>Ga0315280_10004361_pt1 | contig 20986 bp, 24 predicted proteins | sample YL17G06_40_MG_FD_203697 | JGI IMG/M metagenome (GOLD analysis project Ga0315280, IMG submission 203697) | Sediment microbial communities from Yellowstone Lake, YNP, Wyoming, USA - YL17G06_40 | ecosystem: Environmental > Aquatic > Freshwater > Lake > Sediment | place: USA: Wyoming | collected...
AGGATAAGAGTGAGGAATGGGTGAACAAGCCTTTCACAGCATTCGACACTGAAAATCCTGAGAACATGGAGAAGAAAGAATATAGCGCAGCCGAAAAGATTGCCGCAAAGCTTGGAGACAAGAAGATGAACCAACTGTTGCCAGTTCTGAAAGCCGCTGTGTTGGGGCAAAAGGGACCGCTTCAAGAAGGCGAAATCGAGCGGACAAAAGAGTATGCAAGAACACTCGCTATTAAGTTGAAGGAATAGAAAGTTTGGTTTGGGGTAAAGTTTTATCCAACCAACAAAAACGACGGTGCTGGCTGCGCCAGTGGCGGAAAAGCTATAACGCGCGCTATATGCATAGAACAAATACCAAGGTATCATCACTGGTTTAGACTAAAAAGGAGAGGAAATCAATGAGTGGGGAAGCTGGGGTAGAAAATGGTCCCGACTGGAGGAAATTCCTAAGAAAGCATTGAAGTATCGTTGCCTTTTTTGTATTAGCAGGTATTTTGGCGTTTATCGGTGCAATCTATGTCTATTTATGGTTCGTAGGAGATGCTCAATCAACAGGCCTGGTACCCTCGATTCTAGGTCTATGGACAATGGGACATATAGTCACGTTTGTTTTGCATTTGATTTTCTGCGAACTTGTCTTCATCGGAGTTCCAGCGATTATAGGAGCAGTGGCAGGGTGGCAATGGTGGAGAAAACTGCCTGCCGAGGAAAAGAAAGAATACCACTTCTTTGGAAAACGCTCACGCACAACAGGAGGAGGAGGCGGAATATCAGCATTGCTACTGATTGCATTCGCGATCAAAGTTTTCATCGATGGTAACTGGAATGTTCCTATTGCAACGTGGACATTAGACTATGTCGTAGGTTCCTTGATTTCAATACTAATCTGGATGGGTGTCATCTTCGGAATTCCTATGGCTATAGGAATTGTCTGGTGGATACGTCATGAGATGAAGAAGAAGCCTTAAACTTTTCTTTTACTGACTTTCCATTGGTCGTTTTCTGCCGCTAGCAGTATCAATTTGAGAAAATGGGAGTTGCAGGTGATATCCCCACTTTAAATTGGGTGCAAATCAGCACGCGCGTCCGTCGTCAGCAACGTCGTTCGTCGTCAGCGTAGTCGCGTCAGCGTCGTCGTCCGTCAGGCGTACACACACAAAGGTAAAGTCTTATCCCCACATTCACTCAACGCGCGCGATCAGAACGTCCTTCATGAATAGTTATAAATCATCAAAACATCAGACACTTTGAAAGGTCTACGATTCAGAGGAGTACGCAGTTCATGGTCGACATACTCTATTCTGCTGCGTTGGGTTTAGTCGCAGGTCTCATTCCAGTCTATCTCGGACTTTTGCCACTTCCATTATTCAGACGACTTTCTAGCTCCAAGCGAAGTCTGCTTCTCAGCTTCTCTATCGGAATACTCTTGTTTCTTCTTGCGGATGTTACAGGAGAGGGCGTGGAGCTTTCGAAGCAAGTCAGCTATGGTTCGCTCCTATTTGCGGTAGGTCTAATTGTAGGTGTTGGCGTTCCATTTCTTGTTTCTTCGAGAAGACGTCGGGTTAATGATGAATCTTCTGTTGCCACAAGCATGACCGCTAGATCCCTCACAGCTTACATCATATCGTTTGCGATAGGCATGCACAATCTTGGTGAAGGGCTCGCCCTCGGAGCTGCTTACGCCGCTGGACAGCTTGCCCTGACAACGGTGCTAGTCGTAGGCTTTGCTCTTCACAATGGAACCGAAGGCATTGCCATCTCAGGACCAGTATCAGATATTCGCGTTCGTGCAAGAGAGCCAGTTCTCATGGGATTTTTAGCTGGCTTCCCCACGATAATAGGAAGCGTAATAGGGTCCTTATTCTATTCGGACTTGGCAGGTGCCCTTTTCTTCTCAACAGCAGCAGGGGCTCTACTCTATGTCGTTGTTGAGCTTCTGAGAAGAGCGCAATCGCCGAAGAGCACTCTCGCAGGCTTGTTAATCGGGTTCCTTCTGATGTACTATACCGATTTGCTCCTTAGCATCTGAGGTCCAATCAAAATCACTGTGCGCTCTAAGAAAACGAATAAGGAAGAAAACTCCATCCGCCTTCCTAAACCAGTTTTGCGTAAAAGCTATAGCTACACGAAAGAAAGCGGTCGTGGGTTACATATTTCCGTTGCCAATTTGCTTTCAAGGTTTACTGCGTGAGAGAAGAATTCGCCCATCACTTTCTGAATCCCGCGCGCGAATTTTATTATGACGGTTGAAAAAACACTTATTATGTGAAGCTCACATAAAGTGAGGGTAAGTTCTGAGAGACGAATGGTATGTCTGAGGAAAAGCTTGTAAGCGTCATACGTGATTTTGTTGAAGCGATTGTCAAACGGGACGTGGAGAAGACGTTATCATTTCTTACAGAAGACGTGGTGTGGGTTCAACCTGAGGGAATCTTCAAAGGCAAGGGAGAGGTAAAGCGTTTGCTAACTTGGCTGCCGAAGAGTTTCTGGTATAGCCAAGTCAAGATTCGAGACACTGGAGTTGGCATCTTGGTGAGGGAAAACAAGGCGGTGTACGAGCAGATTATCGAGGGCGTGTCTGCTCACGGCAGAACATATGAAGCGCCTGCGCTATCCATTTTTGAGTTTAGTGGTGAAAAAATCCAACAGTACAGAACCTTGTGTGATAGGATGACGCTTGGGAAACAGGGATGCGGAAAACAGGGATACGGTGGATGGTTAGATCGAAGAATTCTTGGGGGAATTTTGGATACGTGGGAAGGAGGATTACACTAACACAAACATGAAGCGCGCGCACACATTTGTGATCCAAGCTTTATACTAGTCCATTCCAACTTCTGTCCGACTGCTTTTATAAGCGCGAGCGCTAGGAGATGAAAGAAATTAAGTGAAGCTAGACTGTACGGCTTGATAGAAATGGATAAGGAGGTGAGATACCATGGGTGAGTATGAAGATACATTGAAAGACATCGAGAAGAACATGGGCATTGTTCCTGGCTTCATGAAAGCAATTCCAAAAGACGTGTTGATCCACGACTGGCCCTTGATGAAGAAGTACCAAGCTGGCGAATCTGAGATTCCAGCCAAGTACAGGGAGTTCATAGGACTGGCAATAGCTGCGAACATAAAATGCCCATACTGCGCACTCATGCACACAGGCATGGCCACGCTTAATGGCGCCACAGACAAAGAAATAGCTGAAGTAGCCTTTCTCGCCAGCTTTACAGCCAGATGGAGCGCCATGCTACACGCCCTACAATACGACTACGATACCTTCTCCAAAGAGGTACATCAAGTCGCTGAACACGCAATGAAAATGGCCAAAAAGAAATAGAGCTATCGAGAGAAAGCTCATAATCTCCTTCCATTTTTTCGGAAAGCCTACGACTTCACTCATTCTTTGATACCTCTTTCTTCGCGGGTTCAAGCCTCAGAATGCCGTTGACCTTGCTGTTGGAGTTACAGCGCTTAGAAGCTTGCGAGAAATCCCGCTATGACTTCCTTCGCGGACTTGAGTAGAGGATGCTTGACCTGTACCGGCTCTTCAAGTTTCTCGAGTCGCTGGATTCTGAAGTATATTGGGGGATGGGGGTCGAGGCTTATCCATTCCTGGAGGCGGTTTAGTGGCAACCGTTCGGCTAGTAGTCTTTTGAAACCTATTTTCTCGAGAGACTTGGCTAGTATTTTTGGTTGTCCTATGACGATTGCAGATACGAGGTCGGCTCTTGCTTCAAAGAATTTTGCTATGAAGTAAATGAAGGTCATGACTGCCCAGAAGTACAACAGAAATAGGAGTATGGATTCGAAAAATACTGGGAAGAATGGAAGGAGGACGTAGAATCGGAACAGGAATTCTGCGCCTGTCAATCCGTACAGGAGAAGAGGGTCGCGTCCTTTGAGGTGGCCGAATTCGTGTCCTAGAACGCTGACGATTTCTTGTTCGTCGAGCTGCACTAGGAGGCCTGTTGTGATTAGGACTACCCCGCGGCTTGGGCTTATGCCAGAAGCAGCTGCATTGGGCATCAAAGTGTTGGAAACGACGATTTCAGGAGTGGGGAAGCCGAATTTGTCAACGACCTTCTTTACTAGCTGGTACACGTTGACTTTCTTGGTGACCAAGTTCTCGGGTCTGCAGTCAAATCCGAATTTCCCTAGAACTTTCTGGGCTGCTTCGCAGTTTATCTCGCCTTTCTTGGACATTGCCACTTCATACATTTCTTTCTTCATTTTGACTATCTGGTCTTTCGTGTAGGTCTGCCTGAACGACTCGTGTGCTTCGAGAGGAAGTCGATATTCGAGCAGGTGTATGGTTGGGTTCTGTTCGGTTATGTGCCAGTCTGCCGTTCTCTCTATGATTTTATTGGAGTAGAAGATGATGATGACCTGTAATCCCAACAGCACTATTGGGGCGATCCACCCCAAGAACTCGAACAGGAACAGGCCAAGAGTGATGAAGACAACGAAAAGAAGGACTTGAGTTTCAAGAAACATGCGGTTGATTGTCTTCCTCTCTCTTCCAAAATGCTCTTCTGGAACTATCTTCTCCCCTTCTCTCCACGCAAAATACAGCGTGCTCATTCTGACTCCTTCCTCGAAAAAGTCGACCATGAGCATCATGTCCTCTTTGACTTCGTTGACCCATTGTTCTGACGCTTCAGCGTCGAGCTTTGTGATTTGCACGTTTATGGGTTCGCTGGCTTTGATTTCGACGTGCAGTTTCTGTTTCATAGTCGAGTCCGCTACGTCGAAAGCTAGAAGTGGGTGACCGTCTGCGGTTGTTCTGGAAACGTTTGAGAATTGGGTTGGGGCTGCTAGCACGTATTTGCGTTGGATGTAGTCGAGGAGCTTCTCTTTGTAGGTGGAGGGGATTTCGGTTTCAGTGTTGTAGGAGACAGGCTTGTCCGACATTTTTTCTGAACTTACCTTGTGCGTATAGGAGATGCTGTATCAATGGTGATTAGGTTTCCGAGTCTAACAATCACGGAAGTAGCATATTTGTGTTTTTCAAAATCCCATCAGCAACTCACACGCTTTCATTGCGAAAGAGCGAGTAGTGGTCGTAGAAGCAAGTTTACCTATGTACGGGTGCTGTTGCGGCAAAGCTTTGTCCCAAACCCAAACCTGTCTAGCAACACTGTAGAAGCAAGCAAACGTACTTCTATGTCAGTTTCTTCTTGAGAAAATGCTTACTGTGCCCTTCTGGATAGTTGTCAAGCGTCGCAAACAATATGTAGCCATGTTTTTCGTAGAATGGTCTTGCCTCAAAGCTGTAGGTATCTAGGTGGGCGTATTTGCATCCAAGTTTCGCTGCTTCGTTTTCGACCATTTTGAGCAGTCTGGTGCCGTTGCCCTTGTTCCTGAGTGATTCTTCGACCCATAGGAGGGAGACGTACAGCCAGCCTCCGAAGGCAAGACCTATCACTCCTCCGACAACTCTGCTTTCTCTGTTCCGGATTAAAATCTGAACTCTTCTTCCGAGTTCCGTGTCACCAGTTTTGCTGGCAATATTCCTGCCGAGGCCCTCCAGAACTGCTCGGTAGCCGTCTTCTGCAGATTTGAGTTCATCGGCCGTCTTGCATATCTGAAATGACAAGTCGTTCTCATTCATGAGTCTCACCGTCTGAATGCTAGTGCACACCAACCTTTAAGATTTGGGCGGGCGCTAGCTGCAACAAGGAAAACTTGCCACGGGGAAGGGCACGAACAGGCGTTGGTCCTGCCGCCGCGTCGTCCAAAGTTGGTTGGACAAAACTTCACTCTAAGGTAACCTTTTCATATTCTGACGCTTAATATACCTTCAATTGAGGGAAGTTGTTTGAGAGGAGAGCTTGTTCGATCCCTTACAGAAGATGGACTTGAACTTCAAGGGCTGTTCTGCCCACCTGCAGCCGCGGAGAATAATGGAATAGCGTTACTCCACATCCATGGATTCACTGGAAACTTCTACGAACCAAGATTTGTTGATTACATCGCTGAACGGATCGTTGAGAGAGGATGTTCGTTCTTGACAGTGAACACCAGGGGTCATGATTATCTCTCTGGCTTCATCAAAAATACCGCTTCAGGTCTCACATATGTTCGAATTGGTGCTGCCTACGAGATTCTTGAGGAATGCATTCTTGACATAAAAGCGTGGATTGATTTTCTCCAAGGACGCGGCTACTCAAGAGTAATACTTGAAGGAGAGAGCCTAGGACCCGTGAAAACTGTTTTCTATCAACATCAGACTCAAGATGAAAGAGTACGGGGGATGGTGCTCATTTCGCCCGTAGACCACATTGGACTTCAGAGAATGGCTACAGGGGACAAATATGATGAAGCAATCATCATCGCCAGACAGATGATTGAGCATGGAAAACCAGATGAACTTATGCCAAGGGTCTATTGCCCCCTTTGGCAATTCTCGATAAGCGCGAAGACCTACATCAACGCGTTAGGTCCGAACACAAAGAGCGGCGTATTCAACTTCCATGACCCAAACGCCAGATTCGAAGAGCTATCAACAATAAAATGCCCCATACTTGCCACGTATGGAACAGTCAGAGAGGCAGTTGTTGATAACAAAGTTGAGGAAGCCCTGTCGATTATCAAAAGGAAAGCAAAATCAAGCAAAAGATGCGACACCACGATAATTCGGGATGCGCCTCATGACTACTTGGGCCATGAGAACGAATTGTCGGAAACCATCGAAAACTGGATTACGACAACATAGTGCGACGCTCACTCACAAGGCAAACCGGCAAACCAGACCCTCTCACCTAGGCCGAGCCTTCCTTCACCTGGCTCTTCGCCACCGTCACAACGCGACAGTTGCCACCGCTCCAGCGGCTACCGCTTTCACACTCATGGCGTCCAACCATCAAAGCGAAGTCTGGGAACCGAGAAACCGACGTGCCCCGTGGTTCTCAACTGCGCAATGCGTGTGCCCATGGCGATTTCGATGAACTCTCGGAGGGTTTGGCTGGCGAATTCCCATGTCGGGTGCCCGTATCTGATGCCGTTGCACATCTGGTCCACGTAGATGAAAAGCTTGCCTTGTCCGAACTGGTAAGCAGCTTCGTTTGCGAAACCGTATTTTGGCATGTTAAGGATTTTGAAGGGCCAGAGTTGGCAGGCTCGGGGCTTCGTGTTCTGAAGCCCACAGCAGTACTTGCCGGCAAGGCTGCAAAGAAATGTGCATGAGCCGTCGTCTGCTCTCTTTATGAAGAGCTTGTCCAATCCTGAGGCAGTGTTTTGCACGCCGTAGTTCTTGGCGATTTGGAGCCACTCATGGACGTTTATGACCACGCTGTATAGCCTGCAGCAGTCGCCGCAGCCCCTGCAGTGCCAGTCAGCCACACTTCGCCATGGAACAAACTGCATCCTACGCTCACTGAGAATTCGATTCGATTTGAGCCTTATTAAGTCTGCTTGCAGAACGGCTTCAATTTCTCGACGACGTTTGCTGGAATTCTCGTGGCCTTTGCAGCTTGCTTGTCGGCTGCTACGACCACCACATGGCCTAAGGCAAGCAACTCCTCAGTCTCATCGTTCAAAACCCGAAAACCGTACCTCACGGCTTTCTCCTTCAGCTCTTCCACGGTGACTTCTATTTCGAGCATGTCGTTGAACCTTGCGGGCTTCTTGTACTGACAGAAAGCCTCAACCCGTGGAAACCAGATGCCCTGCGTCCTGAGGTCGGTGAAGCTGAATCCAAGTTGCCTGTAAAACTCCTCCTCAGCTCTTTCAAACAGCTTAAAGTAGTTGGAGTAGTGCACGACTTGCGCAGCGTCGGTGTCTGCCCACGTTACCCTGTACTGGGTTTTGAAGACTTTCTGAGACATGTTCCAGTCCTTTCCCAGTGGTCAAGCTTTCCTATATAAGTAAATCGTGTGCGAGGGGTATCCGAGATTCGGGTCTTCACAGAAATTGTCAACCTTCACCGGCTTCCAACCCACGATCTCATAGTCGTGCGAAACAACGCGCACTCCTCTCTTGAGCTCAGTGTCAAGTTTGGGTCGGACTTTTTCGTTTGCGCTTGTGGTGAGGTAGAGAAATATGACGTCGGCGCTCGTGAGGTCTACGTTGAACATATCGCCGTTGACGATGGTAATTCTGTCTTGGAGGCCCTGCTCATATACGGTGCTCAACGCCTTTTTCACAAGGTCCTCCCGAAGCTCGACGCCCACAGTTCTTGCACCGAAATCCTTTGCAGCCATTATGACGGCTCTGCCGTCTCCGGCGCCAAGGTCGAAGAGCACTTCACCTGCTCTCAACTCAGCCAGCATCAGCATATGGCGTATCACCTGAGGCGGACTTGGAACGTAGGGCGCTAAGTACAGTCAGTAGACCTCCGCGTCTAACGCAGTTGGCTATTCTGGTTTTACGAGTGGATTGGCAGTTTAAAAGACTTTGCACGCTTCTAAGCGACGTACTGGCTTTTGTTGAGCTGTGGTTTGCGTGCTTCGCCACATTTCATGCAGCTTTGGGCGCAAAAGTCAAGATATTTGGTTTCGTCTCCCGTGCTGACAGCTTCCGCGGCTTTCTGGCACATCTCACTTGGCTCCTTGCAGCCCTCTTCCTTGCACAGCTTCGAAATCCACAAACAGGTCTCCTGAACGTCCTTAGGTTCGAGCACGGCACGGTTTGTTCGAACAATCAAACACGCTTCTCTGGCCAAAACGCATGTTTTCACGTATTTCAGGCGTTCAAGAACCTCTTCGCGAAGCTTTTTTCGACTTATTTCCACGTTGTTTTCCTCTCGCTACGACCGAATGAGACGCTCGCGGATACGTAACGCGGCTGTTCATTTAAAAGTTGTTGTAAGTCCCAAAAACCTACCGATAAAGCGTGAAAGGACGACAGTTTGTCTTATTAGGGTTCATTTCAACGTGAGACTGGGTGCCTTGGAAACGTCCTTGTTTAGGATCAGGAGTGAGGTTGCGAGGCCTTTCGGCGTGGTTTGGTTAAGTCACCTGCTCGTCGAAATCTATCTGCTCATGCACCCTGCGCTTGTGCCCGTGTTCAGAAGCGAGTTCGGCCTGTCTATTTTCGAGGCAGGACTGCTGGTTTCGGTGCCCAGCATCTGCCGCCTCGTCATAGTCATACCAACAGGAATCTTCGCAGACAGGTTTGGCTCAAAACCCTTCGTAGTGCTAAGCATGATTATTAGCGGCCTCTCAGCCGTTCTGTTAAGCCAGTCGTTCACAGCCCTTGCTCTGCTCGTGTCGCTTTCCCTAATAATGATCTCGGTAACTCTGTACCATCCGCCCGGCCTCAGCATAGTCAGCAGGCTCTTCCCGGAACAGGCCGAACGCAGCACGGCCATAGGGTTGCATGGTGCCTCAGGCTGCATAGGCCAGTCGCTGGGGACAATGTCTCTGGGCCTGCTTATGCCTTATATTGGTTGGCGGAACTGTTACTTGCTGTTTTCGGTGCCACTAATCGTTTGGGCTTTCGCTGTGGCCCGAGCGAGAGTTCCTCAACTGTCAAAGCACACGACAAGGCAAGAAGACCAGACGCAACGACGGCATAAGCCAAATCATCAAGTAGGATCGGCGTTTTCGCTGGGTTTCTTCTTGCTACTTTCGGCGATGGGTTTGAATGCGTTGGCGAACAGCGGCGTCTCGGCGTTCATGACCACATATTTAATGTCGTCGGAGAATCTTTCAGTAGAGCTGGCCAGCATAATCTTTGGCGCGGGACCGCTGATAGGGATCGTGGGTTCGCTTGGGGCGGGATATTTGAGTGCGAGGCTTGGCGACAGAAACGCACTGGCGCTTTTCTTCCTTGGGCAAGTGGTTTTTCTCATCGGTTTGATCGGCATTCCGTACTTGCCTCTGGCCACGGTCTCGTTTTTCATGTACGAACTGTTTCTGGCCGCGATTTGGACGCCTTCTACGTCGCTAGTGGCCAGCCTCATGGGCAGAACAGGCGGCGGAACAGCCTACTCACTGTTCTACTTCGCAGGCGATGCACTCGGCGCCGTCTCGCCGCTGATAGCCGCCGCGCTGATAACCAGCACCAACATACTGGCACCATTCATGTTCGCCATAGCCCTCCTAACCGCAAGCGCCCTACTCACACTCCTCATAGGAACGAAACGAAAACTGGTGGGCACGAGTCCTGAACTCGCGAACTAATCCTATTAATGACAGCGAGTAGGAAATGTTTATGTGGTAGTACTCTCATATTGTTGTGTGTGGTGGTATTGTTTGCATAATCTTGTTAAGGTTACGAGGCGAGGTCAGACCACGATTCCTCTCGAGTTTAGGCAGAAATTGGGGATTAAGGAGGGTGACGAGTTGCTTGTGGAGGCCACCGAGCAGGGGATACTGTTCAAGCCAATCCGCAGGCTTGAAGATTGTGCAGGAATCTACTCGAAGTATGGCAAGGTAGAGGAGATCAAGAAGGAAATCGACAAGCTCCGAGAGGAATACTAGCTTGAGAGAGGTCTTGGACAGTCGATTCCTCATAGAGCACTACTACTCAATCAGCACCGAGACGAGGCAGAAAACGTCGCGCAGAATACGTGAACTCGCCCGGCGCAAGGAAGGCATACTGCCAACGATTGTCATAAGCGAAACCATCCGAACCGTCTGCAGCAAAATAGGAAAAGAGGAGGCTGAAATCTGCTACCAGACAATACTCGCCAGCGGCCTGCAGATCCAGAGCCTAACACCCACTATTGCCAAACAAGCAGGTCTCATAAGGTGCCAGCACAAAAACACGCCCATGGGCGACTGCATCATCGCCGCCACCGCTATCGCAAACCAAGCGCGCATACTCTCGGACGATCCACACTTCGACACGATCAAAGAAACAAAAAGAACATGGATCTAGCTTTGACCTCATTTGCGCGCGGGACAGCCACGTCTCTTTGGGGCCTTCGTTGTCTTCTGAACAACATGATGCTTTTCAGATGTGGTCTTTCCATTTCAATACCTCTCTCGATCAAGAAACGCCTGAATACCTATCTCCCATATCTTATCGTCGACGTAGACACAGCGGTGCCAGAGACTCCCACTTAATAGATGATTTCCCAGAGGCGTGCGTAAGGGTCTACCAAAATCTTTTGCTTATGGCTTTGCGTTCAGCTTCCAGAACCAGCTCATAGAACTTGTCGTTCAGCTTAGGTTCCTTCTCAAGAACTACTCTGACGTCTGATGGCTGAACTCTACGGGCTGACAATGCCACAGCAGCGGGTTTTCCGTATTTTGATATCAGTTGTGCTGCCATCGTTGCGTGATGCCTTAACCGCTCTTCGTTCTTGGTCAGCTTTTCGCCCTTCTTCTCGATGATTGGCAGAGACTTCTCTTCCTCAACTCTCAGAAGTCCTATTGCCGTGGAGCCACATCTCGGGCATTTGGGCATGTCAGGCAGGTCCTTCGGCTTCAACATCTCCACGTAATCCCAGCAATTCGTGCACAGGAAACTGCTCGTCTCATTCAACAGCCTTGCCTTGGCTGATTGGATAAGCACTGCACGCATGCGTTCAGGAGGAATCAGGTCAGTTTTCATGCTCATGCGTTCAATACCCAGACGCGCGATCGGCGAAGCGTTACCGCCTGTTTCAATTCTCTGGACCTCCACTTCGCCTTCGCGCATTTTCTTCAGGACAAAGATCAGGTTCTCCACGTCTAGGTCTTTGGTGAACACTTCCTTCAATGCTTCCTCGTAGATGGGTGTGCCCTCGAAGCTTTTGACCAACTTCTGCAAGCTGACACTGCTAAAGTCCGCCCACTTCTCTAGGGCGCCGAAACGTCTGGCCACATGTACCATTCGTCTTTTGAAAAGCCCAGTCTTCACAGTCGCCAACGTCAACGTGTCTCGAATAACGTTCTCGGGCATTGTCTGCATCTCTTCAAGCAGTGCCACGATTCGTTGAGCGTTTGCCATGCCCACTGTCTGCACGAAAATCCTGTAAGGATCATGCTGGACAACTATTCCGCCGCCTATTTGGTCGGAAAGCAGCTGGCCTAGCAGTTGGGCCAGCGCCCTGTTCGTCAGAGAGCCAAAGTTGACGTGAATCAGCACGAATTCCTCCCAGTCCTCGACGATGATGCGCTTGTCCGTGGGCACGGGTAAACCGGCCCTGACGTGCTCCACCGTTTCCTTTGTCGCCAGCAGAAGCGCGTCGCTTTCAGACGGGTATCGCTTGCTCAATTCTGCGGCGATGTCTTCTGCAGTTGCGCCTTTCAGCAACTGGTTCTCTACGAAGCCCCTGATGGCTCCGACTTCCTGCGCCACCGCGTAGGGCACGGGAATCTCCTCGCCGATCCAGCTGGGAATTGCGCCGCTCGGGTCGTCCACGGGCTTGACGTGAACCTTCTCCTCAGAAACGTGCTCGATGATCCATGGTGCGCCACGGATTATGAATTTGGTGCCGGGCTTGCCGTACTCCGCCATGAACGCTTCATCCAAGACGCCTACTGCGGAGTCGCTTGTGGTGTCGATGACGAGGAACTGCTTCTCTTCGGGTATCATGGAAAGATTGTCGAAGTAGTACTCGAACAGGGCTTTGGCCTGTCGCGGCTTCAGAACCATCTTGTCCTCGAAGGAAACCCAAGCCAGCCTTGGAAAACGCTGATGCATGTACTTGAGAACCTTCTCCACATCTTCAACCGTCAAGTCCTTGTACGGATAGGCTCTCTGGAACAGAGCCACGATTTCTTCGAATCCGAGCTTCCTATTCTTCAGCAGCAAACCAGCGATCTGATGAGACAGGACGTCGTAGGGTTTGGGCGGTATCTCGACGGGTTCTAGGTCTTCTTTCAAGGATTTGTTGGCTATGGCTAAAGCTTCAAGCGCATCGTCGGAATCTAGGGCCACGATTATGCCGTCGGCCATGCGACCGATACGGTGGCCGCTCCTGCCCACGCGCTGAATGAGTCTCGTCGCCTGCCTCGGACTCATGTACTGAATAACAAGATCAATGCTGCCAACGTCAATTCCGAGTTCAAGCGAACTCGTGCACACAAGGCCTTTCAAGGCACCACTCTTCAGGCCTCTTTCAGCCGCGATTCGAGAAGGCTTTGCCAACGAACCATGATGGATTGAAACTGGAAAGTCAGCGTCCCAGACTTTGAACCTGCTGGCTAATACCTCTGAGACTGCACGCGTGTTCGTGAACAATAGCACAGATTTGTGTTTGCTGATGTAGTCGCGGATGATTCTGAGTCTTGCTGCGACTTCGGGGTGTGTGTAAAGCTTCGTGGATAGTCGTGCGTCTTCCTCGCTGGGGATGGGGTATATGACTTTGAGGCGCATCATTCGGGCCACGGGCACGCGCACGATCTCTACGGGTCGCTCATTTCCAACGAGGAATTGAGCCACTTTTTCTGGGCTGCCAATGGTTGCTGAGAGGCCTATGATCTGGAAGTCTCGGCCCATTAGGCCTCTGAGTCTTTCCAGTGCCAGAGCCAGCTGGCTTCCACGCTTGCTGTCCGCCATTTCATGCACTTCATCAATGATCACCCACCGCAAGCTCTGCAAATGCTGGCGCAGTATATACCCAGACAACATAGCCTGCAACGTCTCAGGCGTCGTGATCAAAATCTCAGGAGGGCTTCTCGACTGTCGGACCCTTTCCTTCGTGTCCGTGTCCCCATGGCGTACAGCTAGCTTGATGTCAAGATTGTTGCACCACCACTCGAAACGTTCCAGCATGTCCCTGTTCAACGCCCGCAACGGCGTGATGTATAGCACTTTTATTCCCGGCGTACCCTGCTGACCCTGAAGAAGCATGCTTAATACGGGCAGAAACGCGGCCTCGGTCTTACCCGTGGCCGTCGGTGAAATGAGCAACACGTTCTTTCCATCAAGAATCCGAGGAATAGTCTTCTCCTGAGGCTCAGTCGGCGTCGAAAACTCCCTCTGCTCAAGTAGCCTTCGAACAGGCTTAACGAGCAGGTCAAAAACACCCTTAGCAGACTCAGACAAGACCAACCAAGCCCCAACGCTCGGGCACTATAAGCACAAGACCACAACTAAAAGCATTTTGGACTGGCGCCCAGACGCCAGCAACATGGCTCTCAACATGGCAAAAGGACAAACATCGGGCTTGATGGTTTTGGCGTGAAAGACTCAACCAAGCGCTGTGACATATCCTTATCTTGAGTTGAAAATGTCAATCGTTCCAAAGCAAGGAAAGATCTAGAACTCCATCAACGCGGAGTTCAGCGTCTTTGTCACGAAAACGCCGCCATTTTCGGTTCCCAGAGGCCTTGGAACACCGATTTCCATGGCGTTTAGGGTCCATGGACCGCGCGATGAGGGTATTGGCGGTCTCCATAGGCCTCCTAAGTGCCCTGTGGAAGCGGTTTTATGACGGCAACATAAAAGTCACAAGAAACCCATCATGATTCTTTGCGTCAAAAGTGTCTAAACATCACATTTGGCTTTTGATTTTCTATTTGAAAACAATGGAAAATTATTTATCCATCATCGTTGGACACCATGGATACCGTGTATATTGGAGGAAATTGAATGGCAAAATGTCCAAAGTGCGGGACGACGGTCGGTAGTCCAAAGAAGAAATGGACTATGGCTGGACGCCCAGACAAGGCTGGAAAGAGAATCCAGCTTGAAATCGGCCTCTTTGACTGCCCGAAGTGCCACAAGGCCTTCAGAGAAGTCCTGAGCAAGAAGAAGATCTAGGCGCCCTACGCATCGACGACCTAACGCGACTAAGCGCGTCAAAGGCAAAGCCGAACAGGACGAAGAGACGCGCAGTAGAAATCGTCTCTTCCCTGCCCCTTCCTTTTTTGGTCCATCAAAGCGCTAAGTTTTATAACATGCAAAGCTACTTCAACAACAACGCTTGTCATACCGGTAGGCGAAAGATTGGCAACATCCAAACTTAAACGAGCATGGAGTAGAGAGTACGTCCAGACCGGAGTGGTGATAATCGCTGTAGTGTTGCTGGTTGCCGCGTTCTGGTTTGGCGTCCAGATTGTTCTGCATTCGCAGTATCCAATGCTTGCAGTGGCCTCGGGTAGCATGTGCGTACTGCCCAGCAAACCCTGCGATGGCTGGAGCCACCCTTTTGAACATACTCTTCACCTCGGAGACTTGATCATCGTCCAAGGAATCGCTCCTGAAGAGATCAAGACAGGCCCACCTCCATATGGAGACATAATTGTGTTCCGGCAGCAAAGCGGTAGCGAACTGATTGTACATCGAGCAATCGGCAACGAGACAGTGGCCGGTCAGCTGTATTTCATAACGCGGGGCGACGGCAACACTGTCCAAGATCCGACGCCTATTCCGGCTGGCAACGTGGTGGGCAAGGTTGTGATGCGTGTTCCTTGGGTGGGGCATCTGGCTCTTTTCATGCGGAATCAAGCTGGCATCTACATAATCGTCGGGATCATCATCCTCCTAATTGTCGTGGAGTTCATCTTGCCTTTGGCTACCAAAAAGAAGGCAAACCCTGAACCAGCTGAAAGCGCGGAAAAGCCGGATGACGAAACCAAGGCTTTATAAAGGGTATTTAAGCACTTGACTACCAGAAGTGAGTTTGATGCCGAAAAGCAAAGCCATAATAAAAATCGAAAACGTTGTCGCTTCTGCCTCGCTCAGCCAAAAGGTTGACCTGAACGCGGTTGTCAAAGGTTATCCAGGCGTTGAGTACCGACCAGAGCAGTTTCCAGGCCTCGTCTTCAGACTCAAGAGACCCAAGACAGCCACGCTCATATTCAATTCCGGCAAAATGGTCTGCACCGGCGCGAAATCAGAGAAAGAAGCCCGCCGCGCAGTCATGAAGGTTATCAAAGAGCTCAAGAAAGGCGGAATCATCATCATCAGCAAGCCCGAGCTGAAAATCCAGAACATCGTGGCCTCCGCAAGTCTCGGTGGCATGATTGACTTGGAGAAGGCAGCCTATTCGTTGGGCAAAACCATGTACGAGCCAGAGCAGTTCCCTGGCCTCATCTACAGAATGGACGAGCCGAAAGTCGTCATACTGTTGTTTGCCAGCGGCAAGCTAGTCTGCACTGGAGCAAAGAAAGAGCAGGACGTGTACGACGCAGTGTACAAGCTTCACGGGATACTAGAGGAGAAAGAGCTCATATTCTACGACTAGCCTCAACCAACTATCTTATTTCTTTCTGACCTGTTTTAGAATCGTTTTCAGCTGGTTTTCGTCTATGGTTCCTGTTTCGCATAGGTTCTTGGCTACTTCGCTGACGTTCAGAAGTGCGTGAAGCTTTATTCCATCCTTGGCCAGGTTTTCCTTGCCGCCCTCCTGCCTGTCCAATAGCACAACGGCATCAGTCACGATTCCGCCTTCAGCCACTATGGCCTGAGCGGCTTTGCGCAACGACAACCCAGTGGTGACCAAATCGTCCACAAGCAACACGCGGTCTCCGGGCGCGATCACTCCTTCTATTCTCCGCTGCCTACCGTGGAGGCGCACGCCTTTCCGTATGTACAGAAACGGCTTCTTCAAGTAGTGAGCGATCAGCGAGGTGAAAGGTATCCCGGCCACGGGTATGCCCGCCACTCTTTCGAAGCTTTTCACGCCAATTTCGTCTCTTATGAACTCGACGTAGAAGTCGGTGATCTCTTTGAAAGCATCAGGAAAGCTGGGCACAATGCGCAGATCAATGTAGTAAGGGCTGATTTTTCCGCTTGACAGTTTGAAGGCTCCGAACTGGAGGGCGCCTATCTTGTTCAGGATTTTGCAGGTCTCCAGCTCAACTGGTCGCGTTGGCATGATTTCACGCTCTCTTTGAGACTTGGTATATTTTGCCCACTTCGGGAATCAGGCACGTCGTTTTAGGCAGCTCCTTCTTTAAGAGTTCAGCGAACTTGTTTTGGTCTGCAGTCGAGCCAGTGTGGTACGGAACGGCCACCTTGGGCTTCGTTAAGAAGGCGATCTCCACACCTTTTTCAGGCGAAGCGCCGGGCGCGATACCGATGGTGCAGAAGACTACGTCAAGCTTTTCTTTTTCGTGTACCGTGGCCATTTCTGGGTAGGGCAGGCTGTCTGAGGTGTGGAAGACTTTGACACCGTCTTCGCTGGCTACTATGAAGGACACAGGCGTGGCTGCTGGAGGATGGTTGCTCCTTTCCGCTCTGACAGTAACTCCATCCAGTCTGACTTCTGAACCGACCTGAACTTCGGTCAGCATCTCTTTCGGAACCGTGGTCCGCAGCTTTCTAGCTGACGTCGGGTCAGCGAAGACTTTGCACTTCGTGTTCTTCTGAATCTCGGCAACCAACGCTTGATCCAGATGATCATAATGTTCATGCGTAACCAGCACGGCGTCCACGGTCTTGAAGCTCTTGGACTTCACATCAACAGGGTCCACGACCAGCGTTTTCGAGGGCGTTTTGACCGTAACGCCAGCGTACCTGTTGAACCACGTGAAAAGAATCTCATTTTTCTCAGGCTTCTCGTCAATCGACAAGGCAGTTCCCCACTGGCTAATAGCTGCGTTTCAGTTTTAAAGAACTTGTGCTAAGAAACGAAAGAGAGACATGCCAAGAAGCCAGCGTTACCATCATTCTTGACAACCTTATGTAAGATTGCTGGAACGATTTCTAGGTCTATCGTTTTTATGGACCATGTGAGAATTGCTACGGTTAAATCAACAATCGATGGATGATCCTGGCCATCCAGGTGGATTCTTCACAACTATCTGTTGACAAATCTCTAATATCCGTAGCGCCAATTCTTGGTATTACCCAAGTGGGTGGAAACATGAAAACAAGAAGCGTGATCGGAGTAATCTTTCTGATCTCGATGATCGGCGTTCTAGGCTTAACCAGCGGGGCAAATGCACTGCCCAACATGGATGAAAGCGACGAATTCAGTGTTCCGAATGGCTACGCAGAGGCCATAGTCAGGGGAAGCTGGGTTCGCCTCGGCATTCCCTACTATTCGGTTCAACACATCGCAAGATCGCATCCTCTCAATCTCTCCGGAACAGCCAGATTCACAGGATGGGGCAAAAGCGGCAACTTGCTCTATGATGAAACTCGCGACTTCACGGGATCATACACCTATAATCCTGGTCTCTATAACCAAATCTGGTGTGCCAGAACCATAGTGACAGTCAATGGTGAGACCGCTGAAGCATGGATGGGACCTCCAGGGTCTACATGAGAGTCTCAGCGCAGAATCCGCCGAATCTCCCTTCTTTTTTCATTTTCTGAATCTCACGTTGTGGATGTGTGGCCAAAGATTATTAGAATGGTGTTTTCTACGTCTAAGCGTTTGGAAGGATCGTTATGGTGGATGCGTGGCTGCCTTATGGTCGCAGTGAGGTTTGCGCGAGGGTCGACGCTAGGAATTTTCTAGGTTTGATTGAGCCTAAGGAGAAAGCGGGTGTGGCTGACGCTTTGGCTGAGGTGCGGCGTGCCATTAAGGAGCCCGTGAGTTCGAAGGCGCTTGGGGAGCTTGTTAGGTCAGAGAGTAGGGTTGCGATCGTGGTGGACGACGCGACGAGGGCTTCACCTATCGGCTTAATGGTTGCCACTTTGCTTGATGAGCTTAACGCAGCAGGCGTGAAGGATGAGAACGTAACAGTGGTCTTCGGCACAGGAATCCACAGGGCGGTCACACATGAAGAGGCCGTTCAGCTTCTCGGCGAGGCAGTGTTCAACCGTGTCAAATCGGTGAGCCACGATTCCAGGGCTTCCGATCTTGTTTATGTTGGCCAGACTCAGAAACATGGAACCAAGGTCTTCTTGAATCGTGTATTCGCTGAGGCCGACGTGCGGATATTGACCGGTGACGTGTGTTTGCACTATTTTGCGGGCTACGGTGGTGGCAGGAAAAGCGTGTTGCCCGGGGTTGCTGGTGAAGAGACGATTAAGCGAAATCATGCGATGTTGCTGGATTCCAATGCGAGGACGGGTGTTTTGGAGGGGAATCCTGTTCATGAGGACATGGTGGAGGCGGCGCGGCTTGCGAAGGTTGACTTTGCACTGAACGTGGTGACCAATAGCCGAGGCGAAATCGTTAAGGCTTTTGCGGGCGATTTGGAGCAGGTTTTCGCAGAAGGCGTGAAGGCGGTGGACAAGATGTACCGTGTGTCGGTGGATCGCAGGGCAGACATCGTCGTCGTCAGTTCGGGTGGGTATCCTGCCGATGTGAATCTGTTTCAGGCGTATAAGGCGGTGGACAACGTGCTTGACGTGGTCAAGCGTGGAGGCGTCATCGTGCTGGTGGCCGAATGTGGTGAAGGCCACGGAAACGACGTCTTCTATGATTGGATGGTCAAGTACGGCGACCTGAAGAGCATAGAGCGGGAGATCAAGCGGAGCTTTGTCTTGGGCGGCCACAAGGCTTACTATTTGCTGAAGGCCATGCAGAACCACACGATAATCCTTGTCTCCTCAATGCCAGACTGCTACGCGGCTAGTGTTTTCAGGCTGAAGACGGCGCGTGCGGTGAACGCTGCTTTGAGTCAGGCTTTCGATGCGGCTGGGAAGAGTGCGCGAGTGTGGGTTATGCCTTATGGAAATTTCACGTTGCCGGAAGTGAAGACTGCAGAAGGGCAGATTCCCGTGGCGAGTGGTTAAATAGGCAAATGTGATAAGCACTCTAAAACCATGGGCGAAGCGGTGCGGGGAAAGAGGGTTTGGCAGGCGCGTTTGAAGTCAGAAAATTCACCGTAGAAGACTTGGGCAGCGTAACGAGAATCAACAGGCTCTGCCTGCCGGAAAACTATACTGATTATTTCTTCATTGATTTGTTTAAGCGGTTTCCTGAGACGTTTGTAGTGGCTGAAAGAGACGGCGAAGCAGTGGGCTACATCATGTGCCGCATTGAGGTGGGCCTGTCCAACTTTGGCTTAGGCGGTATCGTCAAAAAGGGTCACATAGTCTCCATAGCCGTCCTCCCCGAACACAGACGCAAGGGCATAGGCGAAGCCATTATCAAACAAGCCGTGCAAAACATGCAAACATCCTACAAGGCCAAGCAATGCTACTTGGAAGTGAGGATAACGAACGAGCCAGCCATCGGCATGTACAAGAAGCTTGGATTCGAAGTCACACGCACCATAAAAGGCTACTATGCAGACGGCGAAGACGCCTACGTAATGACAAAAAAACTCTGATTAGGAAGACAAGCAATTCAAACGGACTTAGTTACCTGCAATTGCTGGCTATCCACTCTTTCAGCATCTTTATTGAGGCATCGTAAGCCTTCAACTCGTCTGTTTGATAGTTTTTTGGATCCTGCATATATACGTCGTAGCTTCCGCCTTGGGTCTTTTCCTTGCACGTTTTAATATGTTCTTCTTCGTGGGCGCGGGCTGCCTCCCAAATGATGTCAGGCTCGCCTTTTTTCGTGAAGTATTTCTCCCGAATCCAAATCTCGAATTCCGTCTCTGACAAGGTATCGCATTTTTCCCAGTCCTCTTTGTATTCTTCTTTGCTTCCTCCTGGCCCGATACGGCATGGTTCCAAACATGGGTCCCGGACACATTCCCAAGTACCCATTGGTGAGTGAGGTTTTCCTGTTTTCTTGGCTTCTGGTCGTATCTCGGTTGATCCAGCCTTGAGTTGGTTGAGTCTTTCCGTTACTGCATTCTTGTATTCATCCTTAGTCGCGTATTGCGCTGGATTCACTTCAGTGAGCGCCTGCCTCACCAATATCTGAAAGGCCAAATATTGCCTCACTCTTGTGCACGCGCTTGAGGGTCTACCACCCCAGCGGCTTACCAACTCGGCGAGAATGCCGAACAGAATGCACAAGCCGAGAGCGAGGGTTGGGTCAAAAAACATGTGTTCTTTGGCTTCTGCTCCAAATTCCAAGACCAAATATATTTCGTACATGAAGATCAGCAGGAAGAGAATGCACAATGCCGCAAACACTGCTTTCAAAGACTTCGACACCAAACGCCTGGCTGCTTCCATTTCTCCAATGCCCCACAGTCTAAACAAAGATTCAATCACATTCTGTGGATCAAGCTTAAGACCTTTGCGAAAAGGAACACGGATCACTGGAAGAATCAGATCAAGGAGCAATGCAATGAATCATGCTCATATAG
>Ga0315280_10004362_pt1 | contig 20983 bp, 29 predicted proteins | sample YL17G06_40_MG_FD_203697 | JGI IMG/M metagenome (GOLD analysis project Ga0315280, IMG submission 203697) | Sediment microbial communities from Yellowstone Lake, YNP, Wyoming, USA - YL17G06_40 | ecosystem: Environmental > Aquatic > Freshwater > Lake > Sediment | place: USA: Wyoming | collected...
CCACATAAAATTATCGCTTCCAACAATTGTTCCCTTCCTCAATTTTGAATGAGCTTAACGCTTATTTCTGTTCATTTGTGTCTGACTTTGGTTTTCGCTTCTTTTTGTTTGGTGCTCGCGTATAAGGGCTGTTGTGGCGAAGGTTATTGTTAGGGCGAGGAGGCTTATGGTTATTGGTGTTAGCCTTATCCCCCATGGTGTGTAGTTTAGGAGTAGGCCAACTATTGGGACTATGGCTAGGCTTAGGCCTATGCTTAGGGCTAAGCGTTCAATTATGTCCATTTCCTTTTTTGACGGGAAAAGTGCTTTTATGAGTGTGAATCCTGGAAGTCCCAGGACGAATATGGAGCCTAAAACGTAGCGGATGTATACTATTGGGTATGCGTCTTCTGGAACTGTGAATACTGTTATTGCTGTTGCTATGGCTAGTGATGTTGTTGTCCAGAACCAGTATGCTTCGTTGGAACGTATGTAGGTTTTTAGGGATTGCGGGGTCGGCTTGGAGTGTTCTTTCAGCTTGATTTTTTCGTGGTTTATCAATTGCATTATGTGTTTTAGGGCTTCTTCATCTTTGAGTGACAGCCTTTCCTTTGTTAGCTTTAAGAGCTGCTCAACGTTTTTGGGATTTTCCTTTTTAACAAGTTCTAGTATGCGCTGTTCAATCATGGAATCACTAGTTTGCCCTTTAGTCAACAAGCCAACCTCATAAACCGAAAATGCTTTAGAATTGATAAATTATTTGGAGAAAAGCCGCCTTTTACTGGTTAAGGCTTTTATGCCATATGCAGCTATAACCGCTGAGGTTGCTCCTAAAACTCCAAGGGGAACCTGTGGGATCACCAGGGTTATTCCCACGCCATGGGTTGTTCTATGTGCAAACCGCCAGCTAGGATCACGGCCCGTTAAGTTTAGACCATATTTGTACTTTATCTCTGTTCCGTAGGGGAGTGTTGGTATGGTCCATTTGAAATCAATGGTTCCGCCGGGTCCTATAGTGTAATTCCCGATGAGATAGTCGCTTTCCGAATAATTAGCCCATACATGTATGGTTTGGTCCGCATCATATTCTGTGATTCCAGCTATTCTGAAATAGTAAAGCCCATCATATATTACGAGGTACTTTTCTGAGTGGTCTGTTGTTGGCGCCTCAGTTGTCCTACTCACGTCTATATAGACGTATAGTGTGCCGCTGCCGAGACCCCCTCCTTTGTCCCCAGGGTTTGATGAAGCATTTCTAGGAGAGGCTGCAGAGCTTAAGCCGCCCTCAAGGATCGGTCTTGCCAACGCAAAAGCTATCGATGTGACTAGTGCCACAATTAAAATCGATAGGATTATCCATTTTCTTTTGTTTTTTAGAGCCATCTCTCTTTCTCCTAAATAGTTGAAGGTGTTGTTTTATATTACTGTGTATGGAAAATTTTTGGTTTTTTCTATATTATTGTTTTATTTGTTGTTGTTAGGGTGCGGTTATTATTCCGTAGATGCGTATGGCTACTGTTATTAGGAATAGTATTCCTGTGATTAGGGCTGCGTTTTTTAGTTTTTTCTTGTTTATGTGGAGGTTTGTTTGTCCGTAGTATGGTGAGATGAGTTCTGCTGTTATTAGTAGGATTATGGATGTTACTGCCAGCCAGAGGCTTATGTCCCAGAAGCTTAGTGGAATCTGCATTTTACTCCTCTAGTACTTTATATTGGATTTTTGTTGTTTTTCCATCTTCGCTTAATTCTTCCTTTTCAATTGTTACTGGTTTTCCTGTTGCTTTTGCTAGGGCGCATGCTATGGCGCTGCACAGCGGACAGCCTATTGTTTCATGTGTTTTCGTGAGTTTTCTTGTTTCTTGGCATATTTCGTTGAATATGTGGTTTGTTATTTCTACTGTTATTATGTTGTTTTCTGTTTTGACTTCCGCGTTTTCAGCTATTTCCATTTCTTCGATGAGTAGTTTTGGCAGGTTGTTTTGTATGTAGTTTAGGTCTGTTCTTGTGAAGGATGTTCCAAGCTCTTTTTCAAACAGCCTTGACAAGGCTAATCCAGATGGGGTTAAGAATACGCCCTCCGGATTCTTCGAGTATATTTTTTCCTCGTCTATTTCCCCTGGTCTTGGTAATGTTTTGTTGTTTTTGGAGGGGATGAACACGAGGCTTGATTCGAAATCTTTCAAGTATTTTGGTGGTAGGTAGATTCCTTTTTCATTTAGCTTTGAGCTTGTAAGCATTTTTTCGATGTTGGCTAATGTTGAAGGAGCAATTGCGTTTAGCAAGTCCAGTTTTACATATCTGGTTGGGGTTATGTAGAGGAGGAGGGCTCCCCAGAAGGTTAGGCCTAAGCCTATGAAGGCTAGGATGGATGAAGCGTAAATGGCTGAGGCTGCTAAGGAGATGAGCCCGAGTATAAGAATTGTGGAGGCGACCATTCGGGTGGAAAATCGAATATTGACTTTAAACTCTTTTGGTTTTTTGATGTTCGTTTTTGTCGGCATATTTTCCTTACAACCTGGTTACTTGCATGAGTGTATATAACTTTAGAATAATAATACACGCTTACTTTTTTTCTTTTGGTTCATAACGTTCACATGTTTCATATGCGTATGGTGCATTACAAAACTTCTTGAGCAGGTTGCACCACGAAATACGTTTACTGCGAAACCTGCATCTCGGTTTTTGCATTTTAACTCCACTTATATGAATCAACATAGTAAATAGCAAAAACGACACATTAAGACGTTGTTTATTGTTAGCGCTCAATTTTAGAAAGTTTTTGCGTGTTAGAGACCTTGTTTACTTATTTCTTTTTATTCTGAACTCGTTTAATTCCGAGAGCTGCAAAACACGCGGCGATAACTGCAATTACACCCAGTGGTGTCTGTGGCACAACTGTGAAGGAAACCCAGAAGCCTGCATGGTATTGTTGACCGCTTAAGATTACAACAACTTCGTAATCCCCCGTTTCAGCAGTGCTGGCTGGAGATAGGAAGTTTGTTGGATATACCTTGGAAACAGATCCTCCAGCAGGAACAGATATAGAAACCGAGCTCGGGTTATCTCCTCCAGGAGTTATAACAGTTATGGAGCCACTTCCCGCTTGATCACATGTTACTGTTATAGTTGTCGTTCCTCCTGGCGATGGTATCACTTGAGGGTTGCATGTTACGCTAACAGTAACTGCTGCTGCTATATCAATTAGCATTAGTATCAGTATAAAAGTGATGGGCATGAGTAATTTTTTCATAACTACCACATTTACCCTTTTGTTTCCCCTTATTTAAGTTATTATGGAAAACTAGAAATGTTTTCTAGTGGTTTTTTCTAAAATGCTTTTTCCCGTATCATTTCTGGCTCGTCTTCGTGGCTTACTATTTTCCTTTTAATAATCCCTACTCGTACCATTTGCTGGAGCTTTTCGCCCAGTTTACCTTCCTTTGATCTCTGCGTAATATTTTGTATTAGAAGTTTGTCTTGTGAGCTAAGTTTGTAATACAATTTTTGGATGCGTTTTTTCTCTTTTTGATTTTGGACTTTGTAAAATATTATTGCTATTACTAGGAGTGTTGTTGTTGCGGCTGTGAGGGCTGGTCCGTTTTGGCTGATTGTTAGGGCTATTTGTGTCCATGCTTTTATTGGTTGCCAGTAATTTGCTATGGCTTCAGCGACTGGTAGCAGTTGATCTTCGATTGTGGGAATTTCTTCTAGTGTTTTTGGGTATGCTATTAGGCTTATTTTTACGTGTTTTTGCTGGGCTGTGTTGTTCGTTGTGAATGTTGATGTTTCATACCAGTATAGGACTGCTTGGGTTTGGTTTGTTTTTGTGTATTGGAAGGCGAACCATCTTGCGATTATCGGCGGGTTCTGTAGTATTTGTGTGTCTTTTAGGTCTAGCTGTGTTACTTTTGGTTGGTATCCGTGGGTTTGGGGCCATGTTATGAGGCATGCTTCCCATCGATGTAGAGATGATCTTGTTGAGGCTATTTCCACGGCTACGTATATGGGAGCTTTTGTCTTGTTTTCGGGGATGTATGCGTATACTAGTGAGGCGTCTTGTTTTGCTGTTTGTTCGAATGTTTTGTCGCGGTATACGAATTGTAGTGCGTAGGCTTGGATTTGTGGTAGGATTTGGGTGTTTCCCTGTTCGCCTGCAGGCGTCTGAATTATTATTTGGGCTGGGCCTTCTGTTAGGGCGAATACTGGTGCTTGAATTGATAGGAGGAGTATTACGGCGAAGGCTATTGTGGCTATTTTGGCTATGTCTTGTTTTTTAGGGTTTATTTTTGGGTATTTTATGAGTCTTCCGCAGTGGGGGCAGAAGTCTTCTTTCTGGTTTTCAGCTGGGTTGCATTTTTGGCATGGTTGGAGGGGTTGCGGTTTTAGGAATATGTTTGTCTTGAAGAGTTTTTCTGTTGTTGTTAGGAGCAGTAGTGTTCCTAGGAATATGAGTATCCATCCGCCCAAAAAGTGGAAGACTTGTAGGGCTAGTTGCTCGCCGTATTGGTAGCCTATTAGGAGGATGGTTGTTATGCGTATTATGTTGAGTGCGTAGATTAGTGGCAATCCCATTAGGAATATGGCTGCTTTTTTCCATGTTTTGTCTCTTGTTATGTAGGCTATGAATGTTGCGAATATTAGGAAGCCTATGAGGCTGTATATGCCTGAGCATGCTATGTCTATGGTGAAGGGTATTGTTGACCCGTCTGGTCTTGTTATTGTGATTGTTGGGTTTCCATATTCGCTTGAGAGTGTTGATGGTACGCCTAATGCCTTTACTATTGTGTGGCTGGCTTCTGAGCTTGTGACGGATAGGGTTGAGCCTAAAGCGTATAGGATTTCTGCTGGTGGCGGTGTTAGGAAAAAGAGGAAGGCTATTGGGAAGGCTAGTTGGCGTAGGGTTTGGGGGTTGAATAGTATTAAGGTTAATCCTGCCACGAATATGGGTAGGGTTGCCATGTGGTGTTCTAGGGGTGTGAACGTGTAGGAGCCGTACCAATAGAAGGTTATGGCTGCTGTGCAGAGGAGTAAGCCAGCAATTGTGGGTAAATGTTTGGTTTCCTTTGGCTGGTTTCGGTTTTCGAGGGGGATTACCGCCTTTAGCATTTTTCTTTTTCGGTAGATTAGGTATGCGAATATGAAGGGTATGGCTAGCATGTAGTTTGTTATTTCGCTTTGCAAAGCGTCGCTTATTATTATGGTTAGGTCTTGGTAGAATATGGCTAGTGTTGCGATGGTTAAAGTTGTGATTTTTAGGGTTAAGGCTAGGTTGTTTCTGTTTAACATTTGCTTAAGTTGAAAGGGAATGTTTTGGGTTTTTATCCATTGGAATTTTTTAGCCATGTTGAACAGCCTCTAAAGTTGAACTGTATATTTGTTTAACATTAATACCAAAATGTTTATCTGATGTCTTAATATTAGCTATAGTTTAGTGAATCGTAAAGAATAAGATTTCAGGCGGTGATATTGTTTGCGGGCTATGGAACTTACAAAGATTGGAGTAGTGGCAATTGTGTTAGCTAGCATGGCTGTTGTTTACGCTTTGACGTCTGTTAGTGTGTATCTGCAAAGTGTTGGAACTGTTAAGGCTGTTGGTGTGGGTGTTTACTGGGATAGTGGTTGCAGTCAGGCTGTGAGTTCTATTGATTGGGGGTTGGCTGATCCTGGCTCTGTAAGGAATGTAACGGTTTATGTTAAAAATGAGGGAAACGCTCCAATAACGCTTTCTTTGCAGACTGTTAATTGGAATCCGGCTGAAGCAGCGGATTATATTTCTTTAAGCTGGGATTATGGCGGTCAGGCTATTGGTGTTAATCAGGTTGTGGCTGTTACTCTTTCGCTTTCCATTTCATCTAACATTCAAGGAATTACAACTTTCAGTTTTGATGTTGTGGTTGCAGGTAGTGGTTAGGGAGGTTGGTGGTTTTTGGTGAGGTTGAAGGCTTTGGTGGTTGTTGGGGATGGGTTGGAGGATTATGGGGATTTGTTGGCTGTTGGGAGGGCTGAAGCCAAGCGTATGCTTAGAACCCATAAGAACGTGAACGTGAAAGACATACTATACTCAGCCAAGTGCGGAGTACACATCATAATCTTCGAAGTACCAGAATCAGCTATGGTTGAAGCCAAACCCTTGGTTGTAAGGGGCGGATCTCAGAGAGGCGGTTGAGAAGAAAAACTTATCTAGCATCTTTTCTCATTCTTACTTGGTCGATTATGCCAGTTTTAGGTCTACAAAGTTCTTCCCTAAACATACCATCTTACGGAAGAGTTAGCAATCAAGCAAACGTTCATGAAACCATCGTGGTTGACTTTGAAGCACCTGAACACTTTGAGTTTGGAGTTACAGCTCCAATCTGGGATGCAGCATCAACTCATGGCTCTGTTAAGGCAGGCTATTGCTTGTTTGAACCTTCAATAGACAACGTTCACGGCGGTGCGCAAAGTGCTAAGTTAGCTCTGCTTCAACCTGACATAGACGAGAGAAGGCGTCTGCACTTTGAGCATCGATGGTCTTTCGATGATAAACACTTCTGGACGGTGGCTTGGTATTATCTTCCAACGGACTTTGTGGGCGTAGATGCAGAATGGCATGAGATACTTAGATGTGCCACAACATACATGCACCGTAAAGGTAAACCTTGGACTTTCGATCCGAACAATTATGAGTGGTGGAAGGCGAGTTTACACTTGACACCCCATAATGACCGATTCAAAATCTTTGCTGCTATTGGACTTGGACAAGTTGATAATGACGGTGACGGAGTAAACGACTATCCTGGCGGTCCTGGCTTTGTAGGTCGTAGATTGGTTTACAGCGTAGACACCATTGGAAGGGGTGAATGGAACAAACTTGTAACTTATGTTTACCGAGATAAGGAACATGGCGTCTTCCAGTTTTGGCTAAACGATGTTTTGCAGTGGGATGAAGGGGAAATAGACACGTTGGGCATCAGCTTTGAAAGAATGCAATACGCTTATGAACATCCAGAAATATACAGTATGGCTAGAGTGACAAGCGGCATAAGCCTCTACACTGGTATCGGTGGTACTCCAAAGACGGTTTATTTCGATGATGTAATCCTTTCAAACAACACCAAACTAGCTTACTAGATGGCATCCAGCGCGCGAAATCATATTTTCTCTGAAATCAAGATTAGTTCTTTATTGTGGTATTTTCTGTAGTATTTCATCGAACCAATTACGTAACTTGTTGTCCCTATCCAGGGGGATTCTTTTTCAAATATTATATTAGATTTTTTTTCTAGTAATAAGTGAACATCCCTTTTCGTAAGGCAATGAGGATGCCCGGAACCTCTCCTTGTTTTTTCTTCAAATATCTCTATCGTCAGTACAAAAAAACAGCTTGATTTAAGTACTCTGTGGATTTCATCAACTGCCTTTCGTGGATTTGTAACATGATCTAAAACATTAGAGCAAAAAACAACATCGAAATACTCATCTGGAAAAGGAATTTCTTCGGCAAAACCTTTCTGAATATTAATCCCCTCTGGATAGGAATAGATCATCTTATACTCATCGGCTAACGGGTCAATGCCATACCTGACCCCATTAATAAAATGAAGTACAGTACTTATCCCAGACCCAACATCAAGAATCTTCGTATCATCTTTAATATTACATAGTTTGTTTATCTCATCTAAATAGCGGTATTTTCTCCAATATTCTAATACCTTAGATTTATTGTCTTTAAACTTTCTTTCCCATTCGATTTGAAATGCCAACTCACTAGTGTATTTGTTCCAAAAATAAGAGAATAGTCTATTACGACTTGAGAAGTTTAACACTTGTTTAACCGGTGTTGGAGTATTTTTCAATAATTTAATTTTCAATAATCTATAATTCATTTGTTGACCCCGTCATAGTAGAGATTGACAAGATATATAGGCCAGAACTAGCATGGAGCGTAGTTAGTAACAAAAAAGAATTATTCACGCCTTATGCACGCCTTTTCCAGAAGGGTTGAAGCTAATTCTAAAGAAAAAGCAAATTTGCTCAGTAATGGCCATAGATGCTTCTTTGTAGAGATATAGATTTCTGAATAAGTCGCTATGGCGTCTAGATAAGCGAGTGGTCCTCCTTCCGATGATAGTTTGCCGTAAGTTGGAGTCTTTTTGCCCAAAAATTTGAGGAGAGCCATGCGCGACACTATATAGTTCTTTTTGCGAAGTAAAGCCCCTCTTTTAGATTGCACTACCTTGCTGTAGTCCACATTGCTTAGTTCTACGCTCCCAATGGACGATGCGGTAGCGAGCAGATCCTCAGCGGGTTTTGTTCTAGATATAATTATCGAGCTACCGATAGATTCGTCTTGAAACTCGGGCAACCAATTGTCCCCAAACGAGATATCGGCCAATTCGCAGGTGTGGTCAATACACAATGTACAGCGTGGGAGAAAGAAGAATGACCTTAGCCAGCGGTTGTAGTATTCAACAAAAGGAATGGACTTTTTCGTGCCGTCTTTTAATATAACTTGCATGCTTCCGAGATATCCCTCACCACGATAATCTAGTTTGGTAACATCCTCCTTCTTTATGCCCAACCTCTGGAGTACATATTCAGTTGCTAAAAAATTGCGGTTATAAGAGCACATAAGACCGAAAGTTAAGCCGATCCTCTCCCTCAATTTTTTATTTATCGACATTGCCTTCCTGACCCCGTGTATGTGACATGGCAACCCGACGACAGCAAACCTTCCACAATTATTCAAAATTTCTTTGAGGATCACATTCGCTGGAACGGGGCAGTATTTAGATTTAGATGCGCATATGATCTCTTCCCTTGTTTTCGCTATAAACGGCTCTGGACGTAAGGGGGTTTTGGTGCTCATCCTTGTTACTAACGCACCATCAATAATCCCATTTTCAAGAGCGTAAATTAATAGCTGAGTTATTAACCCACCGGATGATGAGTTATACCTTATTTCGTAATCGGTTGAATGACCGACATAGCAGTTAAGATAATTTCCAATAAGAATGTCTTCCGGTTCTTTTCCGAATATTTCCGTATTCAATTGCCTAAAATCTACCGAGTACCCCGGACAAACACTAAAGCAAATTCCGCATCGATTGCATTTATTCCAATGTATTTTTGGAACGTAGGTTCCCCTTTCATCAGCTATTACCATCTCAATCGCTGACTGTGGACAAACACCCGCACAGGTTCCGCATCCTGTGCAAAGCCCACTTCCAACGGTTTCTTGAATTGTTTTACCTTTTTCCCTAGATTCTTCCAACGATACCCTCCCCCCTAGGACAGTGTTTTAACGCTTCGGCTTAAAACTTGAAAGTTCGATTTAAATTTCAAGTATTGTATACAACGCTGTTGACGGTATCACCGATAGCCCATACCCTCTTCTTCAGAATCTCTACCCGAGATAATAAATCTCTTCTAATATTATTTCTTTTAAAAAATAAATCGTCTATCTTGGATATCAATTCTTCGAAGGTGGTTGTTCTAAGGTCGCAGACATAGTTTCCCAACCCCACCATTCTCATCACCCCATGCGTTTTTTGGCTGTATGCTATTCCTAGTGTTGGAACACCCATCGACAAAGCCGATATTATCGAGTGCGTACGTGCTCCAATGAACAAGTCACATCGACCGATGAACTTTTTTAACACATCGACTTCATACTCAGTTGTGATTGGGATGATTTTTTGTTTTTCCTTTACTTTTGCATATACATTCTTTACCGCAGTAATATCGTCGCCTCCAATTATTTTACCTAAAGGAAGTTCTAGTTCATTTACTTCTCTCAGAAGTATTTCATGTGGTATGAGAAGTACAGTGGCATCTAAATTCATGGATAAGTAGTCGGCTACTTTTACCATCAGATCTACGTAGTTCTTAGACTCAAAGCTGAAGAGTTGAGACACGTTTATCCCTATTAGCACGTCCCGGTTTTTCATTTCCAAAGGAATCTCATTAATACGTTCGGCTGAAGCTTCTGGCAAAACAAATGCCACATCTGGAACCTCATGGATAAGTGCTTTATTTATGCCTATGTCCAATAGATTTTTCTTAGAAAGCTCTTCTCTAACCATTATTACTTTTGCCCTATTTAAGAGAAGTCTGACTAAAAGTCGGCTTATCTTGTCGTCGAAGGGACCAAGAGACGATGGAAATACTACTAGGGGCTTCCTTGTTAGAGTTACCAGTGACAGTTTAACAATAAAATCGAAGTACAACTTATTCAACAAACTGAAACTCTGCAAGTGACGCTTCCCTGTAAAACCGTCGCCGTACACGCCTATGATCATGTCTGCTCTAGCGTATTCCCTGAGAAGAGAGAAAACAACCAGCAAAAAGGACCGTGGACGTCTTGCTATCCGCACGTCAAACTCACGCTTTTTGCATCGTTTATACTCAATTTCTGGGTGACTTGATAGAATGCTTAATTCTGCATTGGGCAAGCATTTGTTTAATAACATTATAGTAGCAATACTCATAGCTTGGTCTCCACGGCTCCTATGCGTAAAGGAGACCCCATCAAGGAACAGTTTAATTCTCTTCTTCATCCCAACACCCAGAAGTCGTACCGCCCACTGTCATATATTTTAGTGGGTGCAAGCGCAGCAACACTGCGTTCGTAAAAGTCATATGCCTGCGTCGTACCATGAACTTCATAATATGTTCTTGACATATAATCAACTACAATAATACATGGTCCCCGCGCGTATTTAGTAAGGTTATCGACTGAGGTCGGATAAATTTGTTGAAAAGCTGCTAGTCGTAATATAGATGAAGAATAAGGATTATCAAAATTGGGAAGTAGCCCATAATAATAGCGCGGGCCATAGATCTGCACATTTGTAGAGGTATCTGCAAATTTTGTGGCTATTAAGGTTTCATCGCTATAAACATACTGTGCCGCCTGATAATGCAGCGTTGTAAAGTTGAGAATAGCTAAGATTAGTATGAGGGCTATAAGAAAACTCTTCAAATGTGGTCGAAGTCTATGAATTATTTTCATAGATAGGGGAATTGACATAAGTACAAAAAAGAGTAAATACCGATCGTATAATCCAGAACCAAGAGCAACATCAAGAAACGTCAATATCACGGGTGTAAATAGGAAAGCTGCGTAGATAGGAAAATTTTTGGTTTTCTCTCTCCATTCCATAATTAGACAGGAAAAAGAAAACATTCCCAAGGTCGCCAGCACAATGAGTCTTATGATTGGGGGGACTGTGAAAACTCCGCCTAGCTGAGTCCCTGCTTCTTGGACCAAAATCTGTGGAGAAAATAGAGATAGGAACTGCGTTACTATGGAATCTATTATGGTTTCGCCTCTTGTAATTGCAAAAAACATCATCCAAGCTATCCACATTAACGTGAAAAGAACCGCTGGCGCTCGTATGCCATCATGCTTGTTCTTAAAGTAAAACTTTGTCAGAAAACGCCAGACCACGACAAAAGGTAATACGACGAATAGGGTGGTTGGATGTGACATAACAATGGAAAAAAACAGAAATATCGCGATGAACCGGAATTTAGGGGTACTCCTCTCTAGAGCAATTATCGCCAGAATACCCACGACAAAAAATAACGATTGTGGAGAAACCTGAAATTGCAGGTAGACGTTGCCGAGCATAAACAAAAGCATTGCATAACGATAGCTTGTCTGAGATGCACCTTTCAGCAGAGTTTTAAACAATACTGAAACAGCAATGAAAGTTATCAGGTTCGATAAAATTGGATAATATTTGGAAAACGCTACACCATCCAGACCTGTAATTTGGAGAAGAATAGATAGTAAAATAAAGTATCCAGGAAAGTTTGCAGGATATGATTCAAATACCCAAGGAAGGTCAAAGGAAAGTGCAGGAACATGACCAGAGAGAGTAATAGGTAAAGATTCATAGACATGTTCATAACTACCAGGCCAAAATGGATTTTTCAAGAACAATATTGGTATACTTGCAATAAAGACAAAAAGCAACAAAGATTTAATATAGAATATCGTTCGAGAATCATTTTTTATTCCTACCACAATCGAAATTAAGCATAGGCTAAATCCAAGCCAAAAAAGAGGAGGGAGCATCTGCATTAGCCCAAAATCGTAAGTCAGCGGAACAGATTCAATTTCAGATCCCGAAGACGCTATTAGGAAAAGAGCCCCGATAGTGAACACTAACAAGCAAATTTTAGATTTTTTTTGCATTCAAATCTTACTCGAAGCTATTCTTTCCCCAACCAACGGTTACTTTCAAGGCCCGCCATGAATCTTGAAATGATTAATCGCTTTTTCGTAGACTTCTAGATAAAGTTCGGTCTGTTTGTCCCAATCGTGGTTTTTCTTCACATTGTCATAAGCAGCCTCTCCGAGTCTGAGCCGCAACTTTTCATCACGGGCAAGCAGTTTGATTGCTTCGGAAAGATCTGCTATGTCTCCAGGTTTAGTCAACAGACCAGTTTTCATATTTGATAAAACCTCGCGAGCGAACGGTAGGTCAAATGCTATTAGTGGTTTTTTGCATGCCATGGCTTCAAGCATAAAAATTGATTGCGCTTCACTCAAACTAGGAAAGACCACGATGTCTGACTTCTTCATTTCAGAAATTAACTGAGTTCGCGGAACATAACCGACGCGCGTTACCCTACCAGTTAGACCGGACTTTGAAATGAAACTGTCTATTCTTGACTCCAAAGGTCCTCTCCCAAAAATCTGTAGACGTACGTTCTTAAGATCATTTTTCAATCGGTCAAAAGCATGCAAAAGAAACATCGCACCTTTTGACCAGTACAACCGTCCCGCGTAGACTATTGAGATATCGGTTTTGTTCTCATCCTGAGAAATTTTCAAACCATCAATTTCATCGAAATTCACTCCATTGTAGATCACAGACGTTCTAGTGTAATCTAGACTTATGCAGGTTTCTATATCTCTTTGAACCGCATAGCTGCAAAATGTTGCATGGTCAGAATCTTGCAGGGCTCTCCTGATTGCATAAAAGTTTAGCGGATATTCCAAAACGAAGTAGCTAAATTCTCGCACAGTCCATGAATTGAAAGGTTGATTAACGAAGTCTCTTTGTCGTGTTCTAATAGGATCGTGAATTGTGGCGACATACGGTTTTGCAAGCTGCTTCTTGAGGAAAGTCAAGGCGAAAGAAGCATCTGGACTCACTCCATGGATTACCGAACAATCGAAGTCTCTAAAAATTTTTTTGATGTTTTGAGCCTGAAACCAGATAGTTCTTGGCGGAAAATCAAGATTGGGTAGATAGACAATTTTGAGGTATTCATTCAATCTTTCTGATCGCGGATTAGAGCGAGTTGCACCCGTGAATATTGTCGTGTAGATTTTTCTTTTTGAGAGACTGGTACCAATGCCCTTAGAGACTGCCGAAATGCCACCGCCTTCGTTACTAATCAAAGCCACCTTCAAATTAATCCAGCCTATTTGCAGACCTGTTAATTATATCTCTTCCAACCATTTGTTCGATCAACTGAGTATTTCCTTTACTATATGGCAAAGGGATGCAGAATTGATTTTTCCAGCCTTAAGCGTAATGCGTAGAGCTTCAAAACACCACGCTTTCCCAGAATTTAAGCACTCTATGCGAGTTTCCTCAAATCTCTAGATTCTTGTTCGAAGCGGGTTGTCAATCTTAGTTAACCGAGAAGATTCGATCCAATCAAAGGGGAAATGAATGGAGTGGCATTGATATGGTAGTTGCTCCGGCACCAAGGAACTTAAAGCACCTGTTGTTCAAACTACCAAGGGCCCCCTGAGCCGTACGCTATTGTTATCATTTAAAAGAAAGGCAAAGGCAACCTCAAACGAATTATTACAAAAGTCTTTTCGATACATCCTGTAGCGTACTAAAACTAAAGTCGTATTCAAATGCCAAACTAATTAAGTCGTTTAGAAGTTGGTCTGAAACTGCAAAGTCTATTGGATCAAGATATATGTTAATAAAGTTTTGCTGCGAAAGTAGCATTTTCCACCTCTTCATGAACGAATGTTGAGAGGACGAAATAAGGGGCATACGAAAGTGGTGATATGTACAAAACGGCAAATTCTTAACATCTGGAAATGGAGTCAAAGGTATCTCAATTACACCTTCTACTTCTTGAACTCCATATCCGATGAGAGACGAATCAAACAAAGAAAGACATGTTAACACGTTAAAAAGGTCCTTCTGTTTATGCCACAATAAATGAGGGGCTCTGAAACCCTTAACAATAATCCCAAAAACATCCTTCATAAGATCCTGGAACAAGGATACTTCTTCAAATTTCTTAGATATTGGCAATTCCCGAAAATTAGGAGGATGCGTATAAGTATGATTAATAACTTCATGGCCATCATGCAAAATTGAATCTACAACTTTTGGAAATTCTTGTGCAAGCATACCTGTTAGAGCGAAACTGGCAAGCACACCCTCCTTCCCCAAAATGCTAAGTATCTTCTCGTAAGACAGCATATCTTGACCATAATCGCAATCAAATGAAATTACCAAAGTTTTTTTGTTGTTCCAAACACCATTTAACACTTCTCTTCGCCGGAATAACGTCCCTGAAATAATTTTTAGAAGAGCACAATGTAAATGATCATTCACTATTCTCATAAAATCACTAATGCTTATCGATGGACATGATTTCTTTTACCGAACCCTATACCATAATACCTTATTCCAATCGATTTTGCCTCAGCAGGGTTTATCACCCGCCTACCGTCCACTATGCACGCTGGCTTGTTCATTATTTCTTTTACTTTCCATAAATTAAGTGAAGCAAATTCTCTGTGGTCGGTTAAGATTACTAGGCAATCCGTGTTAGCGATTGCCTCATATAGTCCTGTGCAATTTTTTCCGCCGAAGCATTCGGTGCAAAGAGGGTCATAAACATTCACATGCGCTCCCAGCCTTAGTAGTTCCTGTATAATAAACTTAGAAGGAGCACTCCTTATATCGCTGATTCCTTTTTTATATGTAACGCCAAGAACGCTGATTCGCGAGCCTGTAACATCCTTTTTGGCAAGCCTAAGAGCGGTTAAGATTATAGAAATGGTGTGCGATTCCATAAAGGAATTCAAGAGCCTACCGCACCTGATCAACGAGTGCTCAGTATGTTGCTTCGCTCCGGCCAGCAGGAGATAAGGGTCTTTGGGTAAACATGGGCCTCCAACACCACAGCCTGGCCTATGTATGTTTACTCTTGGATGAGTATTGGCTAACTTTATCACTTCTTGAACGTCTACTCCATCTTGCTCACAAATTAAAGCAAGCTCATTTGCAAAAGCTATGTTGACATCTCTGAATGTGTTTTCTGCTAACTTCACTATTTCCGCGGTTAAGGAATTGGTCAAGAACACCTTTCCCTTAGCAACTTCCTGGAATAGATGACTAGTAAGTCTGGCACCTTGGGCATCAAACCCCCCTATTATCCTGTCATTGTTAATAAAATCTCTGACTGAATTACTTGGAGTTAAGCGTTCTGGACAATACGACAACCAAAAGTCTTTCCCACAACTTAAACCACTTACCCTTTCCAATATTCTTGATATCTCTGTTGTTGTTCCTGGAGGAACACTGCTCATAATTAAAACCAATTTCTGTTTCGCCAAGCCGCGGCCAACTGTTTCACACGCGGATCGTAGAAATGACAGGTCCGGCTGGTGTTCCCTCGATACGGGAGTTTGGACGCAGATTATCGTAATTTCGCATGTTTTAGCCACATTTAAGCAATCTGTAGTAACCGAAAATTTGCCCGATTTCACAGCATTATTTACCATTATAGCAAGCTCTGGCTCAAATAGTTTCAAGTTTCGAGACATGATACTTTGAACTATCTTCTGAACCAGATCGCACCCAAATACAGTAAAACCGCGATCGGCAAAAACGGCTGCAACTGTCAGTCCAACGTGTCCAAGACCGACTATGCCGATTTTGCAAGTGTGTTTCGAAATTGTATCGAGAAGCTTCATATTCTCATCCCAATTCAAGTTACCTAAACCAGAAATCCTCAAGCAAACTTAACATTAATGATTCATTTTCTTCCCAGTAATGTGGTTTAGGCGGAGTTATCCTTCCGTTCAAGCCTTTCATTATACCTTCTGCCAAAGCTTCTGGAGTTTGATCTACAAGCAGGTACTGGTTAGATGGCGCGTAACCTGTAGCAACGATCGGCTTTTCTAAGGCAACATATTCTGATATCTTCGTTGAATCCTTATCATCATAAAAATGGTGAGGATAACCCTGTGTCCTAGGAGCAAGACACACATCAGCACAATTAATCCAATTTGCAACATCATTTAAACTCACTCTACCAGGGAGCAGAAGGCGCCAAATATTCATAGATCGCATTCTTCTTTTTATATAGTTAATTGAGTCATCGCCTAGAATTACAAGAACACAGGAATGTTCAAAATTTTCAACTAATTTCCAACTCTCCAAAAGCAAGTCCAAGCCGTAAATCTCTCTCAGCCTAACGCCCCCCGTAAACATTACTACACGATCCTCTGGAACTAGACCGTGCTCGATTTTCCACTTTTCAGATTCGACGGTAGGCTTGAAGCTTCTGGTCGGATAGTTAGGTATTACTTGTACAGAAACCGCGCCTAATTCCTTGCACAGTAACGCCATCCTCTCATTTGCAGCAAAGACAAGGTTTAGATCCTGAAGAACCTTCTCAAATGCTCGAGCTAGTGATGCAAGGCTTCTATGACCAAGCCATGCCAACTCTAATGGAAAAGGTGTTCTAAAGTCGACTACTAAATCTTTTTTGCTTCTCAATAGAGCAGAGTGTAAAGCAACATTATCCATTATGGCAGGACCCACTCTCTTAAAAGACTTACCAAGCAAGACAGCATAAGCTAAGACTGTATCTATTTTCATCCTTAAATGAACGGTAGGGATAAGTGTTCCAGTAATAAGGTGTACTTGAGCTATCTTACTGATGCTGTACAAAATCTTGCCGTATCTTACAGGAAGTGGTGATCTAATAGTGATCAAGTCCACTTGCCTTTCATTAGACTTCAAGTTTCTATGCCTCCTTTAGGGATTCGATCAATCGAGAATTACAGTCGCTACAGACATCATGAAAATGTAAACACATGCTGCCGATGGGTTTTGAACATGCTGCAAATAAAGATCCCATAGGTATTTTGCTCTTTCACTAGCAGCTTCCCCAAAAGTTTTCCATATTTCATAAGTAAAATGAAGCATTCCTTAGCTCCTTATAAAACTTCTTTGGTCAGAAAGTTTTTAGATGTTTAAAATTCGCATTCTTTATCAATGGAAAACGTTGAAGTGATAACGGAAATCCCTTTCAAAATCACATCACTAAGAAATTCTTTCTAAAGGTAAGCTAAAGACATTGCAAGAGTTCACGGCAGCACAGCCTAATGGCTTCTTCACTATTAAGCGTCGGCTTCCAACCTAAACTCAGCAACTTATTAACGGAAAGTAGCATACTCTTCACGTCCCCTTTCCAGCCGCGTCCACCATCAACTCCCCCTGTAAACTTCAGCTTTAAGTTGCGTAATCCCATCTCTTCAGCAACAATTTCTGCAATACTCTTAACATCAATTCTATCAAGGGACCCAACATTATAGATTTCTAATGCTTTTCCGGTGACAACAAAATGTTTAAAGGCGAGAAAAACGGCCTCGATGAGATCTTCAACATGCAGATAAGACTTGCTTTGTTCTCCATCGCCCAGAACCTCAAGCTCTTGGGCATTCTTCTTAAGCTTACGAATAAAATCCACAACCACCCCATGACGAGACCTGCCGCCGACAATATTGGCTAGGCGAAGTATCAGGCCTCTTATACTAAAAGTGTGGGAATAAGCGCTAATTAAGGATTCACATCCAAGCTTAGTAGCACCATAAACAGAAATTGGCAGAAGTGGACCATAATCTTCCTCTGTAGGAAACTCAGCAGGCTCACCATAAACCGTAGAAGAAGAAAAGAATACAATTAATTTCGCAGCACTACTTTTCCTCATAGCTTCCAAAACGTTGAATGCAGTCAACAGATTTTCATGAAAATGAACTGAAGGATCGACTTCAGCCACGCGAACCTCGGGATTTGCAGCCAAATGAAATACAACCTCAACATCTTTAACCGCCCCTTCAGCGACAGCCAAATCTTTTAGATCACCCTGAACAAAATCAAAGTTATGATGGTTTAACCACCGCTTAATATTCACCAGGTCGCCACTACTTAAATTATCCACAACCCTAACAAAGTATCCTGCATCCATCAATCGGTCAACCAGATACGACCCTATAAAACCAGCTCCACCCGTCACTAAAGCCCTAGAAAACTGGTTCATTTCACAACCCAGAAACATTCCATACTAAAATCGGAATAAAGTATGTTTATTCACCAATAAATCTCAAAATCCATCCGATCGTCCACAGCACGACTATAAACGGAAATAAAACTAAAATCAATAAGCGGCTTCTCAAGGCCCTTTACATCTCTAAACCCCATTTCCAATCCTCTTCCTATAAAGCAGTTCCGAACCACAAATAAAGATTCAAAATCAAGTTAAGGCTTCAGCCAAGATTCTCCTCAAAATTATGAAGCCATGCCTCAACTTTAACTTCTTCTCTCCCAACCTCTTGCGATAATGTATAGGTATCTCCCTAATCTTGTAACCCTTCCTCTCCACAAAGTAGTTGAGCTCCGCTTCGACATCAAAACTCTTAGACTTAGGCTGCCAGTCCCTGATTATCTCCCAGCGTACAACCCTCAACCCAGTCAGGGGATCCCTCATGTTAACACCGTTCACCATAAAATGCGTAAAAGCCAGAAAACGGTTGCCTATGTAATAGGTACTTCTAACATTAGCCATACTAAAAGGCTTGTCAAACCTGTCTCCACAAACCATCCCCACATCAGGGTTTTCATCCAAAACCTCAATCATCTTCGGAACATACTCAGCCGGATATGTATAATCCGCATCTATGAAAACCACGTAACGCGGATCCACCCTTAAACTTTTAATAGCCTTCGCTACAGCGTCTCCCTTACCCCTCCCATCCTGAAAAACAACATCCAAACCCAACCTTTTAGCAACATCCACCGTCCCATCAGAGCTATTTCCATCAACAACAAGAATGTAAGGCTTGTCTAAAAACTGCATAACCTCCAACACTGTAGCAGCTAACCCTTCCTCCTCATTCAAGGTTGGAATCAGCACAACCACATCTGAGTTTACGTATTCATCCAAAGCATTCACTAACTCCTAAACCAGACCCGAACTGTTCTCCATCGGATCTTGGGCGCCTTTCTCCCTCGTCCTCAATAAAACCAGTTTAACCCTCAAATAAAAACGCCTATGGAAAAACCAGTTATTTTTCTAGACAAAAAGTCTTAATATTCTAAACACCAGTCATGTTCAACCAGATGCCCACAAATCGGTTATGATACTGAAACTCGTCAGACTCAGCGTCATAGATCCAGAGTTCCAAGAAAAGCTGATAATAATAACCATTATTTTCCCCGTCCCATAAAGCCGTCTTATTAACGGCAAACTCAACATTGTTTACAATTAAACTCTGAATCAGAGATTGGTTCCCGAGAAATGAAAACGTTAGAGGAGCCTCCCAGCTTTCGCCCCCTTGAAGAAATATGCGATACTCAGCTGTAGCATTAAGCGGGCTAGGCGTTCCAGCCGTGGCGTTAGGCAAAGCCTCACTTTGATTCCTAAACTTCACATAAACAACATAATAAGCTGAAGAACCCATATGATTGCCAACACCAACATAAACCAAATAGTCCACATCAGCCCTAACATTAAACGGGTAATCCTCAGCCATATGCCCCGGACCAAGAATCCAAAGTTCAGAAAACCTCTCTCCGCCTTGCATGTGCAAAACAAGACTAAGCGTTGGAGAGGCAAATAACAGAATGCCAGCCAGGCCAGCAACTGCAAAAATCGCCTTATAATCCTCAAGCTTCAACATCAGACGCAACCTCAGGCTTCATCCTCAACAACTTCTTGGCATAAGCACGCTTAAACCAGCCCCAAACGAAAAACAGCACTATGAGAAAAACTGCGGAGCTCATCGCAGTAACGGTCAAATCCTGCCAAAAAGCAATCTGCGCCCCAGCCAAAACCTCACCCTTCAAGGTTATAGCCTCTTCCCTCACGTCATCCGCCAGCACGGAACACTGTTCAGCCTTACTAACAGCCTCGCTGAAGTTCCCAATTCTATAGGCGTTTTCAGCCTCCGCCAAAAGCCTTCCAGCTTCACCCAGCTTAACAATCAAATCAGAGACGTTCGCACCAGCCTTTTCAGCCTCCAAAACAGCCTCAAAAGCAAGCCTCAAAGCACTATCAGCCTCACCGATGGCTGAAGAAGCCTCATCACTCGCACTCACATAGAATGGCAAACGAGTTAAGCTCAACGAAAAAACCATGAAAACCAAAAAGAATAAAACAGGCGCCTTTACAAATCGCCCACGTAAACCCTTCACTTCGCCTTCCCCCTTCTAACGCTAATTTTAGGATTAGCACCGCTAGCCGTCGCGCACATCCTCTCCAAAACCTCCATTTCAAACCTCATATTCTCAAGCTCCCTCTGAACCTTGGAATATTTACTGGAAAACTGCGCATACCTTTCTAGAAATAGCTGTCCTTTGTCTGTAACTTCGTAGCCGTCATTGTTGAAACGTATAAAACCAACGTTGATAGTCTTCATCAAATACTTCTCCAAAAGCATATGGCTCAGATTTGCAACATACATTATCCTAGTCTTCTTTGCCCCATTCTCAGCAGCTTTTAGAATGTCCGCTATAATCTCAAACCTGCGCCTATACTTCACCATAAAAACCAGCCAAACAATGTAAAAATTAAACTGAAACTAGAATCTCAAACCTTGTGGAGCCAGCCTCTACCGCCCTTCTTCAACTGCTGCTTCTTACCCTCGCGCTTGGGCTGGCATTCATTAAACATCTTTGCTCTCGAGTGAAGAACCTTCCTCAACTCTGTCCTGATGAATTTGCCCCATCCGCCGACA
>Ga0315280_10004363_pt1 | contig 20980 bp, 19 predicted proteins | sample YL17G06_40_MG_FD_203697 | JGI IMG/M metagenome (GOLD analysis project Ga0315280, IMG submission 203697) | Sediment microbial communities from Yellowstone Lake, YNP, Wyoming, USA - YL17G06_40 | ecosystem: Environmental > Aquatic > Freshwater > Lake > Sediment | place: USA: Wyoming | collected...
CCAACATCTAAACCAAACGCAATTGGAACGATAATCAATATCCTCAAAGAAGAAGTCAATCTTAAAGCTTCTTCTTTTTTATTAGAAAGAAGGTAAAATTAAATAGGTCGCAACCAAAATTAAAAATGGGCGTTTTTCTATAATATGGAAGAAAAAATTAATAGATTAGCCACTACTATTTTATTTTTAGTTTTTTTATTTGCTGTCAGTTTTGCTGTTATAAAATGCTCTTTTGTTCCTCCAATTACTCTTCCTCCCTTTCAGCCACCAAAAATCCCCTCAAAAATCGAGGGGATTAAAAAATTTGCTTCGGAAGAAGATTTCAAAACCTATTTAGAAGAATCTCAATTGGGATATTTGGGCGGAATGGGAATTGGCGCAGCCAGGATGCCTTTGGTTGAAGAAGGAATGCCAACCCCGATCGCCCCTCTCGAAAAAGCCGAAGTTCCGAAAAGAGTTTCCGAAACCACTGTTCAAGTTCTAGGAATTGACGAACCAGACATTGTCAAATCCGATGGCAAAGAAATTTACTTTTCTCAATCGCCTTATATTTATCCAATTTTCTGGCGACAATTTGAAGAAAGAATAATCCCTCCCCCAAAAACTGGTGAGACAAAAATCATTGCCGCCTTTCCACCTGCAGATTTAAAAATTGACTCAAAGATTGAAGAGAGGGGCGATTTACTTTTGATAAAAGATGTTTTAGTGATTTTTTCTGAGAACAAAATTTTTGGTTATGACATTTCTAATCCTCAATCGCCAAAGAAAAAATGGGAAGTAAAATTAGAAGATAATAATTATTTAGTTGGCGCTCGACTTTATCAAAATAAAATTTATTTAGTGAGCAAAACTCAAATTGATACTTTTCATCCCTGCCCCATTAAACCTTTATCGATTGAGGACATACCTTTAGAAATAAAATGTATTGATATTTATCATCCGATAGTCCCGATCCCAGTAGATGTTACTTATTCAGCAATGATTTTGGAGCCAGTTTCGGGAAAGATTGAAAAAACTGTTTCCTTTATTGGCTCTTCTGAGCAATCAGTAATTTATATGTCAAAAGGGGCAATTTATGTCACCTATTCTTTTTATGAAAGCATTATCAAATTTTTCACTAATTTCTTGAAAGAGAAAGGCAAAGATTTGGTTCCTTCTTGGCTAATTGAAAAACTAGAAAAATTGGAAAGTTATGAAATTTCTGATCAGGCAAAATATACTGAATTCACTATTTTGTTGGAAAGATATTATAATTCCCTCAGCAACGATGAAAGGTTAAGAGTAGAAAACGAAATGGAAAATCGAATGTCAGATTATTTTAAAGAACATAAAAGGGAATTGGAAAAAACTGGAATAATTAAAATCGGCTTGGAGAAATTTGAGATTTCAGCCACCGGCAATATTCCCGGCCGTCCATTAAATCAATTTTCTTTAGACGAATACAATGGCAGTTTAAGAGTAGCCACGACGGTTGGTGAAGGATTTTGGGGATTTGGTGGTCAAAGAGAAAGCGCCAATGATGTTTATATTTTGGATGAAAATCTAAAAATTTTGGGCTCGGTTCAAGATTTGGGACTGACCGAAAGAATCTATTCAGTCAGATTCATTGAAGATAAAGGTTATTTAGTCACTTTCCGTCAAACTGATCCATTTTATGTTTTAGATTTGTCAGATCCTGAAAACCCAGAATTGAAAGGCCAATTAAAAATTCCAGGTTATTCTTCTTACTTACATCCAATCACAAAGGATAAAATTTTGGGAATTGGAAAAGAGGGTTCAAATGTCAAAATTTCTCTCTTTAATGTTTCTGATCCCGAAAATCCAAATGAAATCGCCAAATACAATTTAGATGAATACTGGTCAGATATTTTGAATACTCATCACGCCTTTTTACTTGATGAAAAACACCAAATCTTTTTCTTGCCCGGCGGTCGCGGCGGATATATCTTTTCTTACCAAGACAATAAATTAGAGTTAAAAAGAGCAGTAAGCGATATCAGCGCCAAAAGAGCAATTTATATCAATGATTACTTGTATATAATCGGCGAAAACAAAATCGTCGTCTTAAACGAACTCAACTGGGAAAAAGTCAACGAATTAGAATTTTAGCCTCCAGAGGTCAGGCCTCTGTAAGTTTAATGCCCCATCGCTAAGTCGAATCTACCGCCCGAGAGTTTTTCTCTTGATTTTTGTCTTTACAGGGAAAGAGATATAATAAGGAAAGGCGAAAATTATGAAAAAAGAATGGATTAGAAAATTATTTTATTTATTACTTCTACTATTTGTAGTTATTTCAGATTTGAACCTTTTAGTCTACTATCACGTAAGAGAGAAGCCATGCTCTTCTTCGCCTGGTTCGCTCTATAGTGCTCCCCAATGGGTTTATAAAGTTGTGAAAAATATAATTTTGATCAAAGAAGAGCTTTTCTTTATTTGGTTTACACTTTTAATAATTCTAGCTGTAATTGGTTTTTTCCAGGGAACTACATTTAAGAAAATATCAATCATTTTATCTATAATTTTGATTACCGGGGTGGTTATTATGGTTTTATCAGCCCTTGGTGGCGCCAGGGGGAGATGCCGTGATTGTATACGAGTGGAAGACTTGCGTCAGGTAAGTTTAGTTCTTGAAGAATATTATAAAGATAACGGAAAATATCCTGGCATTGCGGGAAGTAATCAATGGGGTGAAGGCTTACAAGAAATGCTTTGGTCATATAATTATTTTCTGTTGCCACACGACCCTTGTTATTACGGAAAAACAGGAATACCAGGGGGAGGAAATCCAAAATGGGATTATGAATATTGGGTTTCTCCCGATGGTCAAAAATATGTTTTAAAAGCAAATCTTGGTGACAACAACCTCGTAAGGCGAGGAGCCGAACTTTGGCTAGATGATGATTTAGATGGCAATATTTTAGGAGCTTATTGTGGAGAAAACGGACCTCAAGAAAGAGAATACTGTATATCACCCCATTTTTAATTTAACCTCTCCAAGTTTCGCCTATAGAACTAGAAAAAAATCCTTTAATTTTCCAGAGACCCGATCTCTGTAAGTTTTCCGCCCGAGACCCCGCACCGATTGGTGCGGGGCATGGTTTAGGAACTGGTTGTAGCTCTCTCAGGAAAACCACCAAAACTTGCCAAAAGGGCGATTTTTTGTTTACACTGAGCCTGCCGAAGGAACTTGCCCTGAGTTTATCGAAGGGGTAGAATAATAATATGAGAAAATTTTCAGATATCTCAAAAAGGACTGAGAAAGCCCAATTCTCTCCTATTCGAAAGTTTGTTCCTTTTTTGGAAAAAGTAAAAAAGAAGGGGGTTGAGGTTTTTGAACTCCATATTGGTCAGCCAGATTTGGAAACGCCAAAAGAGATTTTGAAAGAAATTAAAAATTTCAAAGGAAAAATCTTATCTTATACAAATTCAATTGGAATTGAAGAGGTAAGATTGGCCTGGCAAAAATATTATCGAGATTTTGGCATTAATTTTGATATTTCCGAAATTATTGTTACCACCGGCGGAAGTGAAGCCATTTTATTTGCCTTTGCCACAATTTGCAATCCCGGGGAAGAAATTATTGTCTTTGAACCATTTTATACAAACTACAATGGTTACGCTTCGGTGGCTGGAATTAAATTGGTACCTTTAAGAACTTCTGCTAAAACCGGATTTTATTTACCAGAAAGAAAAGAAATTGAAAAGAAAATTAGCAAAAGAACTCGGGGAATTTTAATTTGTAATCCCAATAATCCCACCGGAACGGTTTACAAAAAAGAAGAATTAAAGATGCTGGCTAAAATCGCCAAAAAGTATAATCTTTTTATCTTATCTGACGAAGTTTATCGAGAATTTGTTTTTGATGGCGAAAAACATTATTCAATGGCCAATTTTCCAGAGATTAGGAATCGGGTCATTTTATTAGATAGTATTTCCAAAAGATTTAGTGCCTGCGGAGCCAGAATTGGTTGCCTGGCTTCAAAAAATAAAAAAGTAATTGAGGGAGCAACAAAATTTGCCCAGGCCCGACTTTCAGTGCCGATGCTCGAGCAATTAGCAGTCATTCCCCTTTTGAAAAATTCAAAAAAATACACCCGAAAAATTGCCAGAGAATACAAAAAAAGAAGAGACACAGTTTTTGCCGCTCTTCAAAAAATCCCTGGTGTTTTCTGTTTAAAACCAAAAGGTGCTTTTTATATTATAGTTAAACTACCAATCGAAGATTCAGATCATTTTGCCAAATGGCTTTTAACTGATTTTTCTTTTAAGGGAAAAACAGTAATGGTGGCACCGGCTTCTGGTTTTTATGCTACCAAGAGTTTAGGTAAAGATGAAGTCAGAATTGCCTTTGTTTTATCTTCCAAAAAACTAAAAGAGGCAATGGAAATTTTCAAAAAAGGTCTAGAAAAGTATTTAAAAATAAATAAATCAATAAAATGTATCTCCAAATTTTAATAGCCGGATTTGGCGGGGGAGTAGTCAGGGGGTTGATGGGTTTTATCAAGCACCAGTATTCTTATAAAAATGTTGGTTTTAACTTGCCCTATTTTTTGGCAATGAGTTTCATTTCTGGAATTATTGGAGTTTTGACTGCTGCTGTCGCCGATGGATTGGGAATTGCCGGTTTTTCGCCGGCTCTGGCTTTGGTAGTAGGTTATGCTGGTGGAGATTTTCTAGAAAATGTTTACAAAATCATCATAAAAAAGGTAAGCATTTATCCCCTGCCAGAAGATTTAAAGAAAAAATAAATTGATCAAAAAATCAAAAAAAGTTGTTATTGGCGGAACCTTTGATATTTTGCACAAGGGTCATGAGGCACTTTTGAAAAGGGCTTTTAGATTGGGAAAAGTTTTTATTGGTTTGACTTCTGATAAAATGGCTCAGAGTTTAAGGAAAAGAAAAGTAAAAAGTTTTAAAGAAAGAAAAAAAGAATTGGAAAATTTTATTTTAAAAGAATTTAAAATAAAGCCAAAAATTTTTAAAATTGAAGATAAGTTTGGTTTTACTTTAAAAAAAGATTTCGATTATATTGTTGTTTCACCGGAAACTTATAAAAACGCAGTTGAAATCAATAAAGAAAGATTGAAAAGGAAGAAAAAATTGATTGAAATTGTCGAAATTGATTTTGTCTTAGCTGAGGATGGAAAACCAATTTCCGCCGAAAGAATCGCCGGAGGGGAAATTGACCGAGAAGGAAAATTGTTAAAGTGATCGCTCGGCAAGTTGGATTTCAGGGTCGCTCGCTCGCCCAGCGCGTCTCGCTCGCTGGCGTAAAAGCCTGCGCTCGTCCTCGCTTCGCTCGGACACCTTGCCCGCTCGGCTTTTAAGCCACCCTGAAACCACTTGCCTCGCTAAAACATGCGTTTTATTACTGATTTTCATATTCATTCAAAATATTCTCGAGCGACTTCTCCTCAAACTGATCTGGAGAATTTGGATAAATGGGCAAAGATTAAGGGAATTAAAGTTTTGGGAACAGGCGATTTCACCCATCCTGAATGGCTTAAAAATCTAAAAGAAAAATTGGAACCAGTTGGCAATGGTTTATTTAAACTGAAAGTCAATCAACAATCAACAATTAACGATCAGCAATCGATATGTTTTATTTTGACAACCGAAGTTAGCTGCATTTATTCTAAAAGATGGAGAGTTAGAAAAATTCATATTCTTATTTTTGCTCCTTCTTTTGAAATTGTGGAAAAAATCAATCAAAAATTAAATTTTTATGGAAATTTGGCTGCTGATGGCCGACCAACCTTTGGTTTAGACGCCAAAGAATTAACGAAAATTATTTTGAATATCTCAGAAAATTGTTTAATCGTTCCAGCTCATATTTATACTCCCTGGTTTTCTCTTTTTGGTTCAAAATCGGGCTTTGATTCAATTGAAGAATGCTTTGAAGATTACTCAAAATATATTTTTGCTGGAGAAACCGGTTTATCAAGCGACCCTCCGATGAGTTGGCGCAATTCAGCTTTGGATAGAATAACTCTAATAAGCAATTCCGATTCCCATTCCCCTTCCCATATCGGCCGAGAAGCCAATGTTTTTGAGGGAGAAGAATTAAGTTATCAATCAATCGCTCAGGCGATAAAATACAGGGGTTCAACCCCTGCAAATTTAAAGTTAATTTATACGATTGAATTTTACCCTCAAGAAGGGAAATATCATTATGATGGGCATCGGCTTTGCGGGATTTCTTTGGCGCCTCAAGAGTCAAAAAAATACAATAACATCTGCCCAGTTTGTGGAAGACCCTTGACCATTGGAGTTTTAAATAGGGTAGAAAAATTAGCAGATAGACCAGAAGGATTTAAGCCAGAAAGAGCTATCCCCTTCAAAAGTTTGATTCCATTGGAAGAAATTATCGCCGATGCGGTATCACAAGGCGTTGGAACAATCGAAGTGGAAAAAGAATATAAAAATTTAATTGAAAAATTTGACAATGAATTTAATGTTTTATTAAATGCAAAAAGAGAGGATTTAGAAAAAGTCACTCTTCCAGAAATTGCCGAAGGAATAATTAGGGTAAGAGAAGGAAAGGTTTTCATCGAACCAGGTTATGACGGTGTCTATGGAAAAATCAGAATTTTTTCAAAGGGAGAGCAAAAAGCTTTATCAAAACAAGGGACTTTATTTTAAAGTATGCGAATGCGCCCATGCGAATATATTTATGAAAATAGGAATACCAAGAGCACTAGTTTATTGGAAAGAGCCATTTTCGAGTGGAAGCCATCAAGGTTATTTTTGGAAAACTTTTTTTGAAAATTTGGGAGTAAATATTGTTTTATCGCCTCAAACTAACAAAGAAATCATTGAAATGGGGGTAAAGGTGGCTGACCCAGAAACTTGTTTTGCCACTAAGGTCTTTTTGGGTCATCTTTTATGGTTAGAAGGAAAAGTCGATTATATTTTTGTCCCACGACTAAAAACGAACGAAGAAAAACTGGAATTTTGCCCGAGATTTTTTGGCTTACCCGATTTAGTCAAAATTTTAGTGAAAACCAAAATTTTAACTGAGAGTTTCGATTTCAGAAAAAATGGTTCATTGGAAAAACCTCTTTGGAATTTGGGAAAGAAATTAAAGGTTAAAGAAGAAAAAATTAAAAAATCAATTGAAATCGCTTTTCAAAAAGAAAAAGAAATTAAACAAAAAGAGGAAGAAGAATTTTTTAAAAAAATTAAATCAGAAAAACAAAAAATAGTTTTGATTTCCCACCCCTACAATTTATATGATGATTTTGTTAATGTAGGGATAGAAAAAAAATTAAAAGATTTGGGAGCTGAAGTGATATTTATTGATGAAGTTCCTTTAAATAGAAGTCGAACAACGCTGATTGAGGACGCCGATATACGCCGAAAAATATCAGCGTTTGATCAGCGTAGTGATCAGCGTGAATCAGCGGTTTCAATAAAGTTTCACTGGGAGTTTGGAAAGGAAATAATGGAAAAAATTGAAGAAATTCTAAAATATAAAACTTCAGGGGTGATCGAAATTTCTTCATTTTTGTGCGGTTGCGATGCGGTTTTGAAAGAGTTTGTCGAAAAAGCATTCAAAACAGCCAAAATTCCTTTTTTGTATTTAATTATCGATGAAAACACTGGAGATGCCGGCGTCCAAACCAGATTAGAGGCCTTCATCGATACCCTTCATTAAAAATTAAAAACAATCAGCGTAAATCAGCGGTCGCTGCCGAAGGCAGCGCTAATCCGCGTAAATCAGCGTTTTCACGAAGTGAAAAAATATGAGGATCACTTTTCCTTATTGGGGAAATTATACAATTGCTTTTAAAGCCCTGTTTGAAAAATTAGGGATAGATGTTGTTTTGCCGGAAAAAACAAATCCCCGGACAATTGAAGAGGGAGCAAAAATTTCTCCAGAAATGTATTGTTTGCCTTTGAAGATTAATGTCGGAAATTATTTGTCAGCAATTAGAAAAGGAGCTGATACAATTTTTATGGTAACAAGTTTGGGCGGCTCTTGTCGTTTAAGATATTATGGCGACATTCAAGAAAAAATTCTTTCTGAGACAGGAAATAAAGTTGATTTTGTAATTTTTGACCAAGATGTAAGGGATATTTATCGAAAGGTTAAAAAAATCTCCGGGGCTTCTTTTTGGAAAATAGCCCGAGCGGTTTTGTTTTTTTACAAAAAATTAAAGTTGATTGAGAATTTAGAGAAAAAGGCCTGTTATTTGAGGCCGAGAGAAATTAAAAAAGGGGAAACTGATCGAGTTTTATTAAAATTTTTTGAGGAATTGGAAAAAATAAAAGATGAACGAGAACTGAAAGCTTTTAAAAAAGAAATCTGGGAAAAGATTGAAAAAATTGAAATTGATAAAGATAAAAAAGTGCCCAAAGTAGGAATAATAGGAGAAATTTATACGGTTACTGATGGAGCGGTAAATTTTGGGATAGAAGAAAAATTGGGAAGGGAAGGAATTGAGGTTCATCGGGAAATGGATATTACTTATCATTTAAAAAAGAAAATTTTTCCCTGGAAAGATTGGCAAATTCAGAGAAAAATAATGCCCTATTTAAAATCAACTGTTGGTGGTCACGGCCGCGATGCTATTTACGAAATGTTAAATTATGCTAAAAAAGATTTTGACGGCGTAATTCAACTTTTACCTTTTGGCTGCATGCCGGAATCAAGTGTGAGGCCGATCTTACAAAAAATTCATTTGGAAACTGGTATCCCATTTTTATCTTTATCTTTAGACGAACAAGTAGCTGAAGCCGGAATTAATACCAGAATCGAGGCCTTCGTCGATGTAGTCAAAAACTATCATAAACATAATGCGGATAAAAGAAAATAAATGCCGATCTACGGATATGCTGATAAAATATAATAAAAGCAAATTGATTTATGAAGACCTTACCTATAAGATTAATGGAGTTCTATTTGCGGTACACAACGAATTGGGTCGATTTTGTTTGTAATGAAAAACAATATTCAGATGCTATTGAATCGTTTCTGAGAAAATTAAATATTAATTATGAAAGAGAAAAAATTCTTCCTCCAAGTTTTGAAGGAGAATTATCTGGCCGAAACAAAATTGATTTCTTAATTGAAAATAAGATTATTTTAGAAGTAAAGACTAAAAGAATAATAACTCGTGAAGATTACTATCAGGCTAAACGATACCTGGCTGCCTTGAATAAAAAACTAGCGATAATCGTAAATTTTAGACAAAAATATTTGAAACCAAGAAGGATCTTAAATTCCACAGTAACCGAATAACCATCCGCATATTCGCATTATCGGCATTATATTAAATAATCCGCATAATTATTATGAAAACATTTTTAGGCATTGATGTCGGTTCTCTGACTTGTAAAATTGTTTTGATTGATGAAAAGGCGGAAATAATTTATGCCAAGTATTTTCGAACTGAGGGGAATCCCATCGGAGCCATTCAAAAAGGATTAAAAGAATTAGGAATTTGGATTAAGGATCATAACCCGGAAGTTGAAATTGCCGGAGTGGGAACGACCGGTTCGGCTAGACATTTAGCCGGAGTAATTACCGGAGCCGACTTAATCAAAAACGAGATTACAGCCCATGCCAAAGGGACAACCCATTTTATTCCCGATGTCAGAACAATCATTGAAATTGGTGGTCAGGATTCAAAAATCATAATTTTAGAAAATGGAGTTGCCGTCGATTTTGCTATGAACCTATTATGTTTAACCAAAGATACAAAAATTATTACCGAAAATTATTTGCCAAAATCAATTACTGAAATAAAAATAGGCGAGAAAGTTTTAACTCATAAAGGAAGGTTTAAACCCGTTGAGCAAGTTTATGAGAGAAAATTTCAAGGGGAAATGATAAGAATTGAAATTTCAAATTTTAAAAAAATAGATGTTACTTATAATCATCCCATTTTTGCTATTAAAAAAGATTTTAAAGATAAAAAACCAGATTTCATTCCAGCTGAAAATTTAAGAGAGGGCGACTTAGTTCTCTGTTTTGAAAAAGAAAAATCCTCTTTTGAGCCAATCAAGAAAATAAAAAGATATAAATTTGATGGGATAGTTTACAATTTGAATGTAGAAGATGATCATTCTTACGTGGCAAATTCTTTTGTTATCTCAAATTGTGCTGCCGGGACTGGTTCTTTTCTCGATGCTCAGGCATTTAGATTAGATCTTCCAATCGAAAAATTTGGGGAATTGGCTTTAAAATCAAAGAACCCCACCACTGTCTCTTCAAGATGTTTAACTGAAGATAATTATTTATTAACTACTGAAGGAGTAAAGTCTATTAAAGATATCCGAGTAGGAGATTTTGTTTTTTCAAAAGGACAATTCAAAAAAGTTACTCAAAAATATGAAAGAAAATATACAGGTTGGTTACATAAAATCTATAGAAGGTATTCAGCAGATACTCCATTAATTCTTAGTAGCCGACATCCCGTTTTGGCAATTAAAACCAAATTATGTCCATATAAAAAATATAATTATATTTGTAGAGAAGATTGCGATAAATCAATTAGGCCAAGATGCCAATTAAGATTTTATAGAAATTATTCTCCTCAATGGATTAAAGTTAAAGATTTAAAGCCGTATGATTTAATAGTTACTCCAAAACATAATACCTCTATTTCAGATCCTAGGAATATAATTATCCCAATTGATAGATCTTATTTTTCACCTAAAAAAAAGAATTTTTTTGAAGCTTCAAAATTTTTAGATAAAAATCTAATGAGATTATGTGGGTATTATTTAGCTGAGGGTTGTACTTTTACTGATAATAAAGGAAAATATGAAACACAATTTGCCTTAAATGAAGCAGAGAAAGGACATATCGAAGACATTAGAAATTTAATGTGCTTAATTTTTAAAACTTCCAGAGGGGGGATTTACCAAAATTTTTATACTGGAAATGGAATCCAATTAAAATTTGGTTCAAGAGCAGCTCACATTTTTTTGAAACAATTTGGTCAAGGTGCTCCCAATAAAAAAATTCCCTGGTGGGTTTTTGATTTACCAAGAGATTATTTAATGGAATTAATTAAAGGATTTTGGCGAGGAGATGGGAGCTATGCTAATATTGACCATTTAACTTTTTACAGTTCTTCCCCCCATTTAATCGAAGGCTTATATGTAATTTTGGAAAAATGCGGATATATTGCTTCAAAAAAGAAATATTTTGAAGATGATATTGGAAAGGTTACAAGTCATATAAGAGGAAGAGAAAATCCAATTATTAGACAACACCCTCTTTATAAACTTGACCTAGGAGGAAAACAAATGCAGAAATTATACGAGGATTTAGATATAAAACCATCTAAAGAAATTCAAGAATTTTTTAAACGCAGGAAAAGAACCTATCAGATAGCTTATAATAAAGAAGATTATATTTTTTATCCGATTAGGAAAATAGAAAAAGAAAAAGTCAAAAATGTAAAAGTTTATAATTTAGAAATAGAAGATACTCATAGTTATCTTGTTAATGGATTTTTATGCAAAAATTGTACAATCTTCGCAGAATCAGATATGATTCACAAACAACAAATCGGTCATAAAGTTGAAGATATTGTTGCTGGTTTATGTCAGGGGTTGGCAAGAAATTTTTTAGCCAATGTTGCCAAAGGAAAAAATATTCAACCGCCAATCGTCTTTTTGGGCGGGGTTTCAGAAAATGTGGGAATGAGATGGGCTTTTGAAAAGGCATTAGATCAAAAAATTATTGTTCCAAAATATAATACCGTATTGGGAGCCTTTGGGGCGGCACTTTTAGTTAAGGAATTAAATCTTCAAAAAACCAAATTTTTAGGGTTTGAGATTTCTGATAAAGACATAAAATGCACCTCATTTATTTGCAAGGGCTGTCCAAATCAATGCGAAGTGATTGAAGCCAGGATTGAAGGAAAAGTCATTGCCAGATGGGGAGATCGTTGTGGCAAATGGTCAAACTTAAATCCCTAATAACCCTACGAATTACGAATATCTACGAATATACGAATAAAATTATGGGAATTTTTTGATTTTTGGAAATTTGGCTATAATTAAATAATATGCCATTTCTAACTCAAGGCCCCGAAGGAGAGCCTTCGGCTCCCTACGGGGTAAAAAAAACAAATTGGAAACCCCGAAGGAATCCCTTCGGGATCCTACGGGGCAGGTATATTTTGATTGTAGTGATTTTAGCTATAATAGTTGCTGGTTTTTCTCGCTGGGCTTTAACTCATATATTTCTCGAACCTTGGAATATGGAAGAAAGATTGATTAGGGTCAAACAAATAAAAGAAAAGGGTGAGGAGGAAGAAGTTTCTATCACAACAGATAAAACAGAATATGAACAGGGAGATGCAGTAAAATCAACAATCAAAAATAATCTAAATCAGAGCGTTTGGTATTGGGATAATAGAGGTAGAATCATTCCTTTAGTTGGAATACAGATATTTGAAAATGGAGAATGGAAAAATGTAGGAGGAAAAGATGCCTGTGCTTGCAAAAGTAATTGTATTACATATGCTGCTAACTGGACGGAATTAAAATCAAAAGAAACACTTACAGATTCTTGGGAAACAAAAGAAGATTGTTTGGGGGAGATCGCCAAAGAAGGGAAATACAGAGTTTGGTTTTCTTATGATTTAGATTTCACGGGCCAAAACAATCCAGAGAAATTTTCAAAAGTTTACTCTAACGAATTTATAATTAGAAAGAAGGAAATTGCAGGCCAATGTTCGCCAATTGATTTCGTAGGATATGAACTAGTTAAAAATTATAACTTTGATGTTGATTTGAACAACGATGGAGAAAAAGAAACAGTACGAGTTTATTGGGATTCTAAAGAAGTATGCGATAAAGTAAAGACGATCATGGTGAAGGTTTTTTCCGGTACCGAGAATTGTCCCAAGGAAATTTTCAGCTCTGGGTGGGGAAATCAAGTTGGAAAAGCAGAGATATTCCAAAACTTTTGGGGAGACGGATCTGATGTGGTTTTAGTTGAAGGCATGAGCTACGCTTGCGGTTGTGGCTCAACAATACGCCTACTATTTCTTACCTACCGAGAAGGAAAATATTCAATAGTAGAAGGACCACAGCTTGGGGGACTAGGCTGGATGTATAAGTTTAACGGCCACGACGGAGCGGGTAAGAAAATTATCGCAGCAGAACCTAAGTGGGCTACAGACTATTCAGATTATTGTTGTGGTTGTGCTCATAGACTGCAATTTACAATTTATACTTGGGACGGCGGAGCATATACAAAAACCGTAGCAGGGACAACTCAAAATAAATATCTCCTTGAAAGTATTGATGAAATACTTCAGAAAGAACCCTCGGTGTTAAATCAACAATAAAATAATTTTCAACCAAATCCGCTCTATTCTTCGTTTTTTGAAGTAAAATAAACTTATTTATGGAACAGGCTACACTTCCAATAAAAACAAAAATCGCTGCCTGGTGGATAATATTTGTAGGAGGAATAACAATTATAGAGGGAATAATATTTGATTTGCATGGGAGATTAACTGGGAGTCTTGCAGATATTTTCATATTTATATTTATTCTTTCGATATTTTTATTTTTTATGATTCCTAGTTTTTTTCTTCTAATAAGAAAGCGAGTGGCTTGGTGGCTATGTATTATTATTATTCCAGTAAATTTAATTTTCGCATTGCTTTGTCTGATAAAGACTCATTCCGTTTTTCAGTTTGACACTTTCTCTTTTGGTATTAGATCTATTCCTATCCTCCTCCCCTATTATTTGCTCTACAGTAAAAGATTCTTCTTAGACCAACATATTTATATTAATGGATTTGAATTTGTTTTATATACAATTCCTTTTATTCTCCTTCTCCTCGATCGAAAAAATTTTTGTAGAGGAATTAAAAATTCCGATACAAGCCCGCTCTAATTTTGCCATTCCAAACGCGATAGACTATTAAATGAAGAGAGAGTTTGATTAAACTTTCGTGAGGCAGTGGTCGAATAGACCCGAGCCGAAAGGCGAGTGCCTCACCATTGATTGACCCCGCAAAATTAGGGCGGAATAGAGCATCGCGAAGCGATGCCTATGTGCCTGGAAAATCGCTAATTAAAATGCTATCGAATCTAAAAACAATTAGTATTTTTGAGTGGCTAATTTGTTCTTTGGGGATGTTTGTTTTTGGATTGGGGATGGCTTATATTGATGTTGAAATTTATGATCACGGAATTCCCTTAGTTATTTTGGGATTGATTTTGGAAATTCCGGCTTTTTATTTGGTTTATAAACATAGATGAACTTATTAGAAGTTATCAAAAATCAAAGGAGTATCAGAAAATTTCAGAAAAAAGAAATTACGAAAGAAATCATTGATGAATTAATTGAGGCCTTAATTTGGGCGCCATCGGCTGGAAATTTACAGTCGAGGAAATTTTATTTTGTTTTTAATCAAGAAATTAAAGAAAAATTAGTTGGAGCAGCTTTTGGCCAAGATTCTATTTCAAAAGCCCCCTTGGTTATTGTTGCTTGTCTAGACGAAAATATTTCTCACCATTACGGAGAGCGAGGGAAAAATCTTTATGGAATTTGTGATGTGGCGGTTGCCGTTCAAAATTTAATGCTTTTGGCGGCTGAAAAAGGTTTGGGAACTTGCTGGGTTGGGGCTTTTGATGAAAAAGAGGTTTCCAAAATCTTAAATCTACCAGGAAATTTGAGGCCGATCGCAATCATTCCGGTTGGTTACCCGGCTGAAAAACCCTCCCCTCCCCCAAGGGTTTCGAAAGAAAAAGCTGTAGAAACTAGAAAATAGTTATTAGAAATTAGAAAATGGTTATGGAAATTGGAAAATAGAAAATAGTTCACTAATAGTTTACTAACCTCCGGTTTCTATTTTCTATTACTAATCTCTAATTTCCATTAACTACTTTCTATTTTCAAGTAACATGATACAAGAATATCATTTCGGCTCAATTACTATCGATGGAAAGACATATAATCACGATGTTGAGGTTCGTTGGACCCCGAAGGAGTCACTTCGCGACCCTACGGGGCAGGCTGTTGAAGTTTTGAAATGGTGGAGAAAGGAAAGCCATTTTGTTTATCCGGAAGATGTCAAAAGGGCAATTGAGCAAAATCCAGAGGTAATTATTATTGGAACCGGCGAATCAGGAGTAATGGAAGTTGGGGAAGAGGCAAAAAAAGAAATTAAATCAAAAGGGATTGAATTAATAATTGATATTACTGAAGAGGCAATTAAAACCTTTAATGTTCTTTTGGAAGAATCGGAAGAAGAAGAGGGAAAACAAAAAAGAGTCATTGGGTTATTTCATTTAACGTGCTAAAATATGGATTTGAATGAAGAAAGAGAATTGGTCAAAAAGGCAAAAAAAGATCCGGAGGCGTTTGGAAAACTTTATGATAAATATTATTCTCAAATTTTTGGCTACATCTTGAAAAGGGTAGCCAATTTAGATATTGCCAAAGATATTTGTTCGGAAACTTTTTTAAAAGCCCTGAAGAATATTTGGAAATTTCGCTGGAAAAATATTTCCTTCGGGGCTTGGTTATATAGAATTGCTAACAACGAAATTGCCAATTTCTTTCGAAAAAGAAAATATAAATTAGTATCTTTGGAAAAAATATCAGAGCCGATCGATGGTGGTAATCCAGAAATTGAATTAATTGAAGCTGAAAAAAAGATAAAAGAATATCAAGATTTTTTAAAAATTCAAAAAGAAATTTCAAAACTCGAAATTAAATATCAAGAAGTAATCACTTTGAGATTTTTTGAGAAAAAGAAAATTAAAGAGATTGCTGAAATTTTAGGAAAGAGAGAGGGAACAATAAAATCCCTTTTGCATCGGGGGTTAGAAAAATTGAGAGAAAATTTTGAAACAAAATAAGAAATTTTTCGTTTTATTTAAATGAAAAACTTAATTGAAAAAACTTGTAGTGAGGTTGTCGAACTATTAGAAAAAATTAAAACTCCGGAAATTGAGATTTCAAGCCACAAAAGAAAACTGAGGCAAGTTTTGCTTAACCAATATCAAAAAGAGAAGAAAAATTGGCTGTTTTTTAACATTTTTCAAAAATTTGCTTTGGCCAGTCTGGGAGTGATTCTAATATTTTTTCTTTTTAATAATTTAATTTATCCCAGTTATAGCTTAGCCAGGGCAAAAGAAATTGCCTTAAGAAATCCCCAAATTAAAGAAATGATTGAAAAAGGAGGAATGATAAAAGATATCAAAATTGTTAAAAATCGAGCATATGTTTTAATTCAACCAGCCAAGGAAGAAATTGCCCAAACGCCTCAAATTTCTGAAAAGAAAGCTTTAGGCATTGAAAAAACTGAAGAGGTAAAAAGAGAAGAGCCGTCAGTAGCCCTAGCTGAAATTAGTATGAAAGAGGAAAAAGTATCAAAGATTGAAAAAATCACTCCACCAGTTATTCCCTTTAGTGAAGAAGAGAAAGAAAAAATTCAAGAAATAAGTCAAAGAGAAATTCCGAAAGAAGCCGAAATTAAAGAAGTGATTCCTCCTTCCAGCGAACTCAAATTAATCAAAAAAGGGAAGGAGATTCAGGTTTTGCCAGAGACAAAAAAAGAAGCAATTATAATCTATCAAATCGATAAAAATCGTTGGCAGGGGAAAATTAATTTAAAGGAAGAAAGGGTGGAAGAGTTAAAATTCTTGGGCGAATTTGAAAACAATGCAACTAATGGAGAAAAAAAGCGTTAGATTTTAAAAGGTCGAATCGAAAAAATCTAAATCATAAAAATATGCGAAAAACAATTTTGGCTTTGCTAATATTAGGTCTTATTTTACCAATTCTCGCTTTTGCCCATATTGTTCAAGCCCGGGTGGCAATCGGGTCAAGAAGTGAAGAGGTGAAAGCAATCCAAGAAATCTTAAAAACTGATCCCGAAATTTATCCCGAAGGATATGTGACAGGATACTTCGGTTCTTTAACTGAAAAAGCAATCAAAAAAATCCAGAAAAAATGCGGTCTGCCGGAAACCGGAGTGATTGATGAGACGACTGAAAAATGTCTTTATCCGATTGGATATCAGATTAAGGTCACCTCTCCCAATGGCGGCGAATCATGGGATAAAAGTCAAATTCAAATCATATCTTGGCAAGTGATAGCCCCTTTGGAGACAACGACACCTTCCCAAGAAGGAGTGAAAATTCGCCCTTTTTGGTCCAAGGTTTCGATTGATTTATTCAAAAAGACCGGAACTTCAACAGTTTTTGCCAGACACATTGCTACGACAAATTTGTTTGATCAAAGTTATTCCTGGAAGATTGCTTCCAATATTCCTAATGGCGGAGATTATGTAATCAGAATTAGCTCAGGACCAGGGGTTGGACCAATTTGGTATCGGGAGAAAGCCGGTCAAGAACTGCCTTCCGCAGGAGAAATTTGGCCTGTCTCCCCTCGTCCTTATTACCTTATCTGGGATGAAAGTGATGGACCGTTTGAAATCACTGGAGAGATTACACCTTGTCCCGTATGTCCTGTTTGCCCGAATTCAGAGGAAATAATAGCCAGTTTAACAAGGATCATAGAAGAACTCCAAAAATTAATTGCTTCGTTAAGGACCGGCCACTAATTAAATCCAGCCCGCCCCATTCGGGCGGGCTGGGAAATTCCTACACTCGTAAAGCTCGTAGCAGGGCTTGACACGCGAAAAGAGAAGAGTATAATAAGATTAGACAGATAAGTCGAGGTATCTTAAGCCCTCCAAAATTTTCTTCTAAAAATTTAGGAGGGTAAATAACTCTTCGTAATTTAAGAAGTTATTGAAGGTCAAATTTAAGTAGAGCGACTTAGAAGTCAAAAGGTCGCTTTATTAATTTCCTACGAAATACGAAAGAGTACGAAATTACGAAACTGTGAAAATAAATTAAGACTTATACTTTTCGTACTTTCGTAAAATTTTCGTAATTTCGTAGAGTAGTATGGCTTTCAAGAAATTTGAGCGTCAAGAGAGAGATTTTCCTCCACGACAGATGTTTAAGGGAAATTGGAAATGCGCTGACTGCGGAGCAGAAATAACCGAATTACCATTTGAACCTTCTCCAGATAGACCAATTTATTGCCGAGAATGTCATGCCAAAAGGAGAGCTCAATTCCGACGCTAACCACTTAAAAGGTGATTAACAAAAACCGCCCCTGGGCGGTTTTTGATTTAATCTGTTTCTGTTAGAATAAAGTTGAAGTTATGAGAAATTTTAGGATTAAAAATTTACCCTCTTTGCTTTTGCTTCTTTTTATTTCGCTGTTGTTGTTTTCATTTTCTAAATATGTTTCAAAAATTACCAATGAAATCGACTCTCTTTATTTTGAAGCAACTGCTAGTCAAAATTTTCTTAAAAAAGAAAAGTCCCCGCACCAATCCCTTCGGGATGATACGGGGCAGGCAACCACTTTAATTTTCGTTGGGGACATTATGCTCAATCGGGGAGTAAAGTTGGCAATTAAAAAATATGGAAATGAAGATTTTAAATTTCCCTTTTTAAAAATTGCTGAAAATCTAAGGGAAGCCGATATTTTATTTGGCAATTTGGAGGGACCAATTTCAGATAAAGGTAAAAAAGTTGGTTCAATCTATTCTTTTCGAAACGATCCCAAAGCCATTGAGGGATTGAAATTCGCTGGTTTTGACATTTTATCAGTTGCCAACAATCATATTTTTGATTATGGAAGAGAGGCAATGGAAGATAGTTTTTTGAGGTTAAAAGGAGCGGAAATTGATTATCTTGGTGGTGGATTCAATGAGATTGAGGCCTATTCACCAATAATAAAGGAGGTAAACCCTTCGACAAGCTCAGAGCAAGCGAAAATTGCTTTTCTGGCTTATACCAATTTAGGTTCAGAATATTGGTCAGCCAAAGGAAATCGCTCTGGAATCGCTTGGTTAACGACGGAGAATTTAGAAAAAGGAGTAAAGAAGGCGAAAGAAAATGCAGATTTGGTGATTGTTTCGATGCATTTTGGCGAGGAATATAAAATTTCTTCCAGCGTTGAGCAAAAATATTTCGCCCATTTAGCCATTGATGCCGGAGCCGATTTGGTAATCGGCCATCATCCTCACGTTATTCAAGAAATCGAAAAATATAAAGAGAAATATATTGCCTATTCTCTTGGAAATTTTGTTTTTGACCAAAATTTTTCTGAAGAAACGATGAAAGGACTAATGTTAAAAGTTTTGATTAAAAATAATAAAATAAAGGAGGTAATCCCAATTGAAATTAAAATCAATAAATATTTTCAGCCAGAAATTCCTTCGGATGCTGAATCAAAAATTGAACCAGAAAAGAATAATCAAAGAATCTCCTCTCCGAGCGTAAAGTCCATTTCCGAGAACCCACCAGGGCAACTGGTAAATTGCATTTATAGCGTATCCGGAATTCCTTCGCCAAAGGGTATTGCTTTTACTCCCGACGGAAAAGAATTTTGGGTAACTTCTCTGATGAATAAAGTCCGGGGAGTAGTGATTTTTGACTCAAAAACCGGAAGACATAAAAAAGACATTGTTCTTCCGGACGGTGGCGGAGTGGAAATTATATTCAACGCAAGCGGCTCTCGTGCCTTTGTCAGTCAAATGGAAACGGGTCGGGTTTTTGAAATTGATGCCAAGACAAAAGAAATTCTTCGCATTTTTGAAACCAAAAGTAGCTGGACAAAAGTTTTAGCCCTATCTCCTAACCAAGATCTCCTTTATGCCTCAAACTGGTCGGGGAATGATGTTTCGATTATTGATTTAGAAAGCGGGAAGGTGATTCACAATATTCGAACTGTTTCCACTCCCAGAGGGATTTATGTAACAAAAGACGATAGTACTCTTTATGTTGCCGGTTTTGCTAATGGCGAAATCCAAAAAATTAATCCGGGAACTGGAAAAAGTTTAGTGCTTTATAAAAGCGGTGGCGCTATGCGACATATTGTTGGCGATGAAGAAAGGAAAGTGCTTTATGTTTCTGACATGGGTAAAGGTCTGATTTTTAAAGTTAATATGAAAAATGACGAAGTTAAAGAGTTTGTTAAAACCGATACTAACCCCAACACAATTGCTCTCACGCCGGACAAAAAAGTTTTAATAGTTTCAAATAGAGGGCTGAATCACCCTTCGGGCAATTATAATATTCCGGGGCCGGAATGGGGATCAATTCTCTTCTTTGATACGTCAACTGGTAAAATGCTTGACGCTCTTGTCGGCGGCAATCAACCCACCGGGCTTGCTATCTCACCGGATGGCCACTATTTTGTTTATTCAAACTTCTTAGATGGCAATCTGACAATGTGTGAAATTCCTCCCTATGAAGAATTTGTAGCCGGGGGTGGCGGAAGGAGCTCAGTTTATCGCCAAGAACTAAAAAAATAAAATAGGCAAGGTAGAACCTTGCATTTATGTATTTGAAGATATTTGACCTGTGAAAATTTTAAAAAAGATTTATTTCGAGGTAAGATAAATGAAGTTATTCCAATTGAAATTAAAATCAATGGGTATTTCCAGCCAGAAATAACTGAAAAATAAAATTATGAATTTTGGGGAATTTTCAAAAAAGGAAATAAAAAAGGTTTTTGAAATTTTAAAGAGTAGGGAAAATGGGTTGACTGAAAAAGAGGTCGAAGACCGTCAGAGAGTTTATGGTTTGAATGAATTTAAAGTAAGAGAAATTGGAGCCCTTGATATTTTAATTAGGCAAATAAAATCTGCCTTCTTTTATTTACTCTTTTTAGCTGGAATTTTGGCTCTTTTATTGGGTGAAGGAACCGAGGCAATTTTGATTTTCATTTTTGCCTTCATCAATCTCATTTTAGGATTTTTTCAAGAATATAGGGCCCAAAAAGCGATTTCGTTTTTAAAAAAATACTTACCAAAAGAGGTTGAGGTTTTAAGAGAAGGAAAAGAAAAATTTATTGAGAAAAAATTTTTGGTTCCAGGGGATATTGTCATCTTAGATTTCGGAGACATTGTTCCAGCCGATTTGAGAATTATGGAAGCGAGAAATTTTTTGGTTGACGAATCGG
>Ga0315280_10004364_pt1 | contig 20979 bp, 14 predicted proteins | sample YL17G06_40_MG_FD_203697 | JGI IMG/M metagenome (GOLD analysis project Ga0315280, IMG submission 203697) | Sediment microbial communities from Yellowstone Lake, YNP, Wyoming, USA - YL17G06_40 | ecosystem: Environmental > Aquatic > Freshwater > Lake > Sediment | place: USA: Wyoming | collected...
GTCGCGCCAAAACTGGTGCCATAGACGATCAAACCGCGAAGGCGCCCATTCATTTTCTATAACCTTCCCCTTCTGATCTTTTGCCTTTGTTTTAAGAGTTTTCATTTACTTTTCAGAGCTGGCGCGCGCGTAATAGACGCGTTCCTGTTTCCGGCTAATCCACGTACACTCCCTTCTCGTACTCCATCGCGTACATGTGAGCGATGTGATATGGCAGCCCCGTCTTCATGAGCTCAGCCTCTATTACCTCGTGGGCGATCGTGGATTCAAGCTTGTCCTCACGATCCGACGGTTCTCCGGTGGTTTGCTTAGCCACGACAACGACGTTAGGAGGGTATTCGAAGGCCATCTTCAGCTCCTTCGCGGCGTAGTAGTTCAACCCGCCATAGGATCTGTCGCTGTCGATGGCGCGCTCAGCGAACTCCACGCTGTACATGTAGGGAGGGATGACGAGATCCATGTGGTGGGGAAGCGTGACTTTACCCAAGTTTATCTTGAAGTGGATTGGCTTGCCGGTCCTGTAATTTAGGACATCTATCTCCATGTGTTCGCCGGTTTCTTCAGTCAATGTTTTCTACTGATTTATCTTATTTCCGAAACTAAAAACCATTACATGTTCATGAACAGATTCGTAAAGTCATAATTCGACAAAATGATATATTCTCTGCTCAACCCTTTAGATACTGAAATTTCTGGGGAGGGTGACTTTCGTGGACGTCGTGACGATCGGCGCCTCCTTGATCGTCGCGTGGTTCTTCTTCAGCATCTCATCGTACCTCGTTAAAATAATCCTCCTTCAGGCCCCGTCCGAGAGGAGGAAGCGACTGGGCATCACCATGATGAAGGCGATGCTGATCTGGTTCATCGGCGGCATGCTGATAATGGCCTACATCATAGGAGAAGGAGACCTCTCCATAGTGCTGGGACTCAGCCCGCAGTTCTGGAGCTACTTCATAGGCGCCATAGTGGGATGGTACCTGGGAGTCTGGTTCGGGCCGAAAAGGGCGAGGCTTAACATCTAGCCCCATCCCCAGGAACCGGCGTCTAGGCCTTCACCTTGTACTTCTCGTAGAGCCTCTTCAGCCCCCTCTCCAGCTCCCTCGCCCTCTCCTCTGACTCAGAGGGCTTGAGCTCCTTGCACTCGTAGCCTACGACCTCCCGCATGTACTCCACGTTCCTGTCCAAGTAGACCACCGTGCCGTCGGACTTCACCCGCTCTATGCCGTCGATGCGTGCGCCGTCCTCGTTGATCTTCACGGCCTCCCCGAGGCTTATGCCGTGGAGCACGACCTCGGCGCCGTCCTCCCCGAGCCTGCACGGGTACGCGCCTGGCAATCCGTTCGGCCCGGCGACGCTCTGCTGGACCTCCCTGGTGTCGTAGTAGATGGCGAGTACGTGCTTCAGGAAGCTGGAGGCGGTCCTCATCTGGTCGACGAGGGCGCTCGGGTACTGCACCGACTTCCCGTAGCCGTATCCCTGGTACATTTTGACGATCTTCTCGTTCGGATATTTATCGGTGACATCCTCGCCGTCGACGACTATCCTCAACCAGAACGGGCCGCCCATCCTGACCGTGTAGAAGGTGCCGTGGTGGCCGACCCCGTAGACCTGTACGCTGCTGAAAGGGACCTTCATGTCCCTGGCGACGAGGCGCCTCACCCTGGAGACGCCGAGGTCCATGTTGCCTCCTCCGCAGATGGGGGCTAGGCCGAGCTTACCGAGAACCACGTTCGTCAGGTCAGGGTAGGCGCCGTTCACCACGCTCGTCTTGATCCCCGACTTCTTCACGGCCTGCATCAGCTTGTAGGCCAGGGTGAGGTGATTCGGGAGCCACGGCCCTATGGGGCCTATCTTCGCGTAGACATCGTCGGGCAGCAGCCGCGTCACCCACCAGCTCCCCAGGCTGCCGAGGTTGCAGATCACCTTCGGCCTCAGCTCCTTCAGCGCCTCCGCCGTCCCCGCGACGTCGAAGAGGTCGATCTTCTGGAAGCTGAGGTCGGGGTAGTGGCCGAGGTTATGCGCCGTGTGGAGGGCCTCGTCTACCTCGTAGACCCCCTTCGCCTCGTTGATGTCCGCGCCGACGACCCTTATGTCGGAGCGCATGCTCGCGATCTCGTAGACCATGTCGTGGCCGACGCTCCCCGCCGAACCCATGATGAGAATCGAGTCCATAAGCAATCCACGTGAGGATCATGTCAGGCCGAACATAAAAAAAGGTAGGGGGGGTACCGTCTATTGGCTCAGAAAAACGCCATTAGACAACCCTTGAAGCCCGGTTACCACTGACCAGGTTCAATGTTTATGAGAGCCGTGCACAGGCTTCGATTTCTCCCCGCCCGCCGGCTTGACGATCCGTTTGAACGCACTCTTTTCAGGCAAGGGTTTATCTACCACATCCCCCCCGGGGGGATAGGATCGAGATGGTTCAGGTACACAGGCGCAGGAAGGAGATCAGGAACAGGCTGACGAGGGCCGAGGGACACATCAGGGGGATCATAAGGATGATCGACGAGGACCGGGGCTGCCCTGACCTCCTCCTCCAGATCGCGGCGGTGAGGGCCGCCCTCAACAAGGTCGGCGCCATAATCCTCGAAGATCACCTGGAGTCCTGCCTGACCGAGGCCGTGAAGGCGGGCGAGATCGAGCCTCAGCTCCTGGAGCTGAAGGAAGCCCTGGCGAAGTACCTCTGACGGTGGAAGATTGACCGACAGAAGGAAGGTGCTCCTGCTCGCAGCCACCGTCGCGCTGGCCTCAGTCAGCTGGGTCTCCCAGACCTTCTCGCTCCTCTCCCCGTCGATCTACGTCAACATGGCACTCATAGGCGCGGTCCTCGGGGTGCTGTTCATAAGTCACAGCGCCGTAAGGGCACTCCTCAACGGCGTCTTCAGCATCGACCTCCTCGCAACGGTCGCCATAGTCGCATCCATATGGCTCGGCGAGTACCTCGCAGCCTGCGTCGTCGTCCTGATGCTCGGCGGCGGCGAGGTGCTCGAGGGCATCGTCTCGGACAGGGCGTCCAGCGCGATAGAGAAGCTCGTCGAGGCTTTCCCGAAGACCGCCAATGTCGTCAGGGAAGGTAAGGAGGTGGAGGTGCCCATGTCTGAGGTGAAGGTCGGGGAGACCGTCATCGTCAAGCCGGGCGGCATGGTCCCAGTCGACGGCGTCGTCCTGAGGGGCAGGGCGACCGTGAACCAGGCGTCCGTGACGGGGGAGTCCATGCCCGTCGAGAGGACCGAGGGAGGCGAGGTCCTGAGCGGCTCCATCGTCGAACTCGGAGCCCTCGAGGTTGAGACCAGGGCGGTCGGCGAGGAGAGCACATACGGCAGGATAATAGCGATGGTCAGGGAGGCGGAGGAGAACCAGGCGCCGATAGTGAGGCTCGCCGACAGGTTCGCCGGCTACTACATACCGCTGATACTCGCAATAGGCCTCGGCGTCTACCTCTGGACCGGCGAACCGATCAGGATGGCGTCAGTCTTCATAATCGCCTGCCCCTGTGCCCTGACCCTCGCGACGCCGATGGCGGTTGCCGCAAGCATAGGCAACTCCGCGAGGAAGGGGATCCTCATCCGCGACGGCGGTAGCCTCCAGAGGCTGAGCGGCGTCGACACCATAGTCATGGACAAGACGGGCACCCTCACAGTTGGCCGCCCAGATGTCGTGGAGGTGAGGGGCTTCGGGGGCACGAGCGACGAGGAGGCCCTCAGGCTTGCAGCGGGCGCCGAGAGGCACTCTGAGCACCCCGTCGCCAGAGCCGTGCTCCAGAAGGCTGAAAAGATGGGTATCGAGCCCGAGGAGTGCTCCGAGTTCGAGGTCTACCCGGGGCTCGGAATCTGCGTCTCCCACGGCGACACCCGCCTGACGGTGGGGAACGAGAAGCTCCTCAGGGCGAACAACGTCCGCATGAACGAGGAGGCGTCGGCCTTCCTCGACCGCGAGGAGGAGGCCCAGTCCGTCGTCTTCGTCGCGAGGAACGACGAGGTCATCGGAGCCCTCCTCGTCTCCGACAAGATCCGGGACAACGCGAGGGAGATCCTCGCCGAGGCGAAGCTGAGCGGTGCCAAGAGGACAGTGATGCTGACCGGTGACAGGAGGGTGGCCGCGGAAGCCATCGGGAGGCAGGCGGGCTTCGACGAGGTGGTGGCCGACCTCCTGCCGGCCGAGAAGGTTGAGCATATCAAGCGCCTGAAAAGGGAAGGGGGCGTGGTCCTGATGGTCGGCGACGGCATCAACGATGCGCCGGCCCTGGCCACCGCGGACGTCGGCGTCGCCATGGGGCTCACGGGCACGGACATCGCCATAGAGACGGCGGGGATCACACTCGCGACGAACAAACTTGACAGGGTGCCGAAGCTCCTCCGCATAGGGAGGGCGACGATGAGGGTAGTGAAGCTCAACATCGCCTTCGCCCTGATCGTCAACGCCGCCGGCATAACCCTCTCGGTGCTCGGCGTAATTTCGCCGCTCGCCGCCAGCGTCATCCACGAGGGCAACGCCCTCCTCGTCATGCTGAACGCGCTCAGGCTCCTGAAGGTAGATTGATCCTCAGCCACGGCGACGTCGCCGCCGCTCAGATAAGACTCTCAGGTCGTGATAGGAGCCAGATTTGAGCCATTATTTGAGACCGACCCCGGGCATTACCTTATCCTCAGCTCAAACTTTATTCTGACATTCGCTCACAGGACATCGTATACACGTCACCAAAACAATTTTCTATGTATTACAAGTATAACTTTTTATACTTATCACAGTGAGCCATCAATTGGGTGCTAATGGGGTCAACTATCGTGATTAAGGACATCGACGATGACGCGTTCAGGAACCTCAAAGGCGAGGCCGCGAAGGCTGGCATTAAGGTGGGTGACGCAGCCTCGCAGGCCTTCAGGCTCTGGGTCCAGGAGCGCGGTCTCCAGAGAGTCAAGGACATCGACAGGCTGAGGAACGCGGCCGAGGTCATGGACCGGAACAGGTCGAGGCTCTCCGGGCGGGAGGACTGGTCCACCGTGGAGGTCATCAGGAGATGGAGAGAGCTCCGAAGACCCTCGTCGTAGACGCCTCGGTCGTCGCGAAGTGGTTCATCCCTGAGGAGGACTCCGACAAGGCGGTCAGGCTCAGGAACAGGCACATAGAGGGGAGCCTAACCCTCATGGCACCGGACCTGGTCGTCTACGAGGTGGCGAACGCGTTGGCCTACCACCCGGACGTCGCGGACGAAGACCTCAGGGAGGACGTGGAGGCGCTGTTCATGATCGACCTCGACCTCGTGCCCCCTTCGACGGAGCTGATGGCATCTATCGCCGAAGGGGCTCGGCGGCACGCCATATCGGTCTACGATTCCAGTTACCTAGCCCTCGCCGAATTCACTGCTACAAACCTTGTGACCGCGGACAGGAGACTCTATGAAAAGGTTGAGGAGAAGGGACGAGTACTCATGCTCGACGAGCTGGATCGAGGCTGGACTATATGAAAACCGAAATCATACGTAATCATGTTAGTCACAATCTTACCCCATGCATCGTTATATTGGTAAAATAAAACATCCAAGCCGAACGGAACAACGGGTTAACTTAACCATAAGCACGAGGAAACCTCACGAGGCATAAGATGGATTTTTTTCGCCGTATAATAAGCCAATTGTTATAACGCCCCGTGCAAAAAGTAGGGGGTATCGTCTAATAGCTGAAAAAGAGGCCATTAGACAGCCCGTGAAACCCAGTAACCACTGGGCAAGCTCAATGTTTATGAGAGCCGTGCATAGGTTTCGATTTCTCCCGCGGGATCGGATAGTTGTGAAGCTGATATTTCGGGCTGTTGGGGGCCGCTGGCTGAGTGCCTCGACCGAAGTCTTGGCACGTACACCACGGCTCCATCAAACACGTATTCTACGTGTGCCCTTCACCCACCCCCCGGAGGGGGCGGGACGGATGTCTATTTTTGGGAGCGGCTTCGGGCTTAGATGCTTTCAGCTCTTATCCGCAGGAGCGTAGCTGCCCGGCGTGCCCTGTCGGACAACCGGTAAACCATAGGCTCCAGCGCCTCGTTCCTCTCGTACTGAAGGCCCTTTCCCCTCAGACATCCTGCACTCCCAGTAGATAAAATCCGACCTGTCTCGCGACGGTCTAAACCCAGCTCACGATCCCTTTTGATAGGCGAGCAGCCTCACCCTTGGCCCCTTGTGCAAGGCCAGGATAGGAAGAGCCGACATCGAGGTACCGAACCGCGAGGTCGATGCGAACTCTCGCCCGCGACAAGCCTGTTATCCCCGGGGTAACTTTTCTGACACTACCAGCCCTCATCAATAAGGACATGATAGCTCGTTAAGCCCGGCTTTCACCTCCGGAACTCTTATTTTTGAAGATCCGGTCAGGCCAGCTTTTGGCTTTACCCTCTACGGAGGGTTTCTGTCCCTCCTGAGCTGGCCTTTGGGCCCCCTCGATTCCTTTTCAAGGGGGTGCCGCCCCAGCCGAACTGCCCATCAGCCGTTGTTCCGGACAACTAGGCCTCGGTAAGGGGGGAGGTCGCGAATGTGTGGTGTTCCATTGTTGCCTCCTGAGGGCCCGGGGACCCTCACTCATAGGCTCCCACATACGCTCTGCAAACGTAACCTCACCCCAGCGACTGACTGCAGTAAAGCTCCACGGGGTCTTCTTGTCCCACTGGGAGTCGCTGGACTGTTCGTCCAGCAGGTGGGTTCACCGGGGTCATGGCGGGGACAGCGGGGTCCTCGTGGATCCATTCATGCACGTCGTAACTTACACGACAAGGCATTTGGCTACCTTGAGAGAGTCAGAGTTACTCCCGTCGTTTAGCGGCCCTTAGCCCGGTTGAAATCAGGTTTGAGGTACCACCACTGGACAGGATTCAATAGCCGTACACACCCTTACGGGCTAGCGGCTACCTATGTTTTTATTAAACAGCCGGAACCCCCTAGTCACTGCGACCTACCGCACCCCCTTGCGGGAATGCCGTAGGCACCCCTTATACCTAAGATACGGGGCCAATTTGCCGAGTTCCCTCGCCACGATTGCCCCCGACACGCCTTGGACTACTCATCCAGAGCACCGGTGTTGGTTCTGGGTACGGATACGAAGGATCCATTCCAAGGGGCTTTTCATGGTCTCCAGGGCTCAGCTGAACCCCCCATACAGGAGGCTATTCCTGTTTTCCCCTGGTTCTCACCATTACGGTACTCCCCAGGGTTGGACAGTTAAACAGGACGACGATCCTGCTCAACCTACCCCGAAGCGTCACTCCTTGGACCTTATGTGTCGCCACGCGTACCTTCGTAGTACTGGGATGTTAACCAGTTCCCCATTCGACCAGTCACGTTATCGCTGGCCTTAGGACCGACTAACTCCCGGCTGACGACGCGTTGCCGGGAAACCCTTGCTCTTTCGGCGGTCGGGATTCTCACCCGACTATGCTGTTACTACCACCGGGATACGCAATCCCGACCGGTCTACAGGACCTCACGGCCCTGCTTCCGCCCAATCGGGACGCCCTCCTACTGGATTACGCCAATAGGCGCAACTCTAGGGTATCGGCGGCTGGCTTTAGACCCGTCCATCTTCGAGGCCCCAAGCCTCGGCGGGTGAGCTGTTACGCTTTCTTTAAAGGGTGGCTGCTTCTAAGCCTACCTCCCCGCTGTCTTAGGCTTACGACGCTCTTTAGTTTGTCACTTAGCCAGCACTTGGGGGCCTTAACCCCAGTCCGGGTTGCTCCCCTCACGAAGCACGAGCTTAACCCGTGCGTTCCGTCTCCCGGGGTCTACGGCGCCGGCGTATTCGGAGTTCAAAAGGAAAGTGAAAGGTTTCCCTTCCGTGTTTTCCGATTGGTGCTCTACCCCGCCGGCTACCTCACCCGAGGCTATGCTGCGACATACTTCGGAGGGAACTAGCTATCAGCGGATTAGATTGGTCTTTTGCCCCTATACCAAGGTCAGGGAAGCAAATTGCACGTTAGCACTCTTGCAGGCCTCCATCAGGCTTTCGCCTGACTTCGCCTTGCCCTGGCATAGATCATCCGCTTTCTAGTCTCACCCGCGTGACTCCGGGCCCTTTCAGACCCAGCGACTTGCCTTGCGGCTGCTCGCCCTTCGGTTTCCCTGCGCTTACGAGCTTCATGCTCTTAGGCTCGCCACACAAGTGAACTCCCCGGCTCGTGATTCGAAACGAAGCATGAGACCCTGGTCCGCCGCCTCCGTAACGCCGAGTCACCTCGGCCTCCTTCGTGCGGCTTCAACCCTTTCGGGCCTCAATCGTCTATAACTACCTGATTTCAGGCACTTTTAACGCCCCTCCCGGGGGACTTTTCATCTTTCCATCGCTGTACTAGTGCACTATCGGTCTTGGGTTGTATTTAGCCTTGGAAGTTAATGTCTCCCAGTTTCACACGCCAGTCCCAAGGCGCGCTACTCCGGAAGCCGGTCATCTCCTTTCGGAATACGCATACGGGGCTATCACCCTCTACGGCGGAGCTTTCCAGAACACCTCTGCTTCGCCGACGAGGAGAAAGACCGGCCCCATACACCACATCCACGCCCGCTCGTCGCGGGAGTGTTCAGTTTAGGCTGTTTCCTTTTCGCTCGCTGCTACTCAGGAAATCCCAGTTGGTTTCTTTTCCTCCCCTTACTAGGATGTTTCGGTTCGGGGGGTTCCCTCTCCTCACGGAGCGACGCCCGAAGGCGTCGGGAAGTCCCATTCAGGTATCCCCGGATCATAGACTGCATGCGTCTACCCGGGGCTTATCGCAGCTTGCCACGCCCTTCTTCAGCACCCAAGCCAAGCCATCCATCAGGCAGCGTAGTATATCAGCATACTACCCGGTCCCACAGCTGGAGTCGAAACCTATGCACGGCTTCATCGTCAACCGGAGGTTTCCAGGCCCCCGTTGACTGGCCCTTCATCCCCGAACCCTGCGGTCCGGGGATTGCACGTACTTGATTGTAATGGGTCGGGCTACTCGGTCCTCCCCCGCATCACTGCTTCTTTCTTAGGAGGTGATCCGGCCGCAGGTTCCCCTACGGCCACCTTGTTACGACTTAACCCTCCTTACGAGCCCCAGGTTCGACGCGACCAACATTCGATCACGCCTCACCCAAAACCCATTCGGGTGGTTCGACGGGCAGTGTGTGCAAGGAGCAGGGACGTATTCACTGCGCGATGGTGACGCGCGGTTACTAGGCATTCCATGTTCATGAGGGCGGGTTACAGCCCTCAATCCCAACTGAGGTAGGGTTTAGGGATTGGCTTCACCTTTCGGTGTTGCAGCCCTCTGTCCCTACCATTGCAGCCCGCGTGTGGCCCGGGGTATTCGGGGCATACTGACCTGCCGTTGCCCGCACCTTCCTCAGCCTTGTCGGCAGCGGTCCCCCAAGAGTGCCCAGCGTCCCTATAGGATCTGTTGGCAACATGGGGCACGGGTCTCGTTCGTTACCTCACTTAAGAGGACACCTCACGGCACGAACTGGCGACGGCCATGCACCTCCTCTCAGCTCGTCTGGCAAGGCCTTCAACCTGGCCTTCACTCTGCTGTCGACCCCGGTAAGATTCCCGGCGTTGACTCCAATTAAACCGCAGGCTTCACGCCTGGTGGTGCTCCCCCGCCAATTCCTTTAAGTTTCAGCCTTGCGGCCGTACTCCCCAGGCGGCTCGCTTAACGGCTTCCCTGCGGCACTGGGGCGGCGCATGGCCGACCCAACACCTAGCGAGCATCGTTTACAGCTGGGACTACCCGGGTATCTAATCCGGTTCGCTGCCCCAGCTTTCGTCCCTGACCGTCAGGCGTGTTCTAGTGAGCAGCCTTCGCCACTGGTGGTCCTCCTGGGATCAAAGGATTTCGCCCCTACCCCAGGAATACCGCTCACCTGTCCCACCCTCTAGTTGTATGGTATCACCCGCGGCCCAACGCTTGAGACGCTGGATTTGACGGGTAACGGATACAGCCAGCTACGGACGCTTTAGGCCAAATAAACGTCCCCACCACTCAGGGGGCTGGTGTTACCGCGGCGGCTGACACCAGTCTTGCCCCCCCTTTATTCCCACAGCTAGTTATACAGTGGAAAAGCATCCTTCTTCAGGATGCACTCGAGGTAACCCCATCGCACGTGAGTGCATTGTGGAGGTTTCGCGCCTGCTGCGCCCCGTAGGGCCTGTGCCCTTGTCTCAGTGCACATCTCCGGGCTACCACTTTCATGGCCCGTACCGGTCAAAGGTTTGGTGAGCCGTTACCTCACCAACTGCCTGATCGGCCGCAGCTCCACCCTTGGGCACATGGCAAACATGGTCGCCGTGCCTTTTAGCGTAGAACCATTCCAGGCCTCCACGCCTATCGGGGATTAGCCCCAATTTCTCGGGGTTGTCCCCGTCCCAAGGTTAGGTTGGCTACGTGTTACTGAGCAGTACGCCACTCTTCCCTAGTTGGAAGCGTACGACTAGCATGGCTTAGTCCCACCTCGATAGCAGTGGGGTCCGACGGGATCAATCGGAATTAAGATGACCGCAAGTCAACTCAAGTGACTGCGGAGGAGATCCAATCAGCCCGACCCATCTCCGACCCGAAGGTTGTGACACCTTTGCTCAGGTCGTCATCCATGTTTCCGCCACTGGAGCCGATCATTCATCCTGAGGCAGAAGCCTCCGTCTGATCGAAGCCGCCGACTATAGGCGGAAGGCGCATTCGCCACCAACCGTTGCACGATGTGTAGATAAAAATGTTATGCTTTTCTCCGATACCATAATAGTTACGGAGGAAGCTCGGACGGGGACCCACTTTCGTGCCCTAAACAAAGTTTTCCGGGTGCTTGATAAAAGGGCTCAAAGAAAGCCCGGATGACATACTCTCGCAACTTGAGTAGATCGTCCACTTTAATAGTTGAATAAGGAAAAATCGGTTTTTTATCATATAACCGCGTACAGGTTTAGCTAAATATCCGCTAGAAACTTTGAAATGATTTTAGCTCCAATAAGCTAAAAGAAAGGTAAAATCCAGAAATGATTTACACTAAACGGATATCAGCCGCCAGTACCCTTAATAAAGGAAGAGAAATAGAACATTTTGAGATTAAATTGATTACCGCCGACATTAAGCCCGAGGTAAGTCTTGGCGACCAATTTACTGTATTAGTACTTAAGGGTAAAGGGGACAGCATAATCAGCCGGATGAAGGACGGTAGGGTGATTCTGTTTAACAGGGAGAACCCTATTTTCAGCGATCTTGAGCCGGGTATGATCGTCGATTGCCGTGTGAGCTTCATAGCCCAGAATTACATCATCGTCGATCCAGTAGCCCCGCCGGAGGAAGGCGATGAGGCGGTGAAGCTCGGCCTTCAGATGGTCTCGGAGACGGAGAACTGGGAGAACGCCGTGATCGCCCGTGCCCTCCTACATATAATCGAGAAGATAGAGTCCTAGATAAGAGTGCTACAGCCAATTTATCCCCAATTTTTTTAAAACTTCTAAGCTACTGAATCGATAAGCGTATCTTGAAGAAGGAGTAGATGAAGCCGAGGGCCTCACGGGAGCTGAACTTGGAGCTGCCGTCCGCCCTCTCGTAGAAGGTTATCGGGGTCTCCCTGACCCTGAGACCCTCCTCGACGGCCTTGTAGAGGCTCTCGAACTGGAAGTCCCACTTGTTGCAGTTCACCCTCGGCATGATAGTCTCCCAGGCGGTCCTCCTGTAGACCCTTAGGCCGCTCGTCCAGTCCCTTATGCTGGCCCCCGTAAGTATCCTTATAATGCGGTTGGCGAAGATGCTGAGGAGGTCGCGCCATATTGACCTCCCCACTATAGTTCCTCCCTCGACGAACCTACTGCCTATGACTATGTCTGCATCCTCCGCCTCCCTGAGCATCGCGGGCAGATAACGTGGGTCGTGGCTAAGGTCGCTGTCCATGGAGACGATGAAGTCTCCCTCCGCCAAGGCGAAGCCGTCCTTGTAGGCCGTCCCGAGGCCCCTCCTCTCCGGTCTATGTAGGACTTTAATGAAGCCATACTCCTCGGCGAGCTCATCGGCGAGCACCCCGCTCCCGTCCGGGCTGTTGTCGTCGACGATCACAAGCTCGAAAGGCGTAGACATTGACGAGAGGACTCCCTGGATGCGGGAGACATTCTCAGCGAGGTTGCGGCGCTCGTTGAAAACGGGCGTAATCACTGTGACCACTGGCCTCATAGGATCAAGCCTCGATGAACGTGACCAGAGAGAAATGCCCGCGAAGTGATAAAGAAATTAAGTCCGGCGTACCTTTCACTGTCGGTTACACTTTAAACATCTGGAAGAGGTCTCACGGACCCGTCTGGAGTAGGCTTTCTTAACCTGCTCGGATGTGGGCTAAGATCTTGCTCAGCGACCTCTCGAACCTCTCATCGCCGAAGCGGGTCGATCGGAGCCTAGCCCTTCCCGATACCGCCGCCCTGAGAGGGTCGTCGGAGAGTAATCTGTCTATCGTGGAGGCTGCCTCGGCGACCGACGAATATGCGTAGCCGTATTCACCCTGCCTACCGTCTAGAATGTCCATCCAGGGGCCACCGTCCTTCGGCGTGAGGGGCACGCATCCGCAGGACATCGCCTCAACGACGGCTAAACCGAAAGCCTCCGATCGCTGGGTCGAAAGGTAGATGGATGATTCGAGCCTCATCCTCCTTAAAGCGCCCTGCGTCGGGTTTAAGACGAGCCCAAGTGAGGCCGAGACCTGCCTCAGAGACTCTGGGGGCCCTGGATCACCCTCGGCTAGAGGACCAGCGACGATGAAGCGAGCATCTCCGGAGACGAGGGCCGCGATCCTCGGGATTTCCTCCAGGCCCTTACCCGGGTTCAGCCTAGAGATGGTCAAGACCTGAGGCCTCTTAGCAATGTCGGAAGAGGGTAAACATATTTCTACCGGCGGGTACAGGATCAGAGCCGTCATACCGAGGCTCTCGTAGATTAAGCTCTGATTATACTTCGAGTTCGTGAGGATGTTACTCACGTTGAAAAGTCTCTTCATTATGTGGATGAGGACCATGTATAGCTTTGCGCAGACAGCCCAGAGGGGGATGCGGTAAGGGTTCTCAGTTGGGCTCATGCTGAACAGAGGCTTGGAGTGGATGTATGAGAAGTCAGCGACGAAGGGGAAAATCTCACCATAGTTGTTGAATGATAAGGCTCCCTTCTGCCTCTTCGCCTTGAAGAGGAGGGCAAGGAATAATGTGCCGTAAATGATCCACCCCAGGAATGGAAGCCGCAGCACCCAGGTTCTCCTGACATGCCAGACCTCGGAGTCGGGCTTTATCTCCCTCCCCCAGTATCCGCTCACCCTCCCCCAATCAGTCTTATCAACGGTGTAGGTAGCGACTCTGTGATTTGACCTCCTCAGACATTCCATGATTTTTAGGCAGACCCTCTCAGCCCCTCCGATCCGATTCAGCGAAGGATGGACTATCACGATGTCCATGACCCCGTGCCGCAAAGAGGTATTAGTCGCCAACCCACTTTCTCCGGTCTATCGGTGTTATCGCCTTGAAATAGCTTGAAAAAACCGTTCTTTCGCGGTAAAATGGTCGGTCACATATCCGTTATGAGTCGTGGGTCGATAGGATAACCGCCTTGAAGGTCGCCTTGATCCACATGGGGTTCTTCTACCTCGGTGGCGGCGAGAGGACCGTCCTTAGCCAGGCGATCAAGCTTGGCGAGAGGGGGATCGAGGCCGATGTCTACGCGCCGACCCTCTCCACCGACTGCTACCCCGACATGGTGTCCAAGGTAAAACTCGTTGAGCTTATGAGATGTCTCCCTAAGCGTCTCGCCTTGAGGAACGTCGTGGGCATGTTGGCTTCGAGCCTCGCCTCAGGTGTCCTGGCGAAGACGTTCGGGGAGTACGATGTAGTAGTCGCTCATGGCCAGCCGAGCTACTGGCTCGCATACCAGATAAAGAGGAGCCTGGGCACCCCTTACATAGCGTATATCCATCAGGCCAACAGGTTCCTGTACCCGAGAGGAGTCGACCGCGAGGTGGGCTGGGGGACAAACATGGAAATGCAGGCCTTCGACATCCTCCATAAAGGGAACACCCTTCTGAGAAGGATCGATCAGCTTTCCGTCATCAACTCAGACCTCATCCTGACCAACTCCCAATGGATAAGAGAACAGGTGTTCAATTGCTATGGCTTGGATGCCAAGGTATGCCACCCGGGAGTAGACGCTGCATTATTCAAGACCATAGAACTCGGAGGGGAAGTATCCGGCGGCGATGCCTACATCCTTTCAACTAACAGGCACTACCCGCAGAAGAGGCTCGACCTGGCAATCAGGTGCGTGAGGGAGCTCGCCAAGAGGACCCCCGACATTGCTTGCGTCATAACGGGGGGTTTCACCAAATACACGAGGCACCTCATGGAGCTGGCGAGGCAGCTAGGCGTGGAGGCAAGGGTCACCTTCACGGGCGCGGTCACGTCCGATGAGCTGGCGAGGCTCTACAGGGGCGCCCACGTCTACACCTACCCCTCCCCGGAGGAGGACTTCGGCCTCGGCCCCATCGAGGCCGGCGCCAGCGGCGTCCCCTCGGTGGTCTGGGACCACGCAGGCCCCCGCGAGACAGTCGTCGACGGCGAGACGGGCTTCAGGGTGAAGCCATACGACTTCGGGCTCTTCGTCGAGAGGCATCGAGAGCTGCTGGATAACGCCGCCCTCCGGGAGAGGATGGGGAGGAGGGCACATGAGCATGTCCTCGAGAACTTCACCTGGGAGAGGCATGCCGAGAGACTCGAGGCCTACCTCCATAAGATCGCCGGCTGAACCCAAGACGTGCCTGACCCCCTTTTATACTGGTTGTCCCTACGGCCTAACACAGCCAAAGTATTATTATTTTTAAACGCTAAACATGTTTCTTCTTCTGGGAAACGCATTGAAACTAGTTAGTGTATTCCCTAACAGAATAAAGACAGCCTCAGCCTTGGTGATAGGAATATTCATCCTATCAACGCTGATTTCCGGAGTGACATTAGCCTCTGCATTGACCCCGCCGCCCGTCGGCGGAGAGTACTATGAAGACCACGGTGTACTGGACACAGACACCTATACACTCTACCCGTGGGAGAAGGAGAGCATCAACATCGGCTTCTCACAGTACGGCGAGTTGATCTCGGAGAACTCCCCTCTGGGGCTTGAATACAAGGGCATAGACGCTTTCGCCAGCTCCGCCGTGCCCATGAAGGAGTGGAGCAACGGTTGGCTCATCGACATACACTGGGTCGACAACAGCATCCTCAAGAACGTCTGGGCCTACGCCCTCTTCACGGACTGGAGCGACGCCTCGGGCATCGCAGGGCCCTGGAGGCAGATGCAGAAGAGCGTCGACGCCTCAGACCCAGGAGACACGCACGGGGGCCGCAGAACGAGCGGCTGGGCGTTTAGCGATTCCATAAGGTGCATATACGACGGACCGAGGAAGGCGATCTACCTCCTCAAGACCACCATATACGACAAGGACCCGGGCCAGGGCGGCTTCGGCATCGTCGAGCTGACGATCCAGCTCGTCTTCGACAAGGTCAAGAAGTACGTGATGGAGATCAAGGACATCAAGCGCATCGCCGACGACAAGATCCAAGGCCCGCTCCAGATAGAGTTCAGCCAACGCGGCGAGTGGGACCTCGGCGACTCGAGCCTCAACAACGCCAAGACCTACGCGGAGTTCTACGACAACCTGACCACAAAGTACTACAAGCACCCCTTCTACCCGACGGACGAGAACGTTACATACGACCTATGCCAGATGATAAACCCCGAGACGGAGCTTGTAGGCTTCGCTGCGTTCTGGCCCACACTCGTATCGAAATGGGTTACAGGCACGGAGTCCCTTCCAAGGGTCGACCCGTACGGCCTCGCAGACAAGCTGACGTCGCTGGAGACCTTCAGCCATAACGTCACGATAAAGGAAGGCGAACACTATGTGAAGAAGATCGGAGATAAGTTTTACATCTACCTTCCCTACGAGCCCGTCGAGTACCCGAGGGGCATGGGCGTTATGAAGGACGACCCATGGGTCTTCGTGAAGAACAACCTAGGCCAGTGGGTGCAGCTGCTCCAAGGAGTAACCTGGGACTGGGTGTCCCCGGCTCCGAACCCCCCGCCGGGCGTCGCCAGCAAAGCCGTGAAGCTCCTGCTCCCTCCGCTGGAGGTACTCGGGAAGACGTACCTGATACTGTACAAGATGGAGATGAAGGGCGAGATAAGGCACGACAACATAGAGCCACTCCCATGCACGTCAACTGATCTCTTCCTCAACGATACATACGCCCCGTCCTATGGCATGTTCCAGGAGCCCGCCGTCCCATACGTGATGGGCGAGTGGGACTTCATGCTTAGCACTGAGCACCGCGAGAACTCCACACACCAGTTCCGCTGCATCTCGGTCTACGGCCTAACCGACCTAAACAACGCCGTGGACCCCAACACGAGCCCCGGCGGCGAAGGCCTCCGCAAGTTCATGATAGACAGCGAGGTCCAGTACCAGCTCAACGAGGTCTTCAACCCATACGATCTGGTCGACGCGGCTGAGAAGGACACGTTCAGGTGGTGCCAGAAGGGCAAGCTGCCGAAGAGCCCAGACCCAATGACGGTCACCCTAAGCGCCCACACCTTCGACAAGTACGGCAACCAGGTCGAGTGCCTACCCCACACCTTGGTGTATCCGGAGAAGTGGGGATACTACTGCCAGGACTCCGAGAAAGTCCTCCTGTATGACCTCGCGGGAGCCCTCGAGCCGCTCCTGCTTGAGAGGCCGGACCAGTACTCGATCACGGGCTTCACTATAACCCTCAACACGGCTAAGATAACGGACTACAGCAAGTACGACTACTACAAGGTCCTCTACTCGACTGAGCTGGCACAGGAGCCGCCGGGCGTCATGGAGGGAAGGTGGGAGTGGATCATAGCAGGTGAGACATCCCACGCCTCCGACTCCATAGGCAGCGCGATGGTCACCTCAGCCCTCCAGGAATGGAAGGAGGATGAGGTCTGGCTCAGCGGCCTGGACATCAAGGCCGACATCGACGGACCGACGATACCATGGATAATGGTGAGGTACGCAACCCTCTACATGGACAGACGCGACTACTACTTCTCATACGGCGAGCCAGGCGACCACAGGACCTCCCTGAGGGACGACTGGTCGACGCCCCCTGACTGGGACCACGAAGACACCATCTACCCCTACACGATATCAAGCGGCAACGTGATCGTCGTCGGGGGACCCATCAACAGCGTGACGGCCGAGTACTTCAATGACTTCACGGACGCCCTCATCTACACCGAGTACGGCGCCGGCTTCTACGCCCCAGGCTGCTGGGCGAGGACAAGCCAGCCCTCGCTGGCCTCCCTCAAGCACCAGGGAGTCAACATGAACCTCCTGCCGACTGATCACCTCTGGTACGACAGCGATGTCGTCGGGGACCGCTACGGGTACGCCATAGTCTCAGCCTACAAGGACCTCAACGAGACCCAGGGATTCATAGTCTACGGCTACACGGCCGAGGACACCTACTGGGCATGCTACGCCCTCAGGGGAGGGGGAGCAGAGTGGCTCCAGCTCCTGCAGCCGGGCGTGACGACGGTGGTCCTAGAGATGGACTACGACAGCATCCACCCGGTGGCGTTCCACGTCAAGGAGTGCCTGGGACCCTTCACAGAGTGCACGGGCGCCTTCACAAGCTTCAAGACCGCGGAGTACTACAGCAACGTCGCGTGCGGCATGAACGAGGTTGAGCAGGAGGCCCACGATCTGGGCATCTGCTACAAGCTCGTCGACATGGAGTTCTGCGCACAGGTTCACCCGGACCCGTAAACAATCCCTTTTTTCTTCCCCCATTTTTATCAACCTTCTCCCAGAGTCTAGGAAGATTTTTCTATGCAGCCGCGGGAAATCAACAGGGTAAACGTTTGTCCGAGAGGGAGCTCCTGGTCAGGAAGATCGAGAACGGCATAGTCATCGACCACATCCCCGCCGGCAGGGCGTTCCAGGTCCTGAGACTGCTTAAGGTCGACCCGGACGCCAGGGCGCTCGTAGCCCTCAACGTCGACAGCGGGAGCATGGGCACGAAGGACCTCATGAAGGTCGAGGGGACCTACCTCACCTCGAAGGACATAGACATAATAGCATTCGTCGCGCCCTCCGCGACCCTGAACATCATCCAAGACTGGAAGGTGAAGGAGAAGCGGAGGATAGGGCTCCCCCAGAGGATCGAGGGCCTGTTCAGGTGCCCGAACCCCCTCTGCCAGACGAACGCCAAGTACACGCCGCCCAAGACCATCTTCACCGTCGAGACTGGGCAGCGGCTCGAGGAGACAAAGCTACACTGCACCTACTGCGGCTCAGTCACCTACTACGGCACCCTGCTGGAGTACCTGAACAGCAGCGACTTCACCGCGGAGGGACGCGGCCTCGTCAGCCAGGAGAAGATCGAGAGCGTCTTCCTCGACACCCTCATAAAGGGCGGCGCCCTGAGGTTCCAGCCCAACCCCGAGACGCCCTTCATACTGAAGAGCGGCCGCCCGAGCCCATACTTCGTCAACCTGGGCACCCTCACGGACGGGGAGAGCCTCGCGAAGCTGAAGTGGGCGTTCGCCAGCTACATCGCCCTCCTAATGGAGCGCGGCGACCTCCCCGACTTCGACTACGTCTTCGGCCCAAGCTACAAGGGCATAGGCCTCGCCGCCCTCGCGTGCGAGGGGCTGAAGGAGCTCTACGGCATGGATAAGCGCTACATGTACGACAGGAAGGAGGAGAAGAGCTACGGCGACCTCACCGCCGACCGCGTCATCGTCGGCGCCGGCTACTACAAGCCGGGGCAGCGCATCCTCGTCGTCGACGACACCATAACCACGGGCGCTACGAAGCTCGACACCTTCGAGAAGCTCCGCCTACTCCGCGACCACAAGGTCGTCGGCCTCGTCATCGCCGTCGACAGGCAGGAGAAGATGGGGGACAAGGACAACATAGAACCGAAGGGCGCCGTCGAGAACATTAAGGAGGAGCTCGGCATCAGGGTCTTCAGCATCCAGAACATAAAGACCATCTACAGCCTCATCAAGGACAGCCTCGACGCCGACATGCGGAGGCTCTGGCTAGACTACTACGAGAGGTACGGGACGGTCAAGCTCGAGTAGGCGGGTTCCCGGCGGGCCTCCACTTCCCGCCTATCGGGTAGGCGTCCCAGGGCGCGTTCTCGTAGCTCAGCGTGAGTAGGTCGGCGGGCGTCGTCCCAGGCGGGTCTACGGGGAAGTCGACCTTCCCCCAGATGTCCCAGAACGCCCTGTGGTGGACCCTGCTCTTGATCTCCACGATCTCTAGGCTGTCGACGTCGATGCCGATCGCCTTGAGGGGGTCGGCGCTCATGGGCGCCCTCAGCCTCTCGCTTATCACCACGTGCCTGTTACCCCCGAGGTCGAGGGAGGCGACTAGGTCCTCGTGCTCCACCGCCCCCCTGCCCATCGGCCCCGTCTCGACCCAGTCCGCGCCTCCGAGGTGCTCGATCACGCCGGTCACCTCAACCGGCTCGCCGGAAGTGGGGTGGGACCAGCCCCCGATCTTGACGGTCACCTGCTCTCCTACGCCATGTTTTTCGGCGAGGAGGCGGAGGACCTTCGGGTCCGCGACGCTCGTCGAGCACCAGTTCCGCGCGCCCTGACGGATCAACTCCTTCAGGACGTGGGTTCCGTCGCCCATCCTGTCGTCGTGGTAGGCTATGACGATCGGCTTCACCCCCTCACGCACCATCCTGATGACCTCGGCGACTCCCTCGGGCGCCTTCGGGAGAGGCCTAGTGAGCTCGTGCCTCAGGCTCCATATCAGGTCTGATAGGTCCTGCGCCGCCTCCTCGGCGAGGGCGCGGTCGCCGTCCGCGACGACGAAGACCGAGGCACCCACGTCAGGGACGTCGGCGTAGGCGAAGCCGGGTGCTACGGATGCGCAGTAGACGCCCCTACCCTCCCACTCCCTGCAGCGATCGTACACCAGCTTCATCGGCCGAACGCCGGAGGCCTGGAAGACGCTGGCAGAGACGACGCCCGGTTTCCTGACAGCCATCACGGGTCTGAGCCCGCCCCTTATGGTCTCAATCATGCACCGTGCCGCCTTCGCCGATATCTCGTGGTCGTCGAGGTGGGGGTAGGTCTTCAGGATGAAGACCGCGTCGGCGGCGTTCGCCAGCTCCACGTCCTCGTTGGCGTGGAGGTCGAGGGTCACCATGATGGGCCTTCTCCCCACGACCCGCCTCACCCTTCTGCACAGCTCGGCCTCGGGTCTGGGCACCCCCGTCACGGCCATCGCGCCGTGGAGTGCGAGGAGGACGCCGTCGAGGGGCCCTGCCGCCCTGATCCCGTCCACGATCCTGCCGGCTATCGTGTCGAAGGCCTCTCCCGTCAGCCAGCTCCCCATACCAGTGGTCCTAGGCCCCATCGTCCTCAGGACGCCGACGAGTTCGACGCCCGCCTCACCCTCAGCAGCCTCCTTGAACCCCGTGATGTAGGATTTCCCCTCGCCCTCCGTCCTGAGGGCGTCGGAGCCGTATCTGATGCCGCCCCTCTCCCACGCCTCGAGGGTCGTCTCGTCCGGGCAGAAGGTGCAGGTCTCGTGTGAGAAGCTCGCCACGCCTATCCTCATCATGTACACCGATCATTGAGCCGCTGATGAGAGATAATTGGTTTCCCCTGAGTCGGCTTACGTGCACATGGTAAGGTCTAAAATCGACCGTTTCCAGATTTTAACCATGGAGACCTTCGACGTCCTAGTCATCGGCTCCGGCTCGGGGGCCACGATAGCCGACGCTGCGGTTCAGATGGGGAGGAGGGTAGCCCTCGTCGAGAGGGACGCCTTCGGAGGTACCTGCCTCAACAGAGGCTGCATCCCATCGAAGATGATCATATACGCCGCCGACCTCGTCTGCCAGATCAAGCAGGCGGAGAGGCTCGGCGTGAGGGCGAGGATCGAGGAGGTCGACTTCGGCTTCA
>Ga0315280_10004365_pt1 | contig 20970 bp, 18 predicted proteins | sample YL17G06_40_MG_FD_203697 | JGI IMG/M metagenome (GOLD analysis project Ga0315280, IMG submission 203697) | Sediment microbial communities from Yellowstone Lake, YNP, Wyoming, USA - YL17G06_40 | ecosystem: Environmental > Aquatic > Freshwater > Lake > Sediment | place: USA: Wyoming | collected...
TGTAGAGATTCTGACAGTGGTTACGTCTCTGGTCATTTCAGCCCCTATAACAGTTATGCCTGTTATACGTTTTTATAGTTATCGATGAGGCATTCGAGCAAGAACAGGCAATCAGCGCGCGCTAAGGGTAAATGACCGCGCATTATTGGCTATTCTTTCGTCAGTGCTTTTGCTGGATTTTTTGGTGGCGCAGAAATGTTAAACGGCGCCGAAACAACATTTACCTTGTCGTAAAAGGGTGCTGAAACATGTTTAACTGTGCCTATTCGTTAGTGAACAGGGTGCCGGAGAATGGTTGAGGAAACCGTTTGGGTTAAGAGAAAGTACTGACGTACGCCTTCACGTTAGTGTTCTTTGATTTCGTAGTTGTAGCGCTCGAAGGGGAGAGAATTAGTTCCACATCGAACTCGGCTTTGTACAGGTTGGTTGATGAAACATACAATGAGTTAAGAGAGGCCTTGGAACGACGTCTCAAAGATGTTGAAAAATTGGAGGATGCGCTGAAAAAACAGTTCAGCACCTAGTCAAACTGCAAAGGCGAAGTCAAGAAAATCCCATTTCTTATATTCTTTATTCGGAATTGATTATTTATGTCAGGTGCACAGAAGATTTCTAAATTTGGTAGCGCGCGCACTGGAAAAAGGGAATTCAGAAACACGCTAGCGCGCTATTCTCCATATTTTTGGATTAGATGTTCATGTAACTTAACCAAGGCGAATGTATCCCGTTTGCAGTATTCTAACAGATTCCGCTTTGCGGATTCAGCCTCTTCCCCCTTGATTCTGCCCCTAGCCAAATATGCGAAGGTGGCTACTGCAGAATTGCCTTCTCCAATCTCGAGGTCATCATAGGAAAATTCTGGCACGCAGACTGGAAGAGTTGTCTTTATTGATGTGCTCCCGTGGAAGTCTGGATGATAAAAATGCTTTGTTATGATAGCTCCTAGGTCTACGATGCGATCTATGTTCAAACTGAGTTGTTTTGAAAGGTCTGGAAAGGTTGCAGCAAGGCCGTTGAGTATCGTTTTCTCAAAATTCGAGTAGGCGATGATGCTGCCTTCTCGGCCTAAGTGCCCAATTAAGTGTTCCGCAAGTTCTCTTCGGCTGTCTCGGCTCGGGTCAGACAGATACTCAAAATGGTCAACTACTTGTCCTAGGGCAGAACATTTGTGAATGGAGTATTGAGTTGGAAGCTTAGCGTACGGGGCAATATCTGGATATAGAGGCAACGCAGTCGCGACTGTCTCAAAATCCAAATAATACGCAGGCCATTTGATTGACCCCAGTTCTTGGTTGAGTTCAGGTGCAACAGAAATCTCCTGTGTTTGCACACAATTCCTAACCCTTGCTTGGTTTTCAGTTAGAGGGAACCCATCCGGAATATCCTCAATACGATTTACACCCATCCCATTCAATCTAGCAAATTTAGGCTCACTTAGTCGAGGGATTTCAAATATATGATTCTCAATATCCTTGCCCAGGCATTCTTTGAAAATGAGACAGCCACGACACTCGAATCGAAGCGTGGGCACCGGTCTAAGTCGGCTTCTGGTTGCCTCTTCAACTTGCGCTCGGAGAGGCTCGAAGATTGCAGCTTTGGCTTGGACCTCTTCTGTGTGGTCTATTTCTGTGAAGAGCCTTTCGCTACTCATTCCTAACCTGTAGTCTTTTGATACAAGCTGCAGCGAGGCTTTGGAGAGAGGAGTGCCAGAAGAGCCAATAACCATGAAAGTGTAAGCCATATCATCTATGAATTCTGCTTTGTCGTTCGCGCTCGACTTTACTTCAACCATCTGCCAGCTATCTTTTGTTCTTTTCAATATGTCGGCTTTAGCTACAAATCTGTCAACGAGGAAAGTGGCTTCAAAAACTATGGAGACACGTTGATCATTCAGTAAGGCCAATGTCTTCTCGGCGGCCGATTCCGGACTGTGCTCACCTACGAGGATCCCTCGCGGATAAATCGTTCTTGCAATCTTGCCAATTTCAAGTCCTTCCTCCATCCGAAACCTCTCGCCCAAAGTTGCTTCGGCTGTTATCCTGTCCAGTTCACCAGACCTCAATAACCATCCACATGTAGGGCATACTATCCCGCTTAAGAAAACCTTCTTCTTAACATTTCGTATATTTCCATTCATGTTCCATCATGAACCGATTTCTTCGTATTGAATAGTAGAACACATATTTGAGGTAATAAGCAAGTCTGCGCGATATAAGTTTTACCAGAAATGAAACGCGAGCGCAAATAACCTGAAAGAAATCACAATGACCCTCCACCATAGTGACCATCTCTAGCATATTTCCTAGCACCAATCTCTATGTTTCTCAAGTAAACGATACATGCACGCGCGCTAGAAGAGTTAAGCCAGAGAACGAATAAGTACGGAACTGCCGAATCCTGTTCAACCTGCATTGCTATTGGATCTTTTTTCGTTCAAGATTTTTCGAACGAGCGCTAATACTATGAGGTCAGCCGCCGAACCCTTTGTATGAACAAGCGTCTAACACACGAGACTGGAGAGAAACTGTTCGAGAAGCGAGGCTGGAAGTGGGCTCTAACTCGTTTTGCCTTAGACGCCCGGGGTGAGGCAGAGCGAAGAAACGAGTAGAATGTAAGCTCGAAGAGGAGTTGGTTGATCGCCTCGACAGGGTAGCTGAGCTTCTCAAGACGAACAGGACAGACATCATCAGAAGCGCATGCATTGCATATTTGAAAAGCATGAAGACAAGTGCGAAGAAGGGGGCCAGGGTCGCAATTTTCGATTCATAGACGCGCGCTGTTATCGTCAGTTTTCCTGCCTTCCAGTGACATCGAAGGGATTTAATAGAACATCCGTTCTTATACGAAAAACGAGAACTTCGTGGGGGCTCTTGCAGTGTCATCTTTCAGAATCTCTCAAAAGCAGCTCGACGAAACATACAGCAGGCTGGCAACGAAACATCAAGGGAGAAAGGAAGATTATTTCACCCTTCTGTACCTTGAGAAGGAATTTGGTGTTACTGAAGAAAAGGCGATTCAGCAAATCTCCTTTTATGGAAATGACTATGGCATAGATGGGTTCTACTACGATGGCCCAGAACTGAAAAACTTGTTTCTGCTTCAGTGCAAGTGGTCGAAAGATCACTTCCAGTTCAAGGAGACTCTTGAACGACTCATAAACCAAGGTCTCGAACGCGTCTTTGGAAATCCAAAGACAGATCAAAATGAGAACCAGTTGCTTAACCGCTTAAGAAACGTCGTTTACCAGAATCGAAATGCCATTGACCAAGTCTGGGTCAGATTGATTTTTAACGGCGACGAATCGATTGCAGCTAACAGCAGGCTTCTAATGGATTACTTGGAGGATCTTGAGAGTAAGAAGTACGTACTCCAAGAATTCTTTCAACATAAGGTAGATCTTCGCGCCGTATTCGTGTCAAATGCCCTGATGCGAACATCTAGCCCGCAAGCAGTTGTTGCCGCCCACAAATACATACTTCCTGACATGGGACCATTGGAAGTCATCAGATCGGACGGCGCTACTAGAATGATGGTCCAGTTAGTTTCACTAAGAACTTTGGTCGAAATGTATCTTGACTTCGGCGAAAAGCTGTTTGAACGCAACATCAGATCGAGTTATGGATTCACTCAGAAGAAATCCATGGTCAACAGCAATATCAAAAAGTCATTAAGGCATTGCGCGATAGACGGAACACAAAAACCCGAGGATTTCACTTTTTTCCATAATGGCGTAACGCTCAAGGCGAGAGATATCCAGCGCAATGATGGAGGAGTTGCATTGTATGAACCTCGCATATTGAATGGCGCCCAAACGATTGCTTCTGCTAATGATTTCTATGAGGAACACAAGTTAAAGAAAGACATCCTTGATCGATTGGAGCAAATAAGGGTAGTAGCCAAAATCATCGTTTCGGGAAACGAAAGCTTCGTAAGAAATGTCGCGATAAATAATAATCGACAAAACCCAATTGAGCCATGGCACCTTAGAGCAAATGACAAACGCCAACTCGAGTTTGAAGAACGTTTCGCCAAGCTTGGAATCTACTACGAAAGGAGAGAGAACTCATTTGCCAACGAAAAACAAAGAGACCTTACGGCAAGAGGAATAACTCAGGACAAGCCCATCAAAATGAAGATGTTTGGACAGACGCTTCTCGCTCTTCAGGGACAAGTCGGTAGAATGTCAACTATTGGAGAAGCTTTTGAGAATGATAATCAATATGTGGACATGTTTCGGGACAAGTATTTGACCACGGATCTGAGAAAGCTAGTTCTCTTCTACAAAATCGACAAGAAATTGACTGGGATTCTTTATGAAATTGAATCGAAGGGTAAGCAGAAATACTCCTACGCCTCGAAGACGAGATACTTGACTTGGGCTCTCCTGATTCAGGGTTTGCTTAATGACCCCGACCTAGAGACTTACGTCCAGAAGTATGGCTCAGACATGATATATCAACAAGAGTACGGTTCAATACTGCAAAAACTCGCAACTTCAAAAATAAGGCTAATCTATTCAGACGCATTCAGAAAGAGTCCATACCTCCATGACATAGATAATGACAAGTTCGGCTTCTTGAGAAGGAAAACCACTTATGATGATTGCATGAAGACGGCGAAAAAGAAGTACCATTGGGAAATTATGACGGGTTAGCTATTAGCGCGCGCTACCTGCCTATTTACCTCTTTTTTTCTTCGTCTTCCTTTTTGGATTCCAGCGCGTGCTAAGGAGAAGCGCTGGATCATCTCAGTGAAGTTCAATCTTTGTTTTCGGGACCGCCGAGGTCGTTGGTTTCATCGCCATAGACTATGCTGTCTTCGGAGGGACTCGAAGACCTATCATCATCAATGTCACTGTAATCGGGTCTTGGTCCAACCTCGCTAATGAGTCGAGCACACACACTGCACACCACCAGCCCTTTAGCATAATCTGGGAACATCACTTGTTGGAGCTTCCAAGTGGCCCTTTTCGACTTGGCAAGTGACAGGTCATGTTTCAATCTGTCAAGTTGCAGGTCATAGTATAACATCCCCAGCCTCTGAAGAAATTCTATGCCCTCCCCGAATTTCAAGCCTTGAAAGTTTATTGGACGACACTTTTTCTCCTGCGTATCCCAGCGCTCTTTATCCTTGGACCTTATGTCTCGATTTTCTCTATCCTCAAAATCCGTGATAGCTTGGAAGAGCAATTTATGTGCCTCATCGTCCGTTTGCGATACTTCTGCCTTTCCGATTCGGATGATATCGCCCTGCTCTGCTCTGGATCTTGCTTCGGCAACTCCGTCGTGCATGAGCTGCTCGACAGGCCTAAGCTCTGTTAAATAGTCAATAGAGTTGAATTGCTCACGGTTTGCCATTACGAAGTCGTAGTCAAAGTTGCGATACTCGTTGGGGACTTGCCGCTTCCATTGGTCCGTTTTTTCAATAAAATCGCGCTTTGCAGCTTCCACATTCTTTATCACACCCTCTATTCCAATCTCAACCTGAGTCTTGCCTGACAGCTCATTCTTGATTTCATTCAAAGTTCTGCCACAAATCCAACAGACATGTTCTTGCGACAAGACGTTTCCTCATGTTGTTACTGTGGCCGAACCTAAAGAACTTAGCGGACGACTTAGACTGGAATCGCAAGCGCGCGCTATGATTTACACAAAGGTTAAAAAAACTTCTTCTCATAATTGGTAGCGAGTCGAGGCATAGGCAATGTATAGAACCTTTAGAGCAAGAAATTTCAAGTGTTTTGCTGACTTGACTATCCCTAACATGGCACGAATCAATCTAATAGCTGGAATGAACGGTTCAGGAAAAACAGCACTTCTAGAGGCATTGTTTATTCATTCAGGTATTAATCCAGAATTAGCTATAAGAGTCAACGTTTTTCGTGGAATAAATCCTGTTACCTTTGAGGTTCGAAAATATGCTGAGGCTCCGTGGGATTCCGTTTTCATGATGCATGATACAACGAGGATTATAGAGCTAGAAGGAGACTACGACAATTATCCCCGACGGATAATTCGCCTAAGGGGGATCCATGATATGGAAGAAACTGAGAAAACGTCGAATCATATCAGAAATTTTATTGCTGCGAACAAACGATCACGAAAAAGTCCACTATTATCAGAAACTATTCAGACGCTTAGGCTGGACTTTTCTCAAGGAAATAGAAAAAGCAGTCATGATTTAATGCTGGATCACATAATTGACGAGCAGGGCGAACGCGTACGGATTCGTGTTAATCCACCATCTCCTCCTTCCCCTTATCAAACAGTATTCCTGCCTGCACGGTTCATACGCATGGAAGAAGATATTGATCGATTTGGGAGGCTTGAAGCTGCCAAGAGACTTGATTACATATTGAAAACCCTGAAAATACTTGAACCGAGGCTTAAGGACCTTGCGATAATAACAGAAAAGGGGATTCCACTCATAGCTGGTGATATAGGATTTAGCAAGTTAGTACCAGTACCCTATATGGGTGAAGGTGCGGCTAGGCTTATGAGCCTGTTGTTAGCAATTGGTTACGCAGAGAACGGAATCGTTTTGCTAGATGAGATTGAGAATGGTCTCCATCATACTGTTCTGGAAAAAGTCTGGCGATTAGTGGCAGAGGCCGCTCGTACCCTCAACGTACAAATCTTTGCAACGACACATAGCTTTGAATGCATACGGGCAGCTCACGTCGCATTTGTAAGCCGCAAGGATTATGATTTTCGTTTGTACCGTTTGGAACGAATGAAAAATGAGACGTCGGTCGTAACCTACAGCAAGGAGACTCTCTCAGCAGCCGTAGAGGCAGGTTATGAAGTACGATAAAACAAGAAAGAACAAGAATTGTAAAGAAAAACGTTATTGGGGTCGAGGGTATAGAGGACCAATGCTTTTTTGAAGCTTTACTCAAATATATGGGACTTAAGGATATCCAAATCATACCAATGGAAGGTAGTGGCAAACTTCGAGACAAAATGAAGTCATTAATGGATACGCCTGGTTTCAAGAATGTAGCCTCTCTTGGAATTGTCAGAGATGCTGATTCAAAACCAAATTCCACTTTTCAAAGCGTATGTGATTCACTAAGGTATGTGGGCTTTTCCTCGCCAACAAGATGTCTTGAATCCGTTGGAATTGATCCAAAGGTTGCAGTAATGTTGATGCCAGGGAACAATGCACCTGGCATGTTAGAAGACCTTTGCCTTGAATCGGTTAGATCAAATCAAGCTTTCCCCTGTATAGAGCGGTACTTTAATTGTTTGCGGTCTCAGGGCCTGACGGTTTCTGCCGAAATCTCAAAAGCAAAAGTTCATGTCTTTCTTGCCTCAAGAAAGCGTCCTGATCTAAGATTAGGCGTAGCTGCTGCAAATGGATATTGGCCATTCAATTCTAAGGTTTTTGATGAGCTTAAGGCCTTCATTAAATTGGTGTCCACCTAATTTCGCTAGCATAAACCATTTCAGTTTCATGTCTTCGAGTGTTATGGGCACTCTCAAAGAAAGCGGAACTTTGGTAAACGGCCTTGCTCGCATTGGTGGGAGTTCTGCGCGCGCTTCTTCCGTTAGTGAGCCCAGCCTTTTCGAATTTTCTTAAAAAGTAGTTAATCAAAGTATAAGTTCAGAATTTCTTATTATTATTCCAGATGGACATGGTTGTTAGTGTTGAATGCTTGCAGATTTTCCAGCAGTGCGTTAGAAGCGGATTACATAAGCGGCTTTTGAAGAAGCAGAAAAGGCGTAAGGCGAAAGCGACACTGTTAAGTGATTTGACCTAATGGGAAGATAGTCTAAAAATTTAATAGCCCTTTAACATATAATTCGACTAGGTGAAAAGAATGCAGTGTATCTATTTTAATGGGAAAAATTGTTTTGCTAATCCACCTATTCAAGCACTTGCAGCAAAGTATGAACCATCGGAAGAAGACAAAAAGGCTTTCTGCGAGAACGCAAATTTTCTTAAATGCCCACGTGCCATAGCTACAATCGAACATCTCAAGGCAATCAGCAAATAATCTGCAATTTTTTATTACTTGACTTTCACTTTTTCTTTAACTCTTCTTTCATATTCCTCTTCTGTAATAACACCTTTCTCAATCAACAAATCAACCAAACTAGAGAGCATATCATCTAGCAAGTCAATCTCTTCTTCTGTTTCTCTTTTTATTTTATTTTTACTCACATCTTTCACCTTTTTTCGTTAAGTACCCTTTTTCTCCAAGCCAATTCATTATGATTGTGCGGAGAGTATCGCTATACCCTTGACCAATCTTGCCTATTACCTCTTTGTCTAGGATTTTAACCACACCATCAGGAAGAGCAACTAGAATCTTTTTCATTTAGCTATCACCTCTATTGTCTGTTCTTCTTGGGTTTTTCCTATAGCTTCAGTCAACGTTTGGACATTATGTTTTGTTGCTTCGTCTATCAAGCCTTTCCAATTACTAGGCACATCCATTCGTGCTGCTTGTGCTGGAGTTTTGCCACCTAGACTTTGGTGTGGTCTAACACAGTTGTAGTGGACTGACCATCCTTCGAGCAGAAGTTTTGTGGACTCATAGGCTTTCAGTCCTCTCATGCATTTGGTTCTGTCTTTTAATGTTCCATGTAGCCTTTCAGCTATGTTGTTTGTTTCTCTTGCTCGTATTCCTACTCTCTGCACTAGCTCTGGTCTTGTGTCTTTTCGCATTGTGTAGAATACTTTGTTGAAGGCACTGTTATAGACAAAACTTCCATCTACGAATACTGCTCTTGGTTTGATTTTGCTCTGTTCTACACCTTTTTGAAATATCGCTACTGTGTCTTCGAAAGTTCTTGTGTTTGAGATGTGAGAAGCAACCATAAATTTCGTATCTTCGTCAATCATTTCCCAAAACCAGACACTTTGTCCCTCACATTGTAGCATAGTTTCATCTTCATGCCATAGACCTGAAAGCTGAGGGACCTGAGCAATCATGTATTCTTTGACAAGACGAGAATACTTCTTGACCCAATTTAGAATCGTAACTTGAGAGACTTTCTCTCCGAAAATCTGCTCCAAGTTTCTCTGTGCTTTCCTTAGAGAAAGACCATCATAATAGAAGTTGAGTGATGCAACTATTATGTTCTTATCATTTCTCATCTCGGCAAACTTGCCGTTAGCGAAAAAGCGTTTGCTACACGCTTTGCATTTGTATAGTTGCTTCTTTTTAACGAAGCCTTTCTTGATGACTTTTTCAGAGTCGCAATATTTGCATCGCATACGTCTCACAGATATACTATAGTATGTCTAGAGTATATATCTTTTGGTATTCCCATAGGACACCACGTTTTTCAGCTTTGTTTTACAAGTATATAATGACTGTAATATAACCATAAAATAACCATAAAACATTTATACTGCAACAGTGCTATAAAGGCAACCATGCATACTGAGATGAAAATCATAATTCAAGGTTACCAAGTCTTGGAAAGAAAAGTTAAAGACGCAAGAACGTCAGGAAGGATTTATTTGCCGAAAGGGTGGATTGATAAACAAGTCAAGATTGTTTTGCTTGAGCCCACTGCCGAAGAGAACAAAGAGGAGTGACTCGAAGATGAGTGAAGATATACTCAGAATAGTGGAAGAATATATCGTTTCCTTATTGGGGAGTAAAGAAGGGTCTTGCCCTACTATTTGGCATTTGCAGAAAGAGCTTTTTATCTTCGTGAAGATGAATCCCAAAGCAAAGGAATTGTTCAATTTTGTCAAACATTACGAAGGTCCTTACTCTCAGATAGTGCAAGACTCATTGAAAGAACCAATGTATTATGAAGATGCTTTTGAAACCAAACAGAATGGCGAGATTTGCCTCACCGATGAAGGTAAGAAGATTTTCGTGGACCTAAGAAATAAGTATGCCCATGATGAAAAATTCATTCGTCTGTTACACAGTTTTAAACTAATTCGAGATATTTACGACAAGTTGACCAAAGAGGAATTGCTGTTCCTAATTTATGTGACTTACCCAGAATATGTTGAGCTTTCCAGCATTTACGATAGGCTCGTTAAAGACAAAGAGAAAAGGATGCAACTATCTGAAAGTCTTCTAAAAAAAGGCTTAATCACTGCTGACAGATACAAGGAATTGATTATGCTTGTTGCAGAATGAAACTATGTTAGCAGATAGTACATTCTATCTTTGCTTTTTGGATGACATAGAACAACCAGAAGTGTTGAAAAGATTATTGGATAGCTTCACATTCCTAATGACACCAATAGTTTACAACGAAGTAAGCAAGTCTAGAAACTTCAAACATATCAAGTTGAATCCCAAAATTGTCTTGGTACGAAAAGAGAATCTTGGAGAGGCATTAAGACCATTCTTTAGTAGGAAAGAAATAGAGAAAGGAGAAACCGAGGTCATAGAACTCGCTTACCAATTTTATGCCGATAATGACCCTAAAGTGTTCATTATGGATGAGGAAGGACCGAGGTTTTTTGTATTCCGCAATCTTCCCTATCTGGCAAGACTAATGATTGGGACAGTCGGTTTTCTTGGAAAATGCTATTATAAATACGCAATTCTAGGGAAAAGTGAAGCCTCTACGATTGTATTAGTAATAAGCAAGTCGAAATTCCGAGTATCAGCAGAGGTTATAAGTGAAGTTCTCTCTAAGATAGAGAACAGATAAGAATGGTATCGGATATTGACATCAAAGAAACCATTGAAGATAAGAAATCATGGTTCAATATCAAAAGATTTGCCATCGGTAACAATTCTTTTGAAAGACCAGAGAAATCCTTAGACATTAAAAATCTCGACCAAGCTACTTACAATGGTTTCAAAAGTGGCTTCAAATTCTATGAGGCTACCAAAATAGTAAGAAAGTACGATAATTTGGCAAAGTTGTATAACGAGGATGATGCACAGGTTGTCGATAGTTTTTTCTATAGAAAAGATTGGCTTTCTAACTCACCATGCGTCATAAACTTCACTTTTGAATTTAATCCTTTCAATCATGTCAGGTCAATTGAAGAAATGAGCTGGTTTTTCAACCAATGCTATCCGTATTCTAGCTTTATTCTGACGGTGCCAAATATTAGAATAAATAGAAGAATCAAAAAAAAGAATTTTTCAATAATCGATTTTGACAGTTACATGCGATTTGTTGACTCTGCTTTTAACATTCTTAATGCTAAGAATAACAAGCACATATTTGTCCCTCTGTCTATGAGGATGGGTGTCAGGAAAATCAGTGATTTGGTAGAGCATTATTTGACACAAGAGTACTATAATTACTGGTTTGATTTCGAGGGACATCCAATAAATCCAAATAGTTTGGGTAGATTAAGGCATGTTTTTGACCTTATCAAGAAAAGTGGGAACTTCGACAGGGTCGTTAGCTATTTCACGAATGTCAAAAGAGAAATATTGGCAAATTACAATGAACCCACGAGTGTTGCATCAGATGCTCTGTGTGCTATTGCAGGTGCAAATTTGGTCGGTGTGAATAGAGAACCACAACGATACCAACCTCCGCTAACCTCTGTAAGTGTTGGAAAGCAGGATTTCACGATTCGAATGCCTACATCTATAGACCCAAGTCACAAAGCGAGAATATTTGACAGGGAGACTTACTATTACGTCAAAACTCACAATGCTGACTTATTCCCAAAGAATAGGTATGTACCAGTTAACGCTGCAAGGCTAAATGCAGAATTTGGCACTCAATCTGAATACTTCATGCAGCACCATAATATCGACACTTTGCTAGACAAAAAAATCGTTTTTAAAGATGAGAAGGCTGGAAATATGCTGAAGGAATTGACTTCTAAACCGACTGATTCAAGTTTTGATTTGAGGGATTTCCTGTAAATGTGTTTCTTGGATTCTCTGTAAAATCAAACTGATTTCTTAGGTCAAATCACTTAACAGTGTCGGCGAAAGCAAAGGTTAAGAAGCGTGATCCAATTGGAATGTTGATCAGTTTTATTGCTGTAGAGCATAAACAGTTTCAGCATGGGTCATGATATCGATTGATAGTTGTTCTATTTCAGTGTAGCTTGCTCTTCCATCAATAACTTTTATCAGGACATTTTTTACGGCTGCTCTTATTTTTGCCTTCAAGTATTCTTTTCTGTTCCAGTCTGCGACTTTTGTGTAGTAGCCTAGTTCTTTGACTATCTCTTTGGCTATTTGTTGGATTTCTTTGTAGTTTGCGAAGAATTTTTCTTTTGAGGTGAGGAGGTCATAGAGGATGTCAAGGATCATTGTTTTGGCTCTGCCCAATCTTTGGCTATTATGTTAGCTTGTTCTAGGACGGTGTCTGTGGCTTTCTTTTGTTTGTCTGGTGGGTAGCCGTATTTTCTTAGGATTCGTTTGGCCATGACTCTGAGTTTTGCTTGTACGTTTTCTCTTAGTGTCCAGTCGATTGTTACGTTTTTGCGTACGGTGTCGGTGAGTTCTCTTGCTATTGTTCTTAGTGTTTGGTCGCCGAGGATTTTGACAGCGCTGTCGTTGACTTCTAGTGCGTCGTAGAATGCTAGTTCGTCTTCGGTTAGGTTGAGTTGCTCGCCTCTTTGGTTTGCTTCGCGGATTTTTCTTGCGAGTTCTATGAGTTCTTCGATGACTTGCGTGGTTTCTATGCTTTTGTTCTGGTATCTAACGATTGTTTCTTCCAGCATTTCGGAGAAGGCTCTTCCTTGGATAAGGTTCTTTCTTTGATGTGTTCTGATTTCATCGTTTAGCAGCTTTTTGAGGAGCTCGAGCGCGAGGTTTTTGTGTGGCAGGTCTTTGATTTCGGCTAGGAATTCTGGTGACAGGATGGATATTTCTGGTTTCTGTAGTCCTGCAAATGTGAATAAATCTATGACTTCGTCTGCAGTTATAGCTTTTGACACGATCTGCTTGACGGCAGTGTCGAGTTCTTCTTGTGGCTTTCCCGTTGTCGTTTCTGCCTTGGCTAAGGCTGATCTTACAGTTTGGAAGAATGCGAGATCGTCACGGATTTCGAGTGCTTCAGGGCTTGGCACTGCGAGTGCGAAGGCTTTTGAGAGTTCGGTGACATGTTTTAGGCATCGTTCTTTTCCGTCTTTTTGTTTTAGGATGTAGTCTGTAGCGGCTCCTAGAATGGAGAGTTTTTCTCTTGCTGAGGCTGTTAGGATTGGTTTGTAGTTGAAGCCATGGAATAGGTTGCAGACGATTTCGTATTTTTCGAGCATTATGGCGACTGCTTGTTCTTGTGATATGGCAGTGTATTTTTTGTCGCCTTCGCTGTATTCGGCTAGGGCTTTTTTTAGGTCGTCTGCTATGCCCAAGTAATCTACGATTAGCCCGCCTTCTTTGTCTTTGAATACTCGGTCGGCTCTGGCGATGGCTTGCATGAGTGTGTGTCCGCGCATGGGTTTGTCAATATACATTGTGTGGAGGCTGGGGACGTCGAAGCCTGTGAGCCACATGTCGCGTACTATAGCGAGTTTTAATGAGTCATCTTGGTCTTTCATGCGGTCACCTAGGTCGTGGCGTCTTGGCTTGTTGCGTATGTGTTGTTGCCATTCTACTGGGTCGGAGGCTGAACCTGTCATGATGACTTTGAGGAAACCTTTCTTATCATCTTCGTCTTCCCATTGTGGACGCAGTCTGATTATTTCATTGTACAAGTCTACGCAGATGCGTCTGCTCATGCAGACTATCATTCCTTTGCCTTCAAAATAGTTTAAGCGGGTTTCGAAGTGGTTGACGATGTCTTTGGCGATTTGTTCTATGCGTTTCCTGCTTCCGACTACGGCTTCCATTCGTGCCCATTTTGTTTTGAGTTTTTCTTTTTTTTCAACTTCTTCTGTTTCTGTGACTTCTTCGAATTCGGGGTCGATTTTTGGTCTTTCTGACGGGTCAAGTTCTAGTTTTGCGAGGCGACTTTCATAGTATAGTCTGACTGTGGCTCCGTCTTTTACTGCTTGTTCGATGTCGTAAACGTCGATGTAATCGCCAAAGACGGCAGGTGTGCTTCGGTCTGCTTTCTCTATTGGTGTTCCTGTGAAGCCTATGAATGAGGCATTTGGGACTGCGTCTCGTAGGTTGCGGGCGAAGCCGTCTATGAAATCGTACTGGCTTCTGTGTGCTTCGTCGGCTATGACTATGATGTTTCTTCTGTTAGAAAGCAGTGGATATTTGCCGCCTTTCTCATCTGGAAGGAATTTTTGGGCGGTTGTGAATATGATTCCGCCCGAAGCAACTCTGAGGAGTTCCTTCAAGTGTTCTCTTGTTTCAGCTTGGACTGGTTCTTGTCTTAGTATTTCGTGGCAACGGCTGAATGTGCCGAATAGTTGGTCGTCTAAGTCGTTCCGGTCTGTTAACACGATTATTGTTGGGTTTTCGAGTGTGGGTTCCAAAACGAGTTTTCCGGTATAGAAGACCATTGAGAGGCTTTTGCCTGAGCCTTGCGTGTGCCAAACAACACCGCAGCGTTTGTCGCCTGATGGCCTGGAGGCCTTGATTGTTTTCTCTACTGCTTTGTTTACTGCGTGGTACTGGTGATAGGCGGCTATTTTCTTGCTTATCTTGTCTCCGTCTTGTTCGAAGACGATGAAGTGTCTTATCAGGTCGAGGAGAATTTTCTTGTTACACATGCCTTTGAGCAGGACTTCGAGTTGGGGCATTGTTTTCGGGGCGAGCTTTGTTCCCTCGATGGTTTTCCATGGCATGAACCATTCTCTTGCTGAGCTAATTGTGCCTGCTCGTGCCTCCATTCCATCTGAGATTATTAAGAAGCAGTTGTAAGCCAGGAGTGATGGAATCTGGGCTTTGTAGGTTTCAAGTTGGCTGCGGGCTGTGTCTATTGTGGCGTTCTCGTCGGCTGGGTTCTTTAACTCGATAACCACTAATGGGATGCCGTTAACAAAAAGTACTACATCAGGACGTCGATTGTTGTTATTCTCTATTACTGTAAACTGGTTTACAGCTAGAAACTCGTTGTTTTCAGGGTTTTGAAAATCAAAAAGGCGAACACTGTCTCCAGCTATGCTGCCGTCCTTTCTCTTGTATTCAACATTTACACCGTCAACGAGCATTTTGTGAAAAGTCTTGTTATTCTGAATGAGGAGGTGGCTTTCGGTTCTCAGAAGCTTGCGAAATGCTTCCTCCCTAGCTTCCCTAGGCATTTCGGGGTTAAGTCGGTCGATTGCGTTTTTTATTCGTTCAGTTAGAATGATTTCCGAATAGCTGGTTCTCTCGGGAGCGGTTCCATCAACAGCTATCTCAGGACCAAAAGCCATGCCGTAGCCTAATTCCTTCAGAATTTCAAGTACAGCTTCTTCAACTTCTGATTCAGCCAGTATTTTAGACATCACTGTGTCTCCCCAATTTCTTTCCGAAAAGGAACTCTGATTTTTCCAGACATAAGTCTAGGAAGGAGAACACCGCGAATCTCAAAAAGAGACTCATTTTCTTCCGCGTTCTTCAGCTTAAGATCATACAATCCTGAAACAATCTCAGCAAATCGATCCTGAACTTGTTTGTTTGGAACTAGAACAAGGAATTCCCTAATCTTGGATATGTTCAACATCAACATGCCAGTCGAGCCAGTGACGTAAGATTCAAGGCGATCTTGATTCTCCCCATGTCTTAAATAGAAGTATAAGAATTCAGCGTGCAATATTTCTTGCTTCGTTCTTACGATAGTTATATGCTGGTCAACAACTATGTTGCTCTTCCTTTCCCAGAATAAGTGTACCCTTCCAAGAGTCCCCTGTCCCAAGGAGTTGACCAGAATATCTTTTCTTCTTGCAAATTTCTCCTCCGGGACTTCGGTATTCTCTTGGTAGAATTTGAAGTTAGTCTTGTCCAGGTAATCGCCTCTGTTCACCTTTTGATTCAGATTGACCAAATTGCTTTTCTTAACGTATCTCGTAGTAAACCCTCTCAATATTGTATGGCAGACCTCTTTCAACTTACGCATTTCCCAACCGATCGGAATCTCCTTCTCCAACTCGTCTGAAAACACCATCTTGCCACCGCTTGACTTGTAGGGCTTGCCATCTTCATTCGGAAATTCAAAATCAACAAACCAACGCTTAAAAATAGCCTGGCCTATCGCTTCCAAATTCTTATTCATTTCTTGGTTAAGCTCAATTTTTGAGTCAGTATCTTTGAGGATTTTTCCAATCATCTTTTGTTCGGATAATGAAGGAAACGCAATTATGCATGACTTAAATGCAGGATGACTAAGGTCTTTCTGCACACTGCCTCCTGCAACTGAATTAGCATAATCATAAACCCTCTTCTGCTTAAGAAAATAGAAAACGAACATCTTGTCAAACTTGTTAGGGTCATAATGGATTTTGAAGCAATTATTGTGAACGCAACCTTCAAAATTGGTATAAACTAATCCGACTTGTCCCGTTCGAGTGTATATTATATCATCTCTGCTTGCCAAATGTTGCGGTTGAATGTTATTCACAAATTCCGCAAACTTCCCGAATGGCAGTTCCGTAATTTTAAGCAAAGGTACGGAGCCTTCTGTTTGAACTGAACTCCTAAGGTTTTTCGCGATTTGCAGCCCCTGACTTAGTGTAAATATGTCACCAACAGTTTTAACTTCCCAATCCTTAGGGATTAAGCCTATTGCAGTTTGCTTGAACTTCGATCTTTCTTCAGAGCTCATATCCAATACTCTCAAGATTCTTCCTTATTTCTTCATCAAGCTTCATTCCTTCCTTCAACTGCTCTGAAAGTTCAGCGACTAGTCTCTTCATCTTTTCTTTGAATACTTCTTCGTCTTCCTCTTCTTCTTCAGCGCCAACGTATCTTCCAGGCGTCAGAATGTGGCCTTGTTTTCCGATTTCGTCAAGCTTTGCCGCTTTGCAGAATCCAAGAGCATCCATATATTCGACTCTCTGTCCATCAACGAGTTCACCTCTCCAAGCATGATAGGTGTCAGCGATTTTCTTGATGTCTTTTCGAGTAAGCTCTCTATGTCTTCTGTCCACCATTACGCCGAGCTTTCTTGCATCGATAAACAGGACTTCGCCTCTTCGGTCTCTGAATTTAGAGTTTAACTTGTCCCTGGCAATAAACCACAGGCAAGCAGGAATCATCGTATTGTAAAACAACTGGGATGGCAAAGCAACTATACAATCAACCAAATCAGCCTCAACGATGTTTTTCCGTATTTCCCCCTCATTCGAGGTGTTAGAACTCATAGAACCATTAGCCAAAACAAATCCCGCAATCCCTCTTGGAGCTAAGTGATGTATGAAGTGTTGAACCCATGCAAAATTCGCATTGTTAACTGGAGGCACACCGAATCTCCATCTTGCATCATCCCTCAAAAGCTCGCCCTTCCAATCACTATCATTAAACGGCGGATTCGCCAGAATAAAATCAGCCTTCAAATCCTTATGCAAATCATTATAGAAACTATCACCCCACTGAATATCCGCATAAATCCCACGAATCGCAAGATTCATCTTACACAACCGCCACGTCGTCCCGTTCGATTCCTGCCCATAAACCGCAATGTCACCGATTCTTCCCCGATGTTCTTTAACGAATTTCTCGCTCTGGACAAACATGCCCCCAGAACCACAGCAAGGATCGTAAACTCTGCCCTTGTACGGTTCTATCATCGCTACCAGAAGCGCAACAATACTCCGCGGAGTATAGAATTGCCCACCCTTCTTGCCCTCTGCACTCGCAAACTGACCCAAGAAATACTCATAAACCCTGCCCAAAACATCCTTACGCTGACTCTCAGCATCACCAAGTCCAATCGTCCCAACCAAATCAATAAGCTCGCCAAGCCTCTGCTTATCCAAAGCAGGACGCGCATAATCCTTAGTCAAAACACCCTTCAAAGAAGGATTATCCCGCTCAATCGCCACCATCGCATCATCAACAATCTTCCCAACATCGGGCTGCTTCGCATTCTTCTGCAAATAGTTCCATCTCGCCTCCTTCGGAACCCAAAACACGTTCTCAGCCTCATACTCATCCGAGTCCTCAGGATCAGCACCAGCCTCATGTGAAAGCTTCTCATGCAACACGCCAAACGCATCCGAAATGTACTTAAGAAAAATTAAACCCAAAACAACATGCTTGTACTCCGCAGCATCCATATTATTCCGAAGCTTATCCGCAGCCTTCCACAGCTTATCCTCAAAATCTATATCTTTCCCTTCGCTTAGCTTTTCCTGAACGACCATCAAGTCACCTACAACAGGTAAATTCTCTATGAACCTTATCAACTTCGGGGCTTATGTTTTTTGCGCATCAGAAGAACATATGTAGCAAAACGGAGCGACTCAAAAAACGTTTAAACTAAAACAACTAAAAAAGAACTAGGAATCAGCCATGGTAAAATGCCCTAACTGTAAGAAAGAGATCACCAAACCAAAGAAATCATGGATTTACGGGTTATTCAAAGTGCAAGCTTACTCATGCGATAACTGCGGAACAGACTTCAGAGAATACACCAAAGCAGGGAAACATAGCTTTACCCTAAAACTCAAGAAAGGCAAAGGCTTTATCAAAGCTTAACAAATCAAGAAGCAACTACTTTTTTTCTTTGTAGTAGCTTAGTCGTGCTGTTGCGCCTGTTGTTATGGTGAACCAGATGATGGTTGCGGTTATGTTTCCTTGGCTGACTACTGTTTCAACTGGATATTAAGTGTGGGAGCCAGCGCGCGCTATTATTCTACAATTTCCACGTTTCAACTGCATCTTTTTCAAGCGCCAATTGCCTCTCTTTGAAAGAGTCAACAGTCCAATCACTCAGAGCCTTGAGTTCATTAGTTATTTCAAAATCACTTCTCTTCTCAAAATAGTCCTTACATTTGTCAGGAAACGGCTTATTGCTTGCTTCAGAGTTCTTCTTCCCGTTCAATAGAACAAGGTTGCCCAATCTATTGGTGCATTCGAGCATTGCTTCTTTATCAAATCGAGTTATCCAATATGCGTGAGTTGGCGTCTTAGGCAATATGTGTTCAACCGTAATGTCTCCGCGATACGTAAATTGCTTGTTGAGATTGTCCTTTCTTTCCATGTCTATCCTCAGCAGGATGTACTTCGGTATTCTGCCACTGGCTTTTCCGTACATTTTCTGGTCTTTGAGCGCTTCTTCGAAGTCATTCTTCTTTGCAACAATCTCATCGACGAATAGCGCATTCTGCAAAACCTCTTCGGGCTTGGAGCTATCCTCGATCAGTTTGATGACTCTATATACCTGCCCCAGTCTCTGACTCAAGGTTAATCCGATAATCCAGTCCACGGCTATTCTCCTTTCTAGCTTATTCACAAACTTGAACAAGTAGCTGTCGTCAGTAAATTTCTCTTTGAATGCTAATACTGCTGCCATCCAGTCATTGAACGGCAAGAAATCTCTCATCAATGCCACCAGGTTGTGAAAATGTATCTCTTCTTCACTCTTTCCAGTTTTCACAGACGCATCGACGATTTTTTCTTGAAATATTGCTGCAATCCTCTGCAGCTGATTGATGAACTTTTTCCCCTGAAGACTCGGGTTGTCTTTGAATATTCTTTCCTCAAACTCTTCGTATATAGACTTCCGAGCCTTCTCCCTCAGATACATGGTTCTTAGAAAACTGATCAGTGCATCTAGTGTTTCAGAACCCTGATCTTCTTCAATTGCCTCCCATGTCTTAGTGTATTTATCCATCTCTGCACCAGGAATGACCCCCAGATTCTCACTTTTCAACAAGTCTGCATTCGTGAGTGGCATTCCTCTAGCATTTACGACGTTAAATAGTCTAAAAGCGGAAGAAAGAGTATGTGTTCTCACTACTACCATTATCACTTTTTGTAGAAGGAACTTTGTATATTCGTCAACGAGGTCCTCGTCCAACTCGCCATCATCCTTCAAGAGACCGTTTTTGAACGTTTGAATCGCCTGTAAGATGTGTTGCTGAGACTCGTTCAACTGATTCCAATCGATTCCAGAAGTATCATTCGTTCCATTTCTGGCCAGAACATATCTTTGGAAGAAGTCGGAGTCCCTCTCTCGAACAACGATTCTGACGGTTGCTTTTGTGCCCTCAAACTGGTTCTCTTCTTGGAATATCCTGGCTTGGAGAGTATCCTTCGCTTTTTGCGTACTGGTGGAATCTCTCAGAACAGCCATCAGGATCGCAAGGGAAACGAGTCTTTGCTGCCCGTCTATGATGTCATACTCACCGGAGCCATCATCCTTCAATGACTTGATCCAGAGAATTTCTGTTCCAAGGAAGTATGGTTCGTATTGTCCGAGTTCCTTTCCGAAGTTGTCCTTGTTTGCTATGAGTGCATCTCTTATATCCTCAAAAAGTCTTTCAAAGTGTTCCTTCTCCCAAGAAAAGGGTCGTTGAAAACCCGGAATGTGGAAAATGTATTTTGGGCTGTAAAGATCATTGATGTAGACTTCTCCCGCTTTTATTTTTTCTTCAACCATCCGCTCCAGCCTCTCTTCTGACAAGACAGATTAGCTATCTACACATCATTGCTGCCAAAAAAAACTTTCTATATAACGCGCGCGCTAAGGTAAATGACCGCGCATTATTGGCTATTCTTTCGTCAGTGCTTTTGCTGGGATAAGTAGTAGGTTTTGCGCGATGAGGTTTGCGATTAATGGTGGAAGTATCTGCGGGCCAAACGCCGTGAGACCGATAACTAGGGAAAGGGCCGCGTTTTTTACTGTTGTTGCTATCTCGATTGATACTGCTTTTTTGTGCCCGAATCTTCTGGTTAGAAAATGGGTCAACACGAATGCTAGGGCAAGTGTCCCAAACATGAAAGCGTTCAGCACCGTAAATTCTGTCACGTTGTTTCTTGCGTATTCAACTCCTGGAGCGATAGACCCCCAAATCAGAAGAACTAGTATACATAGCTCAATTCTAGAGCTGTAGATGCTGGCTCTTTTCCAATCAACGTGAACAAATTCCCTCAACAAAAACGAGGCTGTTATCGGAATCAGGATTATTTCTCCCAGATTCACCATCATGCTCGCAACGTCAACATTGACTGCTGTTCCAATG
>Ga0315280_10004366_pt1 | contig 20952 bp, 18 predicted proteins | sample YL17G06_40_MG_FD_203697 | JGI IMG/M metagenome (GOLD analysis project Ga0315280, IMG submission 203697) | Sediment microbial communities from Yellowstone Lake, YNP, Wyoming, USA - YL17G06_40 | ecosystem: Environmental > Aquatic > Freshwater > Lake > Sediment | place: USA: Wyoming | collected...
ATAATATTCATCCTGGCGCAAACGATATTCTTCACCGGCTTCGCGGCATCTGAGAGTCGGCCGATGCTTCAGTGGCTTGTGTTGGGACTGGGTTTAGCGTTTGCCTTTCTTTGGTGGCGCGTCGCCGACCTCCTTGAGAAACGACTCGATGCCATGCGCGATATTCTGGAAGTTGATCCGGTCTGGAAGAAGTATATTGGTGCTGTGGATCAAAAGGCTGTTTTTGGTGGTCGTAACGTTTTCAATCATTGGCTCCCTGGACTCACGGCTCTATGCTGGATATTTATTCTCCTCGATCACCTATTCCGCTTTCTATCCTGGATAGGTGCTCTCAACGATCTCATATGCCACGGTTGCATACGGTGACTCACAGTGAATTGGTGCGACTTCATCGCACCCTACCCGCTACCTGCTGGATCAAAATCGACGAAATCAGAGAAATCGGTGTTAATCCGTGTCTAAGAATAAGGATTCTCAGGTCATCTGTTAAGAGCTCTTATTTTGTTCGTACGTAGAAGACCATGCTCGGCGAGCCGGCGGAATTTCAATTGTCAATTTTCAATTGTCAATATACAATTGTGTCTATGCGAAATAGCAAAGGTCTTATGGGGCGTTTTTCAGCACAGTATTGTCTCATGTAAGGGTAAGAATATGAAGGTTCTGGCGGAAAGATTGATAAAGGCGGTCGTTGTTTGGCCGGTCGTTTTATTCATAATGGGGGCTGCGGGCTGTGCAACCAAGACGGAGATACTGCCGCCTACCAACGTGGGCGTTTTGTCGGCGATGCATCAAAGGGCCTTGAACGCAGCCACAACCAGGGCCATCGAGCAGGCCGGCATAGATGAGTCCTTTCTGGGGCCGGAGAAAGTCTACCTCGATGTTAAAGCGGTGGGGGCCGCGGACCTGGGCAAACAGCACGTCTCCGGAGCCGTGCTCTCCGAACTGGATACCTTGGGCGCCGCAATGGTGGATGACCCCGCGAAAGCGGATTCCACCGTCTCTTGTTTGATCCATGTCGCGGGGACAGACCCCGACAAGGGCGAGTTCCTCTTCTGGAAGTGGAAAGAGGTCAAGGCCGATGTTGAATTGAGTTTCAGCAAGACGGTTGGCCAAAAGGTGATAAAAAAACAAGGTGTAGGCAAAGCTACGTATAACGAGACGTGGTTCCTCGGTTTCGGGCCGGAGACAAAGATAAAGTAAGTCTGAGGCGGGATTTATGTGCGTGGGCGGCGTTTTAACAGGATATAAGTGGCTGCTGCTGCGTCCGATGACGCTGGTTGTGTTGGCCTTGCTGCTTTGTGGGTGCAGTACGCAGGAAAGCTGCCTTGAGCAACGTTTTACGCCCGAACTTGTCGGCAAGGCCCATTCGGACTTTAAGACTGACATAACGGACTGGGAAATTCCAGCCGGCTGGACTGTTCCGACACGCGCCCGAGTGAACCTTTGCTGTGAGGCGGGCGTAGGCGTCGAGGTGGAAAAGTATTGCCGGGAGAAACTCGACAAGTGTCTGGCTGCCCGTAAGTTACAAATCGACCCTAACGAGCAGGCCGAGCTGATGGTTTGCATCGTCAAGGCTGCGGAGATTCGTAAGCCCGTAAGAGCCGCGAAGGTAAGAATTGCCGTTGAGTTTTCCGCTCGACTGGGCTCCCCTCGACCTCGCTCGGGGCAGGCGGGGCAGGCATCTGCGGGCGATGCTGGGCCTGCTATGATGGGTATTGCAGATGGCATAGAACCCCGGCCGGACCTCAGTTCTGGCGTCTGGATGCCCAAGTCTGCCTATTTTCGCGCTGCGCAGTACGCCATCGCTAAACTTATGGACCAGCTCGATAACATCCCCAAGGGCAGGCCTTCCCAGGGCTGAATCGCATCTTGAAGTTATGCCTACATGGAAAAGAGAACAATGAAAGAACTACTGCGTCGCCTGCGCCTTTGCCCCGTAAGGGGGCTTCGGCGACGCTTGTCGGCGGGCTGCCAAATCCCAAGCCCCCAAATTTATTTGGGGGAATATACCTTTTTTCATTGACCAGCAGCGGAAAATGCTTTACCCTTTAGTTAGATTGCCGATAACGAACAACACTGTGGCTCGTCCCGTATTTTTTGTGGGTCTTTATCGTTGTTTTGATAGGGGCGGCTGGGGCGGGTAGCTTTTGTAAGGCTATGCCCTGACGGCAGTTAAGTTACAAAGAAAGTCTGGCGCCTGTTGCAGAGCGGGCTTGGGAATCGATGCCCGGTCTTGTGCACGGCGGCTGAAAGCGAATTCAGTGTGAAACGAGATCTCGTGGCAAAAAAGTGTTTGCTTGCCAACGACGCAGTGTCGGTGTTGAGCGTGAAATCAGCTACCTATGTGCAGAAAACGACCCTCCCACGGGCGAAAATCCGAGGACCGGAGATGTTTTTGGCTTAGTTAGCTGACTGTTCGCACGAAAAAAAAAGATTTCGTAATTCACCGCGTTTCTTTGAATCTTTCCTGCCGAGAATCCCGCAATCCGTCCCGCGTAGTGGTGTTTCAGGCTCATTTGCGAGTCTAAGAAAAGGGTCGGAACTATGGAATCAATACTTATGGCAGTTCCGCTGCCGGATATAGTGGCTACCGTTGTCGCGTTCGCTTTGGGAATTTGCCTTGGGATAATTGTCAAGCAGATAATCGACCGAACCAAGGCCAAGACTCTCAAGCAGGACCTTCAGCGACAAATCGAAGGCGCCAAACGGGAAGCGGAGAACATAATTAAATCTGCTCAGCTCGATGCTGCCGCAGAAACCATCAAAAGAAAAGAGGAGTTCACGGCTGAATCTGATCGGATTCGTGCCGAACTGCGGGAAACTGAGACAAGATTAGCTAAGCGCGAGGATGTTCTGGAACGCCAGGCTGAAGGGCTTGCGAAGCGGGAGGAATCATCGCGACAGCAGGAACAAGAGCTCGACCGGAGACTGCGAAACGTCGAGCTGAAGGATAAGCAGCTCTCGGCTTTAATGGCACAGCAGAAGAATCAACTACTGAAGATTACCGCGATGGATATCAATGAGGCCAGAGAGCTGCTGCTAAAGCGTCTCGAAGATGAGTGCGAGCATGAGATGTCGGCCTTGATTGCCCGCAAAGTCGATGAGGCCAGCGAAGCTGCCGATGAAAAAAGCCGGGAAATAATCAGCACCGCCATTCAACGGTACGCTGCCGAGCAGACCTGCGAAGTTAGCGTCTCGACAGTTGACATCCCCAATGACGATATGAAAGGCCGAATCATCGGGCGCGAAGGCCGCAACATTCGGGCGTTTGAAAAGGCTACCGGCGTAGATGTCATCGTTGACGATACGCCCGGAACGATCGTAGTAAGCGGCTTCAATCCGGTCAGGCGGGAGGTTGCCCGCCTTTCAATGGAGCGGCTGATACAGGACGGGCGAATCCATCCGACGCGGATCGAGGAACTCGTCACCCAGACCAAAAAAGACGTCAACCTCAAGCTCCTGCAACTGGGCAAAGACGCTGCCGTCGAGGCCAACGTCAGAGGATTGAACAACAAGGTGCTCAGTCTGATCGGGGCTTTGAGCTTTAGAACCAGCTACGGCCAAAACGTGCTTCGTCACAGCATTGAAGTGGCATTTCTGACGCAGGTCATGGCTGACGAGCTTGGGCTGGATGGCTCGATCGCCAGGCGTGCCGGCCTGCTGCACGACATCGGCAAGGCCATCGACCACGAGGTTGAGGGCAGCCACCCTGCCATAGGTGCAAATTACCTCAAGCGGTTCAACGAATCGTCTGTCGTGCTAAACGCCGTCGCCGGACATCACGGCGACATCCCACCGGATAATCCTTACACCCCTCTGGTTGGTGCCGCCGATGCAATTAGCGCCTCGCGCCCCGGCGCCAGAAGGGAAACGCTGGAAAGATATATCAAGCGGCTGGAAAACCTCGAGGAGATTGCTACCAGCTTTAAGGGTGTTGAGAACGCCTACGCCATTCAGGCTGGGCGGGAAATCCGCGTGATTGTCGATGCATCCAAAATCGATGACGGAGCAGCTATGAAAATCGCACGTGACATCGCCACGAAGATTGAGGCAGAAATGACCTATCCGGGCGAAATCCAGGTGACGCTGCTGCGCGAAGTCCGCTGCATAGAATATGCTAAATAATATCGCAGTTCGTATTGCGTTTTATAACTGATGCGAAATCTCTGCTGGAGCACCTGGAAGAACGTAATGATTGATATAGAAGAAAAATATTTAGCCGAGATTCAGCGGATTTTGAGTGAGCGGGCGCCTGACTGCGAAGTCCGGGCGTTCGGTTCACGCATCGGGGGCAATGCCGAAAAATACTCTGACCTTGACCTGGTGCTTGTCGGCAACGAGAAATTGGACTGGCGAAGAATAGAGTCACTGAAAGATGCCTTTGCCGCCTCAGACCTCCCCATGATTGTCGATGTAATCGACTGGTACACGCTCTCAGATGAGTTCAAGGCAGTCGTAGAAAAAGATTACGAAGTAATACAAAAAAGGGAATGATCCTTTGGAGAAATAGGACAACGAGCAAAAAGAATAGTATCTTATGAAGCTGAATATTCTTTGTATCGGTGACATCGTTGGTCGGCCTGGCAGGCGCATCGTCGCCGAGAAACTAAAGACGCTGGTGAAGGAACACCAGATCGATTGCGTGATCGCCAACGCGGAGAACGCCGCGGGCGGCTCAGGGCTAACCCCACAAATCTACGACAAACTGCTGCGATATGGCGTAAACCTTATCACGCTGGGCGATCATAGTTACCGCAAAAGAGAGATAATTCAGACCCTGGAGACAGCCGAGAACATCGCCCGGCCGGCAAACTTTTCCGAGCATGCTGCCGGCAGAGGTTTCGGCCTCTATAAAACCGGCAAAGGCCCAACGGTGGCGGCGGTCGCTCTTATCGGCCGGCTGTTTATGAAGCCCGCCGACTGTCCTTATACCGGCGTAGACAAAATCCTGCCCAAGGTCCAGCAGAAAGCCGATATTGTGATTGTTGACTTTCATGCCGAAGCCACCAGCGAAAAACAGGCGATGGGCTATCACCTGGATGGGCGGGTCAGCCTGTGCTTCGGCACTCATACCCACGTCGTAACTGCGGACGAAAAAATCCTGCCCAAAGGCACAGCCTACATCACCGATATTGGCATGACCGGTGCTCACGATTCAGTGCTGGGCCGCGGCATCGAGAGCGTGTTGAAATCGTTTAGAACGCAGATGCCGTTTCCCTTCGAAATTGCTACCGGCGACGTGAAAATGAATGCGGTTTTGGTCACGGTGGACAGCAACAGTAAATCCGCCGAGCGCATCGAGCGAATTACGGTTGGTGCCGACAGCGAAGAGTCTACGCGCTACGATACCGACGACGGCAAGCCTGAATACTTCAACAACACCTTCTGACAATGACGGAACAATCGCGATAAGGTTTCAATAGGTCTTATTGCAGAAATGGGTTATGTGCCTTTTCGCGAGCGATGGTGGTTTCCGGGCCGTGCCCGGGACAGACCCTCGTTTTCTCAGGCAGAGTCAAAAGTTTTTGCCCTATGCTCTCTAAAAGCTGTGACATACTGCCGCCCGGAAAGTCTGTTCGCCCGACCGATTCGGCAAAAAGCGTATCATCCGTAAAGACGATTCCGTCATCCTCACAATATAGACAGATGCCGCCCGGCGTGTGTCCGGGCGTGTGAAGCACGTGTAACCTTATGCCGGCCTGCTCGATTATGTCACCATCCTGCAAAAGCAAGTCTGCTGGGCCGGCCTTGATCAGTCTGCCCGCAAAAGCCGATAGGTTGTGCGTTGGTTCGACAAGCATCGCAGCATCGTGCTTATGAACGTAGACCTTTATCTGCGGAAAGTTTTTCCGCAGTAGGGCGACGCCGGCAATATGGTCTGCGTGCCCGTGGGTCAGAACCGCCGCGACCGGATTTAGTTTGTGCCCCTGAAGAAAATCAATAAGCTGTTCGGCTTGCAGTCCCGGATCAATAATCAGACAGTCCGTGGCTGTTGCGCTATCCCGCAGGACATAACAGTTAGTTTCAAACGCACCCAGAATCAAACAGTCGATTTTCATTTGTCGGTTGTCGATTGTAAGTTTTCAATTGCCGATTGTCAATTGTCGGCGCTTGACCGATAGGGCGGGTTCTGTTAGTGTGTTCGAAATGAGCGCTTTCAAGCGGGTATTTAAGTATGTCTGGCCGCAGTGGCCGCGCATCATTGCCGTCGTCGCCAGTGCAACACTTGTCTCTGCTCTTTTATCTCTGAGTCTGGGGACAGTTATACCACTGCTGAAGGTTATGATGGGCGAGGAGGGCGTCCACGGGTGGGTGGAAAGGGAAATCGCCGCTTACCGGTACGGCATAATCTTCTCTGTCCCGGAGAAACTGGAATCCGCCGAATCCGGTGTTGCTTGCCCTCTCCTGGTAACGGACGTTAAGCAGCGTAGCGCCGCAGAAAAGGCAGGGCTGCAAAAACTCGATACGATTATCGGCGTCAACGGACCTTCCCCTGACCAGCAGCAAGTGTCGCCACTGGCCGGCAGCCAACAAATTCCACGAGCCAGGCTGCTCGAAGCACTGGCAACCGCGCCGGCATACACCGACCTGACCGTTCAACTGCGTCGGATCAGTAGTGCGGGCTTGGATGACACTAAAGTGCTAACATTCAATACGGGCGCCAAGCCCTTTTATGTGGACCGTTTGGAGAGCTGGCTGAGGCTTCTGCCCAGAGAACAAACCAGCGAAAACCAAATAAGAGTCGTAATGTCCATTATTCTGGCCGTAGGGGTCGTCACCATAATTAGATGTCTGGCAAAGTTCTACCAGGAGTACGTGGCTCAGAAGGTGGTCCAGGTGGCAATAAATCATCTGAGGGAGGACGCTTTCGGCCACGCCTTGGAGATACCCATCGGATTTTTTGCAAATGAGAGGCCGAGTGACACCGTCAGCAGGATTGTTCGCGATACCAGCGTGATGGGAAAGGCCGTCAGCGTCATGCTTGGAAAAGCGCTGCGCGAGCCGCTTAACGCCCTTCTTATGGTGGCATTGGCGATGCTGCTGAACTGGCATCTGACCGTGATCTTCCTATGTGGCGCGCCGCTCGTGCTGGGATTGCTGATTGTCTTCGGCAGAAAGATGAAACGTGCTGCCAGGAAATCGCTGGTGGCCGGCTCTGAAATGCTGGCAAAGCTCCAGGAAGCAATGGCAGGACTTAAAGTCGTCAAGGTCTACAACCGCCGCGAGTATGAGAAGAAAAAGTTCGAGCTGATAAATCGGCGGCTGCTAAAGCAGTTACTAAGAATGTCGAAAGTCGACGCCGCTACCATGCCGGCAATGGAAGTGCTTGGAATGATGGCGGCTTCCGCCGCATTGTTGGTGGGCTCGTACTGGGTTACCGGCGGCCACATGGACGGCAGCAAATTCATCGGCTTATTGATCTTGCTGGGCGCCGCTGCGGAGTCGGCACGCAAGACAAGCGATATTTGGAACAAGATACAAGAAGCAAATGCCGCCGCGGAAAGGGTGTTCGCGGTGATAGATACGCCGGCAGAGCATGAAAAGCGTAATGCGATTAAGCTGCCGCCATTGAAAAGGACAATAGAATTCCGAAATGTCGTATTTACTTATCCTGGTGCCGATGAGCCGGCGCTAAAGGGGATCAATCTGATAGTGCCCGCAGGCCACAATGTTGCCATCGTCGGACCTAACGGCTCAGGCAAAACCACCCTGGCAAATCTGATACCGAGATTTTATGATCCGGATAGCGGCCAGGTTTTCGTAGACGGCACAGACATTCGCGATGCAACATTGAGTAGTCTCCGCAGCCAGATGAGCATGGTGACACAGAATGTGGTGACATTCAACGACACCATCGCAGAAAATATAGGCTACGGCAAGGATAATGCTACCAGGGAAGAAATTATTGCTGCGGCCCAGCGCGCTTTTGCCCACGAATTTATTAGTCTGCTGCCTGATGGATATGACACGGTGATCGGCGAGCACGGCGCAGGGCTCAGCGGCGGGCAACTCCAGAGAATTGTCATCGCGCGAGCGATTCTTAAGAACCCATCAATCCTGATTTTCGATGAAGCAACAAGTCAGGTTGACGCCGATAGCGAGGCTAAAATCAGAGACGCTATCGAGGAAATTATGCAGGATAGAACCACTTTTATAATCGCCCACAGATTCAGCACCGTGGTTGGCGCAGATATGATAGTGGTAATGGACGGCGGGCAAATTATCGCTCAGGGCCGGCACGATGAGCTGCTGGCGAATTGCCCACAGTATCAAAGTCTATGTGAGACGCAGCTTGTAAGGGCCTGAGAAATAACCTTACCGGTGGGCGCATACGGATGTCTGGTATTTCGGAATCTGGTTTATGGCTGAACTGTCACGGGAACAAAAAGCACACCAACTCTTTAAGAAATTCGAGGGCAATCCTATATTAACGCCCGAAGATTGGCCATACCCGACCAATGCTGTCTTTAATCCCGGCGCAGCCAAGCTCGACGGCGAGACGCTGCTACTAGTGCGCGTCGAGGACATGCGAGGGTTTTCGCACTTGACCGTTGCCCGCAGCGCAGACGGCTTCACAAACTGGCAGGTCGACCCCACGCCAACTCTTGAAGCCGACCAAAACTCACGGGAAGAAATGTGGGGACTGGAAGATCCTCGCATTGTCTGGCTCCAAGAGCAGAAGCAATTTGCCGTGACCTACGTCTCTTTCAGCGAGGGCGGCCCAGTGGTATCGTTGGCGATTACTAAAAACTTCCGGACTTTTGCCCGCCTGGGTACGCTTTTGCCGCCCGAAGACAAAGATGCATGTCTATTTCCTCGAAGATTCAATTCGCGATTTGCATTGATTCACCGCCCTATCGTTCGAGGCGAGGCGCACATCTGGCTGAGTTTCTCGCCCGACCTGAAGCATTGGGGCGACCATCAACTGCTGATCAGAACCAGAGCCGGCTATTGGGACTGTCACAGAGTGGGCCTGGCTTGTCAGCCCATAGAGACGCCGCAGGGTTGGCTGCTGTTTTATCACGGCGTACGCAGTACGGCTGCGGGACAGTTATACCGTGTCGGCCTGGCGATTCTCGATCTGAACGCGCCGTGGAAGGTCCTGCGTCGAAGCGACGAATGGGTCTTGGGGCCGGGCACATATTATGAACGGGTCGGTGACGTGGGCGGAGTGGTCTTCCCGACCGGTGCTGTGGTTCACAAAGAGGCCGATCAGCTAAATCTGTATTATGGTGCCGCCGACTGTACTGTTGCCGTCGCTACCGCTAAGCTCAGTGACGTGCTCGACTATATTATGTCCTGTCCCCAGGCGGAAGAGTAGATACTGTACAATATGCCCTCTCCTCCCTGCGTCTCCCAGGTCAACAAACTCGGCGCCTCGCCAATTATCTCAATTAACAGACACGCTCGCAAAAAAAGCCAGATTCGTCATACAACAGAATCTGGCTTCGGAGGAGGGTGATGAAAAGCTATTTGTTAGCCTGCAAAAGCACAGATTAAATCAACTCGATTAATACCTAATAGATAATCGAATGACCGCCAGAGATTTCTTTAGCGAAAAAAGGAAAATTGGAAGAAAATCTACACTAATTCCTTGCGAAGTTCAATCCCCTGGTTGAGCGAATCCTAACTTTTTCTGCCACTTTCTCTAAAACTCTTCGGCTCGCGGCCTATAACTAATTTATTTTACTGCCAATAATCGAATTTTGTTCTTATGTTCTAACTGAAAAGCTGTTATTTGTTCGGCGACGCGCCTGTGCCAGGTGCGCTCCGGTTGCTCTCTTGGCTGTGTGCTTCAGGCCTGTAATGGCTTCCGCTGTGCACTGTGACGGCCTGGATTCACACTCATCCATCGGCGCATCTTTGCCATCTTGCCAGGACCACGAGCTGAGCGGTAGGACGCACGTTTAGCCGTCGCCGGTACGGCGACGGACTCCGCAATAAATTGCGGGGCTAAATATTGTTTTGGGTTCAGCGAAGGTGTCTTTGTTCTTACTCCGGCACAGGCAGATCCAGCTCGGCGAGCACCTTTTTCATATCTTCCCAGACCAGTCTGCGATTTTCCTCTGAGTAGTTTCGCAGTAGATAGGCTGGGTGGTAGGTTGGAATGAGCTTCATCGGCGGTCGGCCAATGCCGCTATAGTATTCGAGGAATTGGCCGCGTAATTCGCCTATGGCCTTATTGGTATTTAACAGCGTTCGGGCTGCGTGCGCACCCAGCGCTACAATAATCTCAGGATTTATCAGCTCTATTTGTCTTTGTATGTAGGGCAAACAGCTTATTATCTCTTCGGGTCGTGGGTCGCGGTTTTCAGGCGGCCGGCATTTCAGGATATTGCCTATCCAGACATCGCTTCGTTTCAGTCCACAGGCTTTGATTATCTTATCCAGCAGTTGGCCGGCTCTTCCGACGAAGGGTCGGCCCTGAGCATCTTCATCCGCTCCAGGCGCTTCGCCTACGAACACTATGCGGGCACACGGACTACCTTCGCCGGGCACTGAATTAGTTCGCAATGAGCCAAGGTCGCATTTGCGGCAGCGATCAACCTCATTGGCGATTTTTTGTAGTTCGCTTGTGGTCTCCGCGGCAGATGCGCGGCTATCTTGCTCTGGTTGCTCGGTCCCCGACTCGATCGGGGATTCTGTTCTGCCCTTGAGGGTAAAGCCGGTGAAAAACTGCTCCATCTCAAGATGCTGGCGAACAACTTTATCAATATCCTTCTCCATCGCAGCGGATTGTAATGCCGGCATAAAGACCGAGCAACAAAAAAGGACGCGTCCAGAAGGCAGCGCCCTTTCTAAGAATCCGTATCCAGGTAATGCGTCACACCAGACCCTGTGCGAGCATTGCGTTGGCGACCTTGATAAAGCCGCCTATGTTCGCTCCAGCAACGAGGTTGCCCGGGCAGCCGTATTCCTGTGACGCCTGGCTGATGTTTTTATAGATTCTCACCATGATGTTCTTCAACTCAGCGTCGGCTTTTTCGAAAGTCCAGGGAAGACGCTGACTGTTCTGTGCCATTTCAAGGCCCGAGACGGCGACTCCGCCGGCGTTGGCTGCCTTGCCGGGCAGAAACAACACTTTATTCTCGTGGAATACTCTTACGGCTTCGGGCGTGCACGGCATATTGGCGCCTTCTGCCGCCGCCAGGCAGCCGTTCTTTGCCAGGGTTTTGGCAGATTCCTCGTCAAGCTCATTCTGCGTTGCGCAGGGTAGCGCCACATCGCATTTGACGTTCCAAACGCCGCTGCAGCCCTCGGTGTATTGGGCATTCTTGTGGATCAGGACATATTCCTTTATGCGTTTTCGTTCCACTTCTTTGATCTGCTTAACAGTATCCAGCTTAATGCCGTCCGGGTCGTATATAAAGCCGTTAGAGTCACTCATCGTGACGACCTTACCGCCGAGCTGCTGCACCTTTTCGACAGCATAGATGGCGACGTTTCCTGAGCCTGATACGCAAACGGTCATTCCTTGCAGGCTCCGTCCGATGTCCTTCAGCGCCTGCTCAACTATGTAGACCAGCCCATAGCCGGTGGCTTCGGTTCGCACCAGTGAGCCGCCCCACTCCAGGCCTTTGCCGGTAAGAACGCCGGTGAATTCATTGCGGATGCGCTTATACTGCCCGAACATAAAGCCGATTTCACGGCCTCCGACTCCGATGTCGCCCGCCGGAACATCGGTATCCGGGCCGATATGCCGGCACAGCTCGGTCATAAAGCTCTGGCAAAAGCGCATGACCTCAGCGTTGCTTTTTCCTTTAGGATCAAAATCGGCCCCGCCTTTGGCGCCGCCCATCATCAGGCCGGTCAGCGAGTTCTTCAATATCTGCTCAAAACCGAGAAATTTGATTATGCCCAGATATACCGTGGGGTGAAAGCGGATGCCGCCCTTATACGGGCCCAGCGCGCTATTGAACTCGACTCGAAAGCCGCGGGTTACCTGGAAATTGCCCCTATCGTCCTGCCAGGGCACGCGAAAAATGACCTGCCTTTCTGGCTCAACGAGGCGATCAAGTACTCTGGCATCGATATAGTCTGGGTGTTTCTCCAGCACCGGCCCCAAAGACTCCAGTACCTCCTTTACCGCCTGATGAAACTCGATTTCGCCGGGATTACGTTTGAGAACCTCGTCATAAACAGCCTGTATGATAGTATTCGTTGGCACTTGAGAAACCTCCATCAGAAACTATGTAGTTGTTTTTTCCTAAGGTTTATAATAAGCTCAAACTGACCGATTCATCGTGTCATTCCTGCCCCGTATCAAGGTACGGGATAAACTCCAGCAGGAATCCGTTACCCTCTCGCTAGAGTGGATTCCCGCTTGCGCGGGAATGACAAAGTGCGATATTTGCTCCTAAATACTCACTTATGATACTATCCCATCGAAAAATCGGTCAGTTTGAGTTATAAGCTAAACTTATTACTGAACTTTTTACAAAATTGAGATTAGGCACACTTTGAAAAGGAAAAATTTGTTGTCTTATTTTTCCTTTTCAAACATTAACTACTTGATAGATAATTACTTAGCTCTATTATTTAAGGAAATCAAGAAACGGATTTCCTTAAATAATATGTGCCTAATCTCCATTTTGCAAAACTCTTGTTATTACAAAAGGTGCATAGCAGTGCCAAAGACGAAGCGACAAGATACCACGCCCTGGTAGTCAGGCATAAGAAATTAAGGTAATATACTCTATCAGGATAGCTAATAATGGACATGGAAACCTTCAAGATATTCTGTGATTTGGCTGACCTGCGCAGCTTCTCCAAAACGGCAGAGAAGCACCTTTTAAGTCAATCAGCGGTCTCACAGCAGATTGCTCAACTGGAGCTTGGCCTAAAGTGCCAACTGCTGGACAGAAAAAAGAGACCTTTGGAGCTTACCGCCGCCGGCGAGGTATTTCACACGGCCTGCAAAGAAATCCTCGATAGATATGAACAGCTCAAAAGTGAATTGAATGCCGTGAAGTCCTCAGCCGGCAACAGGATAAACGTAGCCGCGATATTCAGCATCGGCATGCACACCCTGCCGGACTATGTCAAGACGTTTATGGTCAGCTATCCTAACGTCAACGTCCATATTGAGTACTTTAGTGCCGAAAGAATATACGAGCTGGTTTTGAGCGGAGAGATCGACATCGGCCTGGTGGCAGTAGCCAAACTGGATAAAAGACTTGAGGTGTATGAGTTTGAGAATGAGCCGCTGGTTCTGGCGTGCAGCCCCAAGCATCTATTGTCGCACGAGTCGCAGGTCGATATTCATAAATTGCAGTTTGAAAGGTTTATTGCCTTTGAAAAAAATGTGCCCACGCGAGAGTGGATTGATAATATCCTGGAGCGTTATAATGTTGCGGTCCGGCCGGTGATGGAATTTGATAACATCGAAACCATCAAGCGGGCGGTAGAAATAAACTCAGGGATAAGCATACTGCCGCAGACTGCGATACTACAAGAGGCAGGCAGCGGCACGATAACGGCGATACCCTTCTCGAATGAGAATTTTTTCAGGCCGACGGCTATAATAGTCCGTAAAGGCCGGATTTTGAGCCAGCCCGGCCGATACTTCATTGAACTACTTCGGAAAAAGGCTAAATAAAAACGTAATGTCAGTCAAAGCTGTAATATTTGACCTGGATGGTACAATAACCCAGCCGTACTTTGACTTTGATGCCATTCGCAAAGAGATAGGGCTGGATAAGAATTCCGGTCCCATCCTGGAGTCGATGCAGAAAATGGCCCCACAGCAGCGGCAACGGGCAGAGCAGATTCTCCACCATCACGAGCAAAAGGCAGTGGTAGAATCCAGGCTCAATCCTGGCGCCAAGGAGACGCTTTCGGCTCTTCGTCAAGCCGGAGTCAAGATCGGCATATTGACGCGCAACAGGCGAAGCAACGCCGAGGCTATCGCCGTCAAGCACAAGTTGAAATTCGATGCCATCGTCGACAGAGACGATGGGCCGGTCAAGCCCGATGCCTTCGGCGTGCTGCGATTGTGCGAGCAATTCGGCGTAAAGCCGGAGCAGACCCTCGTGGTGGGCGATTATCTTTTCGATCTGCTCTCGGCAAAAACGGCAGGGGCGGCAGCGGTGCTGCTGGCCAATCACGAAGAGGCCGACGAGTTCGCCAAGCACGCGGATTTTACGATTCAAAACATAAAGCAGGTGCTTCAAATCGTTCGAGATAAAAAGTAACATTTAGCTGACAGGCAGTAGCGCAAGGAAGGCTAACTATGTGTGGAAAGATAGTATTCAGGCTCAGTTTGATTCTACTATTAGCCAGCGGCATCTGCTGGGCCGGCAAAGATGCGGAAAGCTCAACTGGTCGCCAGGAGAAAGACACAGACGTCAATTCGGTCGACACCGTCCTGGAGCAGCTCAGACAGAGGATGGCAAAGGTTCAATCCTACCAGGCGGAGGTCGAATACCGATATAAGCAGCCCTTGCTCGAATCGGAGTCTCTGCGCAAAGGAGTTTTTTACTATGCAAAGTTTGGCCAGCGGTCGAAGCTGAGGGTGAATTTCCAGACGCTCAAACAAGACCAGGAGAAAGAGCAGCAATACGTCGAGCACTTTATTTTCGACGGCGTCTGGCTTATGCATATCGACTACCAGACTAAGCAGCCTAAGATGTATCAATTGGTTGAGCCGAACAAGCCCGCTGACGCCTTTGAGCTGGCAAGTAGAAATCTGCCGATAATCGGCTTTACGAAAATAGAGGATTTGAAAAAGCATTTCCAGATCGGCCTTGTTGAGCCGACAAAGGAAGAAGAGAAGAATTTTATTCATCTTCAGTTGAAGACCAGGCCGGCGTCATTTTATAAGGATCGGTATAGCTCTATCGACTTCTGGATCGACAGGAAATTGACCCTGCCGGCAAAAGTGCTTGCCGTCACAACCGAACCGGAGCCCCCATATTCAGATATTTACGAGATAAAATTGCTCAAACCGAGAGTCGATCAGAAGGTTGATGACAAGCTCTTCGAGCTTACGGTTCCCGATGGTTTCGGCAAGCCGGAGGTGGTTCCACTAAAGAAAAAGGACGATCAAAGCTAATCAGCCGCCCTGCGTCGCGGGTCGTTTAGCGTCAGCAAGGAGAGCCGGAGCCGATTAGATGAGTGTAGTTACAGTATCTAATAAGTCTTTTGACCAGCTAATCGCCGAACGCGCCCACAAATTGTTGGGCCTGGCAGACTATCTATCACGCTGCCGAGCGAGCAATGAATTTCTCATACGTCCGTTTCTGGGCGAGTTTCTTTCGGAATCAATGCAGCTTGAGGAGCTTCTGGATGCCTACGACGCCCGCAACAATTGCCGGTGGTGCTTGTTCAGGTCATTGATTGCGGCGATCAAGCTTTTTTCCGACGTCAGCTACGAGCTGCTTCATATTCAGCACGCATTGCCGGCCTATCGTCTTTTGCCGATCGAACATGACTTTGCAAAGGCCACCCAGGAGACGCTTGAGTTCACCGGCGGGGTGCTCATGCGGGCGGCCAGCCAAGCACTTGCCATAGCCGGCGAGCTGGGCCTGCCGGTTCCATTAGAAAGTCCTGGGCAGAATTCTTTCTGCGAAGAGCTTCCCCCTGGTCGACTGCTGCGCAACTGCCGCGCACACAGGACCGAGACGGTCTCGGAAATAGTTGCTCTTTTAGCCACTGCTTTTTTGAACCTCGCCGCGGAAAGTAAAGATGTTCGAGCTGCCTGTGGCGCGGTTCCCGAAGAATACAACCGCTACCTGGCGCGCTCGGTTAGCGAGGAAAGTCTGCGAAGTCTGGAGCTTCGATTTCACAGCCTTCAGTCGCTGTATGACACGCACGTCTCAGGCACGCAAGCCGAAAGCCTGGATGCGGATTTGTTGGTTCTGCGGGGGCACATAAGCGTTGTTTTTCATCTGCTCAAAACCTCTACGTTGTTCGCTCACTACTACGAACGCCACGTCAACAAACAGCCTTGCGATATAGCAGCCGGGCAGGAACCTCTGGCTCGGACCGAGGTCCTGTTGGGCGTGCTTATGAAATACTCTATTACCTATATCAGCTTGTACATCGGCTGTGCAGAGAATCTGTGCCGGCAGATGCTCAAGCGATACGCTGAGGTTGGCCGGGTCGAAGTGCCCATACCTTCGTACCGCGGTTTTCATGTTCGCCCGGCCACGCTGATCGCCAAGATTGTTCATCACTACGGAAGCAAAGTGCGCATGCAAGTGGATGAGGAGATATATGATGCCAGCTCAGCGCTGGAGCTGTTCCGGGCCAACGAAAAAATAAACGCCCAAAAACGGCGGCGACTGGCTGGCGAGGTCGTTCGTCTCAGGCTTCTCGAGGAGCAGGTCTCCGCCGACGGCATAGGCGCGATTGTTAGAAATGTTGTGACGAAATTGGCCGAGCAAGGTGAATTGGTTCTGTATGAACAACCTTTGCAGATACCGCAGGAGCTTGTCGACAAGCATAGTCCGGTACTGGAACAGGTTACCGACGCGACGGTCCAACTGCTGGCGATGGGCAAAATCGACATCCACGTTGATATGACTGTAACGTTCGTCGGCGATAAGCGGGTGCTGGCCGACATCGTACAGTTGGCAGAATCCGGCTACGGCGAAGACAGATCCGGCAACAACGTCCCTCTACCAGAAAGGCTTACTTACCTGCGAAAATAATTTTTCCCGTCGCGTTCCGGCGGCGGCTAAACAGGTTTTCTTCCATCGCTTATGCAGAAAGGGATAGAAATGGCAAAGGGATTAGTCGTGTATTATTCACGGAGCGGTAACACAAAGGAAATGGCGGAGATAATCGCTAAAGCGATGAACGATGCCGGCCTAACGACCGAGTGCAAGTCGGTGGAGAAGGTAAAAGCCGATGACCTGCCTGGCTGCGATGCAATAGTTGTCGGCTCGCCGACCTACTACGGGCAGATGGCAAGTCCTATAAAAAAGCTGATAGATGACCTGGTAGGCAGGCACGGTGACCTAAATGGGAAGGTCGGCGGGGCGTTTACTAGTGCGGCGAATATCGGCGGCGGCAACGAAACCACCATTATGGGCATAATAGGGGCAATGCTCATCGCCGGCATGATTGTCCAGGGCGACCCGCAGGGCGACCATTACGGGCCGGTTTCCATCGGCAAACCCGACAAAAGGGTCAAGAAACAATGCGCACGCCGGGGCCAGAGAATCGCAGAACTGACCCTAAAACTTACCTCGTAACAAGAGTTTTTCAAAGTGTGCCTAATCTCAATTTTGCCAAAGTTCAGTAACAACTGCCATCGCCAAAACAAATAGCGGTTTTTTGCAAAAAAAGAGCATTTTTCTTTGACAAGGCAATTGCGGGTCGTTAAGTTTCTGGCAATTCTAACCCACTAAGTGGAGGATTATTTGAATGCAAGAGTACGAAGAGTTGAAGGTGCTGGTAACTGAAATTGAGGCCGACATAAGTAAGGCTGAGGGCGGAAATAAGGCGGCGGGGACGCGGGTTCGCAAGCAAATGCAGAAGATCAAGCAGTCCGCCCAAATCGTGCGTAGCCGCATACTTGAAATCAGATCAACCCCGTAGTTCGGCGATCTGCCGCACGTGATTTGAAGGGCCTGTACGTATTCTGTCCCGACTTATCGGCAGTGTGGTATCCAGGCGCTTCGACCAGTGTGGTCCCCTGCCTTGCCGGGGATCACGAGTGCATTTTGTTTAGGCTGGAATGGCAGGCCGGTAGTCACAGAAGCTCTTTTTTGTTGTGTTCATCTCGGCCTGGTTCTGGTTTGTTGGCACTTTCAAGACCGGCAGCCGTAACTGCTCAGGTGCGCAGTAGTCTTCTGTATTGGGGTAAGCCATGCCGCCACCATTGTTGTTTGACCTGTCGCAAATAAAGCTAAGCGGCAAACCAATCTTTGACAGGCAGGCAATCGGCAGAGTAAATCCGCAGCGATTTGAGATGCAGCAGCTCGATGGAATTCTCTGGTACGACAAGGAGCGATTCCTGATCTTAGGTTACAAGGATGTGACCGAAAATGAGTTCTGGGTTCGGGGCCACATTCCTGGGCGGCCGCTAATGCCGGGCGTGATAATGATTGAGGCAGCGGCGCAACTGTCCAGTTTTTTTGTGAAGCAGGTTTACCAAGTCGAGGGATTTATTGGTTTTGCCAGCATTGACTCGGCAAAATTTCGCTCTGTTGTCGAGCCGGGACACAGGTTGTATCTGTTGGGCCACCTTACCAAATTCGGGCGGAGAAAATATACGTGCGCTGTCCAGGGAGTTGTTGAGGGCGTGATGGTATTTGACGCAGTAGTATCCGGCTTGAACGTCTGAAGCTATTTAGGGAATCAGGATATCAGGGAATCGGGATGCAGGACACCAGCAATCGGGACGACCGGCTTGCAACCGGTTAAGCGGTTTGAGGAGTGGTAAGGTTTTGGCTCACCTGTCTAACCTGCCGCTGCTCAGACCGACCCGAAAAGTACGGGTGAAAAATGACGAATAAAGAAATCAAGAAATATAATCAAGAATTGGCCGCGATTAACAAGGAAGTTAACATAGGAGAAACGATGCAATTGAAGGAACGACTCGAAAGATTATGTGGTGGAATTAAAAAGCTTCAAAACTTGGCAGACGTTGTTTGTGCCACTAAATATCTTGGAACAGCTTTGAAATTCACTGAGGGGCAGTTGAAGACAGCAAGTTCGACACATTCTGAATTATGTATATTGCCTGATAATATCGACGTTTGTCAAAGAATATATAACGAACTATGCCATAACATATATTGCGCACTGCAAACAGAAGAGATGTTCAATGCTTGTGTTTTCGCAAAATGGTCTTGTTTTTGCGCAGCAGTCGCGGCAATAGCAGTTTGTATCAGTGTTCTTTTGGTCTTGTTTTGTGGCTAGAAAGAGCAGTCAAGCCGTAAATCAGCAATTCTATGGGTTTCTTTTTGAGCAGTAGAAAGTTGAGCATTAGACCGCATTTGAGCGTTCGTTTTATCTACTGTTGCCCTGTTCTACTGCTCAAATGCTCCATTTTTTGCTCCTGCAAAAAATAGCCCCAAGGGGATTCGAACCCCTGTTGCCGGGTTGAAAACCCGGTGTCCTAGGCCTACCTAGACGATGGGGCCTGCTAATGCTACTGCCTAATCCGGACGAGCCGGAACCAAATATATGTCCAACTTCAATTTTTTGACCATCTTGCGCACAATTTCATTGCTAAGGAACTAATAATAGTAGAGTACGAAATGTTACAAAATTGCGGTGATATTACAAGCCAAATTTTGTGAAATTCGGATGGGAGCAGGCAAAATCGGCCTATCTTACCGCTCTTTGTTGATCAGCCGCAACTCATCCGGTCGGCTTGGCTCAGCCAGCTTAGCTGGTTCTAATTGCGGTGCTGCCTTGCGACCAGCACCTAAGGCGGTTGCCATGTCACGAACCAGCCTGCTCGAGTCGTATTGGGCTGCCCAGTCCAGAACCCTATCGAATCCGCTTCCGTCGGGGCTGTTAGCCAGCACGTAGACAGCCACGAGGCGAACAGGCCATTTGGGATTGTTCAAGCTCTTTGCCACGGCACTTATTAGCTCCTGGTCAAGCGGCAAAGAGAGCATCTGGGCCATGGTATGGACCTTAACCGTCCAGTCCTCATCCACAGGGCTCAGCAGCAGTCCGGACTCCTGCAGCATCGCAGACTTCAGCAGTGCCGGCATCCAATCAGCGTATTTGAATTTGTAGAGCGCACCCTGCTCAGCCATCGCGTGCTGCTCCTTCAACAGGCCTACAAAGAGCTGTGCGGTCTTGACTTTCTGTCCAGCCTGACCCGTTGAGATTGAGTTGTATTGGCTTCGCAGATAATTGCTGGTTAGTTCTACGCCCGGCCGTTTTACTACGACCTTGGCCGGCTTTATATCAGCCAATCTGTTGGCTACTTTGCCTTGGCCGGCAGTAACGGGGTCAACATAGAGCGTAAATTCTATGTCCAGAGTAGCCTGTGGATAGGTCAGCAGTATTTGTTTGAGCTGGCCCGTGACCAGCCGCATAGACGTAAGCATTCCCTGGCCGGGCTCCAGAAGCATAGCCGTGCGGATTTTGCGAGATACCAGGTTCGGGATGCTCTTTGTAAGATCGCCCGTGATGTTGGCGTCGACTCTTATATTGCCCTTGAATAAGCCCTCATCGCTGATTACCAGCGGCTCATCGGAATTGTTCGTGATGGCTACGGTGCCGCCGAACGCGCTGCCGTATGAGAACTCATCGCCCCGTATGCTGAACTGCACCGAGAGCGTTTTATCAGGGCTTACAAATTCCGGAATAAGCATCTGGCCGAACCGGCTCTCAAGAGCAGTAAGGATGACATCTGGTGCCACCGGCGGGATGTACTGGCTGCCCAGCTCTTTCAGGAGTTCCTTTGCCCGTTCCGCTGCCAAAGAGCCCGGGTCTTTGGTAATCGCGGACTTGAGAGTTTCGACTGCCAAGTCCTTTTTCCCTTGAGCCTGTTGAATCTGAGCCAGAGCCAGGCTTGAGATTTGGTTGCGCTCGTAATTGTCGATGAGCGGCTTAGCCCATTCTACATACTGATTAGCGACCAGTGCATAAGCCAGAAGAGCCGCTGCCGTAGCCGAATTCGGGTCGGTAGAGTACGCTTTATTAGCCCAGTCCAGAGCCTTTGCTGCGTCGGGACTGGCAAAACAATAAAACCACGCAAACTGCTTGGCGCCGACTTGCGGCTCAGGGCTGCGGGCGGCACCGACAGGAGGGACTTGGCCCCGCGGGGGACCTTGATCGAGCAGTTGCTGCGCCTTTTGTTCTGCGGCGCGGAATATGCGGTTCGCCTCATTTGCGTCGCCGATTTTTGCTGCTGCTCGGCCGGCAATAGCCTCCAGAAGAATGTCAAAGCGACCGCCTTGGCGAATAGCCTGGGCAATCTGCAGGCATTTGGGCTTATTCTGCCGGGTGTTGTAGTTGCTGATAGCCCAGGGCAGA
>Ga0315280_10004367_pt1 | contig 20950 bp, 14 predicted proteins | sample YL17G06_40_MG_FD_203697 | JGI IMG/M metagenome (GOLD analysis project Ga0315280, IMG submission 203697) | Sediment microbial communities from Yellowstone Lake, YNP, Wyoming, USA - YL17G06_40 | ecosystem: Environmental > Aquatic > Freshwater > Lake > Sediment | place: USA: Wyoming | collected...
CTTCTTGGAAGCCAGCTTCCTGCAGTAACCTTGTCCGCTCTTGCCCATGGCGGTGAACAGCCCGCAGTCCTTACAAGTCAGGTTCTTTATTGATGGCGTTGCTTCTACCGCCTGTGGGGCTTTTTGAGTCTTCCACTCTGGCATATTTCTTCCCTACATTGTCATTGTTGATGCGCCTAACATGAAGCACCACACCTATAAAGTTGTTGTATGATTTGCTGCTTGAGTATAAAAACAACAAATAGATGAATGATCCATGGCGGGTCCGGAGGGATTTGAACCCTCGACCATCGACTTAGAAGGCCGACGCGCTATCCAGTCTGCGCCACGGACCCCATCTGCAAAAACAATCCCTCCACCAATAAATATTTCGATAAGCTCGAATAAATCTAAATATCTCCGCAAGATAGTAATCATCGATGCGGGGGTTCCCAAGTCAGGACAACGGGGCAGGACACGTTTATCGTGTGCCAGACTTAAGATCCCGCTTGGGATAGGGTATCCTGTGGCGAAGGCCTTCGTGGGTTCAAATCCCACCCCCCGCACTGAAACTCTTGAATGACTTCATTATGGATAAGAACTAAATTTGAAAAAGTGTGCTTTATGTTACGCCAAACGCGGTAGCGCCGCCTATAAAGCGTAAGCTTCTACGAGGTCCCTGGCCGTTATTATCCCCGTGAGTTTACTTCCTTCAAAGACCGGTAGCCTTCTGACATGCTTCGCAGCCATCGTTTTGGCAGCCTTGTGGATGCTGTAATCCGGTCCTATCGTGATTAATGGCGCTGAAGAATATTTCCCAACGACTTCGTCAAGGCTCCCGCCCATGTAGATGACCTTGGTCAGCAGGTCTCTCTCGGTAAATATCCCCCACGGCTTACCTCCTTTGTTGACTATTACCGAGCCTATCCTTTCCTTTCCCATCTTTTTGGCTATATCCAAGACCTTAGCGTTGGGAGTTGTGCTTTCTACCTGCCTTGTCATAAATCTGCTTACCAATGTCGAGGTTTCTTGGACCTCCGGTAGCGATCTTATCAGATCCGATGCCGTCACTATACCCACTAGAGTCCTCTCCTCCATGACCACCAGCCTGCCCTTCTCCTTAATCATGGTTCTTGCCGCCTCCCTGATGGTCGCCTGCGGCTTTATTGTAATAAGTCTTGGAGACATCACATCAAATACCTTGACCTTCTTCGGATCCTTGTTAGCCGCTATTACACGAGTTAAAAAATCCCTCTCCGTCACTATGCCTGATGGTCTCTCCGGTCCCTTTACAAGGAGACTGCCTATGTGTCGTTTACCCATGATCTTTGCCGCATCCAGCATTGTGGCGGTTTCCTTTATCATCGCGACTTCCTTGCTCATTATTTCTGAAACATGCTTATGCTTTTGATAGTCTCGATAAAATACGTCAATAACACTAGGAAACTCCTCCCTAAGCGTTTTGGGCATACCCCCACCTCATTATTATTGTATTCTTCTGGGATATAAGAGAAATCCATTAACAATTTATGGAAGAGCAAATCCGCTCTCACACAACAGCTGGACAAAAAACTAATTAACCATCTCTCTTGGTAAAGATACCACAAGCCCCAGTGGCTCAGCCTGGTAGAGCACCGCCTTGGTAAGATCTACCCAAAGAGGCGGTGGTCGCGGGTTCAAACCCCGCCTGGGGCTTCCCACGTTTGCAATCCCATCATAAAAACTTTATATAATTCTGGTTTCTCCTTTTGAGGTTGGTGGGGCTGTGGTCTAGCACGGTATGACGGCAAGGTGGCAGGATTCCCTCCACCTCGCCAAGGGCTCCAGAGGTCTAGCAAGACAGTTTGACCCTTGTGGGATGATTGTCTTCTGGAGCTGCTAGAACGGGGTTACCCGCATGTCAGGGGTTCAAGTCCCCTCAGCCCCACTCCTATTTGGGTATAGGTACATTTAAATATCCACGGATTTTAGTATTACTTGTTGAATATGAAGCCAAAATTCGTACATTTTTTGGAAGACAGTGACCTCAGAAGGTGGTATGACAACCTGTCGAGGGGGAGCCAGGTAACTGCCGATACCTCCTTAAGAAGGCTAGGCGTTTTGTGTCAGAACTACAAGAAGTTGCCAAAAGACTTTTTGCAGATGGACGAGACGGAGATCAGCAACTTCCTTATGGACTTTGTAACGGCCATGGAGGCGAAGGGCTACGCTGGAAGCTACATTAGCCAATACATTAAAGCTTTAAAATCTTGGCTTGCCCATAACCACAGAGAACTGAAGGTCAAGATTAAAATTAAGGGAGTGCAGGATACACCTTCCTTAAGGGATGAGAGGGTCCCAACCAGTAAGGAGCTCAAGAGCATCCTCCTCTCCAGCGACAGGAAGGCTAGGGTCGCATGCATACTTATCGCTCACAGCGGACTGAGGATCGAGACTCTTGGCAACTACCTCGGTAATGACGGGTTGAGGGTTAGGGACTTCTTGGAGATGGTCATAAAGGATGGGCATGTCGAGTTTACAAAGATCCCGACTATCCTTGTCGTGAGGAAGGAGCTGAGCAAGGCCGGGCACCAGTACTTCACTTTTTTGAGCGAGGAGGGTTGTGGATATCTGAAGGACTTTTTGGAGGAGAGGCTGAGGCTAGGAGAGAGGCTTGGACCAGAATCGCCGATAATAACACCAAAGGTAGCCTCAAAGCCCTTCATAAGGGTGACGAACATAGGCGACACCATCAGAGGGGCCATAAGAAAAGCGGGTCTTCCTTGGAGGCCCTACGTCCTCAGGTCTTACTTCGATACCCAACTCATGCTGGCAGAGTCCAAAGGGTTGGTGTTGAGGGATTACAGGCAGTTCTGGATGGGCCACAAGGGCGATATGGAGGCTAGGTACACTACCAACAAGCAGAGGCTCTCGGAGGAGGTGGTGGAGGATATGCGTGAGGCATACAGGCGATGCCAAGAGTACCTGCAGACCACAAAGGCCGAAGTCACAAGCGAGGAAAGGCTCAGGGCCGAGTTCAAGAGGCACCTGCTGCTGGCAGCGGGCTTCAACCAGGACGAGATAGCGAAAATAGACCTTCCAAACATAAGCGACGAAGACTTCCAGGCGATGGTCAGGCAGAAGCTCTTGGGGGTGATGCAGAACAACGGAAAGAGGCAGAAGGTCATAAACATGGACGAGGTTGAAGAACGCTTGAGCGAAGGTTGGGAGTTTGTGGCGCCGCTGTCGAATGGAAGGGTAGTCGTAAAACTTCCATTCTAAACGGAGATCTAGTTATTACCTCCCTCTGAAAAATCTGGCATCCAACATCTAAACCTCCTTCATTGTAAAGCTTGTTAACCCTTCGTAAGAATAGTAATTACGACACCTATGAGGAAACTGATAATTTAAAACATCAAACTACGTCTTTCCCACTTTACTTCATTTCGCAATCTCTGAACTTCTCTCTTCAATGCAGAGTTGCCATATCCTTGAGGAGAATAGCCCATATTTCATCGCTATTCATTTTAGTATCGTAGGTTCTGCCCAAGATAAAGTTGTCCAATTCAGATAGTCCAAAAAGTCGGTAAATGATCCAAGGTGGCCGAGTAGCTGGAGGAAATTGAAAAGATACTTTAAGCCTAAAAGACTCAATCTTCCGTTCCTTCACGTGATCTGTAAATACAAATTGCATCAATTCTAATAAAAGTGATTAGATTTTGAGATAAGCATTTAGGATACTAATTTTGCCACATCCGTGTAGACCAATATCCCAAACCGCCTTTTTTGTAGAATGGTATGCTCAGCCCCTTTTCAAAATATTCGCACATACTTTTGCCACTCTTCTTTGAATCGGCTTTCGCTTTCCAAAAGGCTCTTTCCAGATCCATGAAAATTACCTGAAGCCCGCCGATTTGTTTGCCTTTCTTATCAGCCTCATTCTTTCGCCTTTCCCATTCTTGGACTAGTTCCAAGATGCGCTTCCTAACTTCCTCGCCGAGCCCGCAGGCTTCAAACTCCTTAATGTAACCTTTGCATATCTCAAGAATTTTCTCATAGTTTTCGTTTGGCATCTAAACTGTGCACCTCTTCTTTCTTAGATTTTTTTCAGCTATAGATCAAATACCCCCAAGATTACAATTCTTGATAAAAACTATTAAACGTAATCTTCCCTCATATTTTATTTCATGCCCCGCCCTCCTCGTTTCCGAGTCTGGCTTTGTGACGGGCAGGCTCTTCTTCGGCATGATTAACTCAATCAATAGGACCACGGGTCTTTTGCAACCCTATAATTGCCCCTTTCCTCAGCCTTTTTATGCAGGCAGCCCCGCCTCACTGGCTCCACTTTACCTTACTTTTTGTTGACCGCCCTGCCCTGAAGGCCCTTGCCCTGGCGCGGGGATAGTGCCTGCGCCACGCCCCGATGGCTTTTTTCCCTGGGCGTATCATTTAAGGGGGGTTCCCCTTAGCCCCAGCCTTTAATTATGCAAAAATAGGTATTAAATACCCCATTTTCAATATGCAATATGGCGGGGTCCTAACTTAATCGGCAGGTGCCTAGTTTGGGCGAGGGCTGCACATTCAAGGTCTTTACGAGGATGGCTGGGGGTACAGCCACAAGGGGACCAGCGTTGGTAGCAACCCCGGCATATTCGAGGACTTCGTGTCTGAGCTGGAGGCGGGCGAGCCGGAGGAGGTCCACCTGGCGCTCTACCTTTTCAACAACCCGCACCTGTACAGGCAGCTCCTCGGCATTGCGTCGCGCGGCGCCAAGGTGGTCGTGACCACAATCCCCCGAGGGGTTACGACGAGAGGAAAATCGACCTTGCAAAGGAGGTGTACGCGCATGCCCTCTCAGGCGGGGTTATAGACCTGAGGGTCTTCCCCCCACATGTACTTCTGGTACGGGGCGGAGTACGCCGGGGGCGGGGCGTCCTACAGCCTCCACATCAAGGCGGGCCTGGTCAGGCTGAGGGACGGCTCTCGCAAGGGAGACTTCCCGCCGAGGCAGCTAAAACCGTGGTTTTTTCCGTCCGCCCTTTATAAATACGCCGCAGCTGTTATTGGTTGGGGTTGGTTACCACGTTCACGACAGCCAGCAGGAGGCGCACCCCCCAAATTTCGCCCCACCTAGGCAATAGGGCCCTGCCAGGGGAGGGGGGTACTCATCGGGGGCGTGCTGATCACAGTACGCCCGGGGTGCAGGGAGCGAGGTCTACTAGGACGAGGAGAGGATCCTCTGCACCGGCTTTTGCGAGGAGTGTGTCCTCGCGGAGGTTTTCTACCACACCCACAGCCAGGAGCAGAGGCAGGGAGGGGGAGGGAAGGGGAAGAGGAAGGGAAGGGAATAAAACGGGGAGGATTATTAATGGTGTTAGAAAGGGGCCTGAAAAGGGTCGATTCACAAAGCAGCACTTTGCAAGTGCAGGGGTACACGGGGAAAAAGTTATTGGTACAGACATACGCCCGCTCAAAGAGTTTGCACGTAAAAAAATGCCCCCGTCCCCATTGCGTGAGGTTTTACTGATTGAGGAGGATGTGATTGACGCCAATGCCTTTCTCGCAAAACTCCCCTTGTGGTTGAGGCTTAGCTGGTTTTTGGGCGAACCAATTGAGACAAAAAATAGTATCGTATGGAGGGCACATTCCAGGGAATTGACCCAGCCATCAGAATGCGGTTTTTATGACACTCGAGGTGATAGTTCTGATGAATGAAATACTCGTAATCCTGCTGTTCATCACCTCTATAGTTATCCATGAGATTAAATATTTTCTCAAGTCTAAAAAGTATACCATTATTATATCTATGAGCTCGTTCTCCCTTGCCCTCTTTTCCCTCTATCCGGTGTTTCAAGGCCTGATGGAGGAGTATTCGATATCAGGGGGCTTTCGCATAATAGCATTTTTGGCATTTATTGCCTCGGGTGTATTTCTCTCTCTAATCGTCCAGCGCATCGGCGAGTTCCTGAGCCGCAGTGAAAAGATCAACCTCATGGACGCTGCAGAAAAGGCCAAGGAGATAATGCTCGAGGCAATAAGGGCAGAGATTAAGAATTTTCAACCGGAGATGCACGGGCTCATTAGAAGTATGGAGACGTTAACAGGTGCGATGGAGGCAACCGTTGCTGATTCACAGGCGTTTAGGGGTTCGGTCGAGAATATCCTGAACGGCTTGGTTCAGAGTGTTGATGGCATGCGTCTTCAGGTGAGGCGCACCGATGAAAAGATCGCCGTCCTCGATGATATATTGAAACATCCTGAGAGGCTAGAACTCTTCAAGAACATGAGCGAGACATTCGGAAGGCTCGAGCCAAAGATTAAAGAATTCTGCAATGCGGACTACTACCCACCAAGATTCTTTGCCAAGATGGATCGGTTGGAAGCAAACATGGAGAGGCTCCTAACGGAGCTTGAGGCGGGAAAGGCCTTGCCCACATGCGGCGCAGGCGGCTCTATTCCCGATAGTTCAAAGAGGCAGCTGACCGCCATCGACGGCTCGGCCAGCAATATCGCTGGAGACCGTGAAAAAACTAGGATCGCCCTCCATTTAAATTCTTTAGGGTATAAAACAATAGAATCGCGCGAACATGGCAAGCCAGGCCTAGTGGTCAGCGGGGGTACATTTGTAACGGATGTGGCGGTCAAATCGTTTACATTAACTGCCGGGGGCACAAAACAGAGGATCATATACGCAAGAGACGTGAGGCCGGAAATTGAAGACGCAAAGGCCCGTAAGAGACCTGTGGCAATCTTCGTCCGCAACCTCGCCAACGACAGGCTTTGGGCTACATTCATTCCAGCGGGGGAAGTCAGCAATTTTGACCACGTATGCACACCCGTAGAGCTGGCGATGAACGACGAGGAGTCACCGAATAAGCTGAATGAGGCGGTAGAATCGGTTCTAAAGAGGATGCGTGAGGAATAAATAGCCTGCACTTTGTACTGCACAACTCTCTGTGCAGTACTCTGCACGAGCAACTGCATCATCACAATTTTTTTACCGTACACCCTACACCCTCTTCAGGGTCGGTTCTTTCACTCTACTGCACAGATTTTTCCGCAGTTGCGTGCACTGAAAAGTCACCTTTTACGTAATAGAATGAACATTCCATCACTTGTTATCCTCGATCCTGACTCCCAGTTGTCTAAGGGCCTCCTTTATCTTGTCCGAGTACTCCTCCTTGGTCATTGTCCCCTCTGATGCCCTCAGCTCCAAATAGATGCTGTTGTACCTTGACTGTAAGAAGTTCATGATCCCCATTATCTGCGACACCTTCCCGCGGGGCACGGCGAATCTGAGATGAACCTCTTTAATTGGACTCACCACGGGTGGTCCTGGCTCCGGTCCCTGCACCATATGTGGTTCTTTGATGACGACCTTGCCTTCTCCCTCCATCTTTTGATAATTGCAGATGCCTCTGGCTATTATCGCCTCATCATCATCAAATGCGACTGTGGCATTCGATGTCCCCGGGAAGCACTCGCACCTCGGCCTCTCCTCCAAGACTCTTCCGAGCCCGAATAGCCCTTGCCCAACCCCCTCCCTGACGCCATACGCCACAGCCTCGCTACTGCTCGGCCTCTCCTCCCCAGGCGTCTTGAGCATTGCCTCGTATATCTGCTTGGTCCTCACAAAGTTTCTATCGCCCAAGTATTTTGTCGTTATGACGTTGGGCGACACCTTCTCCGAGATCTCCCCCTCAATGCGGAGCTGCTCGAAGACGGTCTCGTCCAGAGTCTTCTGCTCCCCGTATGTCGGTATCCCCAGGTCAATGGGTTTGATACCGCCCCTAGACGGGACGTAGACGATACGGTAGAGCATCCTTATCTGACCTTTCAGAGTTTCATCTTCCTTCCTGAGCCTCTCCAATACCTCCCTCCTGTCCTCGGTGGTCAGGTTGAGCGTGCTGTCCTTGCTTATCATCTCGTAGGCGATCCGCCTCCTAGCTGCCTTCTCGAATGGATCCCTCTCGCCATCCATCACCGAGAGGAAGAACATGGTGTTCCTGTAGACCCGGGGCACCTCTCCCTTGCTCTCCAAGAAGCCCATCATCCTCTCTTCAGGGTTGCTCAGCTCCGGATCGAGTATCACCAGCTTGAGGTCTCCGCCATCAGGGACATCCCTCGGTTCCCTCGGCCACAGGAAGGTTCTCATTTTTTTTCCTATCTGCCCCTCCAGCAGCGCGCGCTGTAGCTCCAGCACCTGCTGATCCTTCACGTTCTCCATCTTCGTGAGGAGGATCCTGTTCATGTTCGGCTTGTTCGAGAAGAAGTACTTCTCATTATGGCTCTGGAGGTAGAAGAGCTTCCCCTTGAGCCTCTCCACAGCCTCCGCCACGGTGCTGGAGGGGTTCTCCAAAGTTGTAGCGGAGCGTTTTATCTCCCCCACGTATGTCCCCTTCTCCTGCCCCCCGGAGAATGAGTATAAGAAGACCACGGTCGACGATCTCGTTCCCAACCTCAGGCCCTGGTACGTCCTGCCGAGTTCCCTGTCGATGACCTTTGAGCCCGCGCTTGCCCCCGTTATGTCTGCGGATATGACGCTGTCGAACTCATTACCGATGTGCTTGACGAGCTCCCTCCTCAGGTCGCTGTTCTCCAGGTCGAAGTCTGCCAACGAGATGTACGGCCTGTTGCTGTCCTTCAGGGAGTGTATTACAAGGGCGAGCAGCCTCAGGACCCCGCGGGTCCGCTGGAACGTTGTGAGGCTGCCCCACCTGTTGTAGAGGACGTCTACGACCTCCGGCATGAAGGGATATGAGTCGAGGAACCTGTCCCTGTACTCCGTTGGGTCCATCCCGGGCGGGAGTATGCCCTCGCTCTCGGCGTATGCCATGAACGCCTCGACGTTTTCCTTTGCTGCCCCTTTTTCAATGGAGGAGAAGAGCCTCTGCCTTATCACCTTCGTTATCTCCTTGTCCTGAACCGGGGTGTAGACCTTCTCCACCCTGCCGGAGACCTTCTGCAACTGCTGGAACATCCTCTCGGCGCTCTCGTCGTAGTGCTCGATGATACTCGATGGCAGGGTTATGACTACACAGACCCTATCCAAAGTTCCAGGAACCTCGAGAAGCTCCTGCACGAACGTGATCGTCTGGGATGCCAAAGTGGAATCCTCGACCCTTATACCAGCCGCCTTCGTGACGTACTGCAGCAGCTCGTCCATAAGTATAAGAAGGGGTTGTTCTGCCTCCAGCAGCTCTCTCAGGGACTCCCTGCCAGGCGGGACCATGCCCTTGAACTTGCTTATGCTGCCGGTGAGCTGCCTCTCAATCTCCCCCCAGATCGTCTCACCCGGCTGGAGCGCCGTACCGACTATGACAACCGTCTTGGCTCCCCACTCCCGGGATTTATGGTAGAGCGCAATGAGCGCGTGGGTCTTCCCCCCTCCGAAGGGGGTCTGGAGTTGGATTACTGGATCGCCTCCCCTGCCCTCGCACCGCCCCTTCACGACATCTAGGAGATCCCTCAGACCCTCCGTGATGAAAGTCTTCCTGAAGAAAGTCTCAGGGCCCTTATACTCCGCCGGTGCCCTTCCCTTGTAGACCTCCCAGAGGTCTGCGGCAAAGACATCCATCGTCAGCCGGCCCTCGAGGACATCCCTGTGGGGGACGGCGACGGTGTGGAAGGATCTCACCCCTGTCATTCAAACAGCCTCCTCTGAACTCTGCTCTGCCTTACATCGGCACTGAGCCTCTCCCTTCCAGCAAGGAAACCCTCGAGGAGCTTCTTCTCCTGACTCTCGGGGGGGAGAGACTCAGATATGGCCTGTGCGACCCTGTAAAAGGAGTCTCTACTACCGTAACCAGTATCGGATAGGAGTTCGAGCATCGCCTGTCGATCCCCCTTCTGCCAGAGCAATAACGCCAAATGCAACACGTCGATCATATCTTTGTTCTCAACCGATTTAAGATCTTCCAGAGTCCTCTCTTTTGGACCCAAGAGGCGGACGAGCTCCTTCTGCTTCTCTATGAAGATGTTAGGTTTGGTCCACTCTTGGGCAAGATCTATCCCAGTGCTCTGTGCGAGCTTCCTCGCCTCATCGAAGGGAAGGACTGTCTCTCCGTAGGACCATCGCCATAGCAGGTAGAAGCGGGTCAGGTTCGAGATCTCGGCAGCAATGCCGTTGTGCAATACCTGCCTTACTGCATAGTCGGTGACAATCCTTCTCACGTCCTCTAAAAGAATGTCGGCCCGCACAGTTGTGTCCTCTCTTATGATCTTTTCATATCTGCCAAAGACCTGAACGGATGCACCTATTGCGGAGACGAAGAAATCTGCACCGGAGACGCCCTCATTCCAGAGTTTCTCCATCTTTCTGTTCAGGAACTCTTTGAGCTCCTCTTTCACGTCCTTGTAGGCTCCAACTTGGGCCCTCTGCATCTTTCTGGCGACGATATAAATAGACGAGCCAAGAGCCGCCGACTCCATGGCCCTTAGCCTGCTCTTCATTTCTGTGTGAATGGGCCATGCCGCCGTAATCACCAAACCGGAGTCAAGAAGCGAGTTTATCAGGGTCTCCCAGCCAGAGGTGGACTTGTGGGCGTAAACAATTATGGCTATGCCGCCGGGCTTGAGCACGCGGTTTATCTCTTGGAACGCCTTCTTCAACATCTCCTCGAAGAACCGCTTCCCACCCTCCCATCCGCCCTCGCCGTTGGAATAAGCTACTATCTCCTTTGATTTCGGAGTTAGAGGCGTTGAGAACAAATCTGGATAGAGATCACCAATGGAACGTTTAAGCCAGACATAGAAGAAATCAGAGAGATAAGAATATGGTATATTATCATAATAAGGTGGATCTGTTAGTACTGCATCAAAATAATCATTTGGATAATCTATTGATGTTGCAGAGGATTGAAAAACAGTTGGTATATTATTCACTGAAGTCGGTAAAATTGCTACATTAATTGCCTTTAAAACTTGTCTTGACATGCTTTTCCATGTACCCGACAATATCTCTGAAAAAGGATTGAGCTCGCCATAATCCCATAGCATACTTAATGTCTGACGAGCAAACATATGATTTACTAACTCCCAAGGATTATTCCACATGCAAAATGAGCTTAAATAATCACACATTCGGCTAATTGTAAAGCCAAGATATGTCGTAATAGCTTTCGAATAGTCTGTAGCCAAACCTGCTGCCAACATTTTTTTGTGTGCGTTTATTAATTTCTCAATAAAAGTAATGATGGCTAAATTCTGGCGGGAGTTGAAAAGATCGCCCCAGGTGTTCATGTTATAATTTCTAACAGAAAACGCTCTCTCAGCACCTCTCCCTTTTCCTTCCAGTGTGGGCTCGTCAGGAACTGGATCGATCCCCCATTCTTTCGCAAGCTGCTCCCTCTTCTTTTGTAAATACGCCTCGGCTTCTTTAAAAGTGGCATAATCGTTTTCTGTTGCAATGCGATACCTTTTGCCTGTCGCACCTTCTTTATACAAAACTACAGCCACTAACCTCTGTCCCGCCTCGTTCTTCTTAAAGATCTGATGGAGATTGTTCGACGCTATTGTGGAACCGCACGCAGGGCACGAAACGACCGCTTTACGGACTGTGCCCCTCTCCGGGTTAAATCCCTCTGGCATCGGCTCGTATCCGGTCCCTACGACCTTAAACTCCACCTTCCCGTCGGATACGAACGGATAAAGTGCAACCTTCTTATCCGCCTTCTTTGCAAGCCAGTACTGCCGCATAAGTGGTATCTCCGTGCCGCATGAAGGGTTCTGGCACGGCACTGTTCTGGCCCATATGTAACCGACCGGTACCGATCCGTCCTCGTCCGGAGGGTAAAACCTCCCTACCTCCTTCTTCACCTCTTCAAGTACCCATTCCCCCCACCTCTTGACGTCCCGGATCAGCCGATTCTCTTCAGCCTTATCAACCATAGACATCGTCTGCGGGTCCTCGCCTTCTCTTCTGCCAAACTTCTGGGGGTACTCGAGTGTGCACTTCAGTATCAACGTCGCAACTGGGTTATAGTCGCTGGCATAGGTCTCGCATCCCAAACGCAGTGCCTCAAGCGGGATGGACCCCCCTCCTGCGAAAGGATCAAGAACCTTTGGGGGCACGCCGCCATTTGCCTTGAGTATCTCCTCTCTCGCCCTCTCTACAATGTTGCGGTTGAGCGAATTCTCCCACTTGGATAGTTCAGTTATGAACTTCGTCTTTTCGCTCCACTCCTCCAGACTCTTTGGCGCAGGGGTAAGCGCCGCATAAGCCGTTGCCCTCGATGACGCCAGAGGTCTCCTCGCCCACCATATGTGCAGCGTGGAGATGTGTCCGTGCCTTATGTTCTTTTCTTGAGAGGACTCCCCGCTCACCTCTTTTATCGGAAAGCTCTCCTCTATGAACCTCCTCCCGCTATTGCCGCGCTCTTCCATATCCTCATCCCTGAACAATTTCATTCCCGCCCACACCCCTTCCCTTCGCCATTACCTCCTCGGCAGAGATTATGTACCTCACGACCTCTACCCTCTCCTCTGGCTTAAGGGTGGAAGCCGGATCTTTGATAACGAATAACCTCGCCTCCTCCCTTGTTTTAGCGTTAGTCACCACGTACAGGTAATAGTCCTTGCCGAGCCTCTGCGCCTTGAACCACTCGTTCTGGGTGAGCGCTACATCCCCGGTGTTGGCACGCGCCTTGACCTCTATGTACCTCAATATCCTCCCACTTGTGTCCTTCGACCTTATATCAAACCCGAGGCTCTCGGAGGAGACATCCTCCGGTATCCGCCCCTCCCTCCTCTCAAATTCCATCGCAACCCCCATCCCTATCCTCTCGACCTCCTCGTCCCTCCTCATGGCATCCTCTACGCGGGCTACAGGAACAACCCGGACTATTCCTAGGAACTTGGGAGTGCTCATAGTGAGACTCCTCTCCTTCTCTATCGTCGCCTTGAGCTCCTTCAGGGCGTCCTCGTATCTATTCTTCTGCTCCTGTTTGTTCCTGATGACCAGGTCCACGTCCTCGCCCCTCTCCTTCCTCCCCATCAGTTCTATAAGGTCGCCGTCCAGCTTCACTATCAGCGTGTCGAGGGACCTGACGCCATACTTTTCCTTTATCTGAGCCTGCCTCTCCCTCTCCCTTTGGATCTCAGCCAGGTAAGCCTCTAGCTCGGAGACTGCAGCCCCGAATACCTTTCCCTTCAATCCCTCAACGTCGACCCGCACCTGCGCCTGCACATTGGGCGCCTCCGCCAGATCCCACATGATTGAGGACGGAACTCCTCTTACTCCCCCCTCATTGTTGACGTAGTGGGCGAAGAGCCTCCTCCCAGCAATTGCCCCAGTCCCGTCCGTGACCTCCCCCTCGTGGAATATCAGATAGCCGTCGAGCCTCCCCTCAGGGTCCATAAAGACCGCCCCCCTCATCAGCTCGGAGGAGAAGGACCTATCAACCCACTCGAGCACCGCCTCGAAGAGCGGGTGCCCGAAGGAGACGAACTCCGCGTCCGTGTTCTTGCTGGCGACCTCCTTATCGAATGTCACCTTTGGATACTCCCGTAGCAGAAAGCCGTACCTCCTCCTGAAGGCGTCCTCGTCGGCAGTACGCCTCACCTCGTAGGGTATCGACTCTACGGCGACGAAACCGTCCTTCCTCTCCCGCAGCCTCCCCCCTGCCCTTGTGAACGCCCTTATGAAGAAGGCTCTCGTATACTCTGGGATGAGCCGGTACTCCCTTGCCTTCTCTGCCATCTCCTTTATCCTCGTGTAGTCTATGTACTTGGTGGCCAGGGTCTCGCCGAGGTTCTCCTTCACCCTTCTGATGTACTCCTCGTCCACGCGTATGTCCAGCTCCCTCAGGATCTCTTCACTGTCCCTCGCACTTGCGGCCGCCTCCAGGAGGAGCTGGTAGAGGTCCTTTCCATACAGGACCTCGCTTATCACGTCGAAGACCTTGTCGCTCTTCATCACCGCCTTTATCTCGTCAAGCTTCTCGAAGAGCTTCTTCAGCACTTTGCCCTCCCTTGTATCGGCCGCGACGAGGTTGAATATGAATACCTCCTTGGTCTGCCCGTACCTGTGTATCCTCCCCATCCTCTGCTCCAGCCTGTTTGGGTTCCACGGGATGTCATAGTTGATCATCAGGTGGCAGAACTGGAGGTTGATTCCCTCCCCCGCCGCCTCGGTGGCGACCATCACCTGAGTCTCGTTCTTGAATATGCCCTCTGCCCTGACCCTATCCTCCAGATTCATGCCGCCGTGTATCGTGTTGACAGAGTACCCCCAAGACCTTATCCTCCTCTCAAGGTACTCCATCGTGTCCCTTGACTCTGTGAATATGAGGATCTTCTCGTTCGGGAACCTCTGCCGGAGCTCTTGCATGGTCTTCTTCAGCTGCTGGAGCTTGACCTCGCCCTCGGTCTCCACAACCTCCTTCGCCTTCTCAATGAGACCCTCTATCGTGGAGATCTCCCTCTCCAGCTCCTCCCTGTTCTCGGCCACGCTGAGGGTCTCCCATATCTCCTCCTCCCTCCACCTTTCCTCCTCGCTGGCATCCTCCACCTCCTCAATCTCGAAGAAGGAGGGAGTCCTCTGCTGTCCTCTTCTAACATCAAACTCCTGCAGAAGCTCCTTTAGCCGTTCCCTCCTCCTCATGAGCGACTCGTACAGAGCGTAGGTGCTCGAGGCCATGCGCCTCTGCAGGATTATCAGTGCAAACGCCACGTTCCGCCTCCTGTCCTTCGTAAGCGCCTTGTTGTACTGTTCATGTACGTACATCGACACCTCATTGTATAGCACCTTTTCCCTTTCCGACAGGTTGAAAGCCACGGTGGTGACGTGCCTCGGAAGGAAGAGCGGTCTGCCCTCGAAGTCCTTTAGATCCTCCTTCATCCTCCTTATGAGGAGCGGGTTGTCCTTGCTGTTTATCGAGTCCGTTAGCATCCTCGCGTCCGCAAAGAAGCCTGGCTCCAGCAGATCCATGAGCAAACGGAAGTTCTCCGGATCGCCTTTGTGGGGGGTGGCGGTGAGGAAGAGGAGGTGCTCTGTGTTTTTAGAAAGAACCTCGCCCAGCTCGTACCTGGACGTCTTCGTGGTCTTCTCCCCGTATCTATACGCGCTCATCTTGTGGGCCTCGTCCACGATTACGAGGTCGAAGCGCGAGGCACTGATCGAGGGCAGGATCTCCTCCCTCTTCGCGAAGTCAATCGAGGTTATCAGCTGGTTCTCCTTGTTCCAGACGTTCTCTGCGTAGTGGGCATTTATGTACTCCCTGCTGACGAAGGTGAAGGTCTCCTCAAACCTGTCCTTGAGCTCGCGCATCCACTGATCCTTGAGGTGCCCCGGCACCACGAGGAGGAACCTCCTCGCTATATTTCGGAGCTTCAGCTCCTTTACCACCAGACCTGCCATGATGGTCTTGCCGGCACCCGGGTCGTCGGCTATGAGAAACCTTATCCTCGGCAGCTTCAGGACGTATCCGTATACCCCCTCTATCTGGTGGGGAAGCGGGTCGATCTTGGAGACGTTCATGGCCAACAGGGGATCGTAGAGTGAGGCGAACCTGTACCTTACAGTCTCTAGAGCCAGGAACGCCTTCCAGCTCTCGGTCATGAAGTCCGTCCCGATCTCCACGATCTTTATCAGACCCAGCTCGTTTACCGGTATGACCTGGTCCACATGCCTCCCTGATAGGGTCGCGCCGATTATCCGGAGGTACTTCTCATAGCTCTCGACCTTGTTTATCTCCAAAGGTTCGGGCCACTTCGGTCCGCTTATGATTATGCCAGGCCGCAGGTCTTCAACGTTCAAGCCACCCTACCCCGGGGTAAATTTTTACGCTCTGTTATGTTGATATTGGTGCTCTGTATTTTTAAGAGTATAGAGCGATACCTCAAGTATGCTGCTGCCTGCAAACGACTCTGGTCACCGTGCATCATCAGCCGGTACTTGACCTATAACAGGCGGGGCGGCCGCGTATCCTTCCATACCCCCTCGTATTTTATGAGTCCCTTCCTCTTCAGCGCCAGGAGTATTATCTTCAAGTCCCTCCGCCTTATCCTGCATACCCTCTGGCAGTACTGGCATGTGAATTTCCTGCACTCCGCTCCCCGCATAAGCCTCGCTACCCCCTCCTCGTCGGTGCCACCCTTCTCCTCCGTCGCCTTCCTTATCTTGGCGTATACGCAGGCCTCGGCGCCCTCGCGGTCAAGTCCAACGACACCATTCCTCAAGATCAGGACGGCTGCCGCGGAGAGGAGCACAAGCGTGCCAGCCCCCCGGACCGGCTCCGGCAGGGCCGTGAGGGCCAGCGTCGGTATCGAGGCGAGCCCGGAAAGTGTTCTCGGTCCATCCTCCAGAACCCTCCTCAGGATCAGAGATGGTACAAAGTAGACCCTGCGGTCCGCGAGGAATTTGCGGAACCCCGCGCCCGCCCTACTCAGGACGTGAAGTGCGCCGTTGCAGCCCACGGCTCGGCGACCCCCATCGTGCCCTGAACGCCATCCCGCAGGACGGATAAGGCACATGCTTCCCTCACTTCCGTTCTTCATACCACCCTTATACCACCAATCCTTACTGTCACTATATTTCTATTGTAGAAATGTATTTATAAATATTTCTGTTATAGAAATGCTATAAATGAAAGACTACAACAGTTGAGCTTATATCTATGTTCTTGGAGAATTAGATCGATCACTATGAGAAGGTACCTGCTGACCGATAGGGAGAGGGAGATCATCAAGAGGTATTTGGAGACTGGAGAGAAGCTTGATGGGTTCTCCGTCCTTCTCCACAGGTGCAGGGCGCTTATGTTGGGAATAAAGAGCGACTACGATTTGATAGAGAAATTGTTGGAAAGTTCAAAAAGAAATGGGAAATATTAACACTGTCGGGGAAAGTCCCCATCGTTTATGGTAGGGATGAAAGCCAAAAAAAAACTTTTAGCAATTACCAACGTAAATAATGCACAATAGGGAGAAGCTACCCCGAATATACGCCCGTGGAGACCAAGACCTCCGTAACCCGCTCTTCGGAGTAGGGACCGAGTCTGGTGGATGAGGCAGGAACCGAAAATTCCGCGAAACGCCCTCCGAGCAGAGGCGGTGAGGAGGCAACTGGCAGGAAAAGTGGAAGCCCATGGCTTGAACCATGGGAGGGGGTCACTTGGTGATCTCATAAAACTCGGAAAGCGCATCTCAGATGATAGAGGATCTTTCGAGCTTCTGTGAGTTGGAAGAAGCGGGGTTGGGCAACATCTCCTGTCCACGTTGCGGGTGCATTCATTTCATGCCTATTTAATGGGCGGGATCCATATTGTATGGGACAGGTTGAGGACCGAAAGGATATAGCGGAAGAGGGTGCTACTAGGGAGGGTATTTGCCGTGCTTAAAAGGGTCTTCAAAGCGGGGCACGTTATGGTTACGACCGTTCTGAGAGTGAGGGTGAAGAACCTCTTCTCCTGCCTCTACTGCAACCTGATGTTGATGCTTTCCCTTCTCCTCCGGAGGAGGAGGCAGGTACAGGTGTAGGATCTTGATGGGGCAGGAAGATGCTGGAAACGGTGCTGGAGAAAGGAAAGAGGAGGTGAAGCGGAGGGAAAGGGCTGAGAGGGGGGGCCTAAGCAGCGGTAGATGGCGCCCGCTCAGGACGGGAGCCGCAAAGGTTAAGTTTTTCGAAGACCTCTGAACTTATTGGACCAACCGAGTGTCAAAGGATTGTATGTTTGTTATGGACAAATCAAACTCGGAAAGAAATACTGTTATCTCTTCACCTCAGGAACACGCTCCTGACAAGATAGCCTTCAAGATCGAAGCCTTCATAAGGGATTCTGTGAGGAGGTTCAACAAAGATGGGGTGATAATAGGTCTCAGCGGCGGAGTAGACTCTTCAGTGGTTGCATTTCTCTCTGTCAAGGCATTGGGAAAGGGAAGAGTCTTCGGATTAATAATGCCGGAGAGGGAGAGCACCCCTGAGAATATAAAGGATGCTGAGGAGATAGCAAACTCCTGTGAGATAAAGTATGAGAAAATAGACCTGACCCCGTTTCTGGAGGAGTTCGGGCTCTATAAATTGGTCCCACAAGGAATTTCGAGGAGTAAGCTTGTGCTCACGAAGGGGCTTGAGGCGTTCAGGAGGATGAGGGGTGTAAGGATGGTCCACAGCCTTGGGATCTTGGGAGTGACAATGCCTGACAAACTCTCTAGAAGGGTCACGGCCATAATGCTACCGAAGTTGAGGATGAGGAGCCTGATCCTGTACTACCACGCAGCGCTTGGGAATCTCTTGGTTGCTGGGACTACAAACAAAACTGAGTATCTTCTTGGCCATTATGATAAGTATGGAGATGGTGCCTGCGATATAGAACCAATAAGGGGGCTCTACAAAACAGAGGTTAAAAGAGTGGCTAAATATCTGGGGGTGCCAGGAAAAATAATCAATAAGCCGCCAACCCACGATCTATTTGCCGGCTCAATCCTGACAGATGAGGCAATGATGGGAATGAGTTTCGAAGATGTAGATTTAATCTTAGAAAAATTGGAGAAAAAGGAGGGTGAGGAAGAGATTGCAAGGGAATTGGGAATAGAAATTGGTCTCATAAGAGAGGTGGAGAGGGCGATTGAGAATCAGAGATTAAATAGGGAGATGCCTCTCTCCCCAAGCTTGGATTGAACCCTTGCACGGGTTCTCCAGCTTTTCACCTATTTGCGCTGTCCCTTGAGGCTGGCCAGTTTTGCCGGAATATTGCCGCGGGGTCTTGGCATTCGCTCCTCATTGCTATACGGAAAATCCCATTGCTTAATGATATATAACTCAATTCTATAGTCTTCAATCTTCTTATAAGAGTTCAATTCTACTTTAATGCTATACAGAGCGTTCTTAATAGAGGTCACAGGATATCTTATTCTTTAAGCAACAGGTGAAGCAAGTTCAGGTAAAGCATTCTTCATATCAAGCATTTGGGTAAACAGCGTATCGTTTGCATGATAATAAGGCGCACTATATTCAAGAGCGTCAACCCTAACTAGCTTATCTAAAATTTGCTGGATGCTTAGAACATCTCTTTCCCCATATTCTTCCGCACATCTATTAATTATGGTGTCCTTTCTTAGATACAGTGGTTTCTCGGCTTCAAGAGAAGGTATATAATAACAGCTATCCACATGGACAAACTTTTCCAATTGCGCTATCTTAAACTGTTCTCTTATTAATGAATAGCTATTTTCCAAAACATACGCCAGAATGGCAAGTTCTAACTTATCAGGATCCCTTTCTTTAGCTTGCAATTCTACAAACAAGTTGCCATAAGTATACGCCTTGTCTACCCTGCGAACTATTTGAAGTTCGTCCAGCATCATAAGATATTGTTTCATTCGAATAGGGCGTTCAAACAAGTCCACTTCTTCATCAGTGATTATCTCTTTTTTCTGTAAATTTGAAACGATATTGAGTATAGGATTAAGAAATACACGAGTGTCGGCTATTCTTGCAAGATTATTAGCAGAAGCAGCAACAACTATTTTTTCGGCGCGATCCTGCCATAATTTTAGAGACTTGATAAAATTCTCTTTGCATTCCTTAATGGATGTTTTTTCCAATATTTTAAAATCATCAGTAAATCGTAGAACTCCTAGGTCTTTTATTGATAAAAATTTAACTATAATTTCTTCCGGCTCTTTATCGTTTTTAATGACTCTCGGAAAATCAGTTTTAATGCAGGCCGTCCATGTTTTTGAATCTTGGTCAAATGTAGGTTCATCTACCGAGAGTGTGTTTCCATAATTATTAATGACATACCTTGATGCTACAGACTTGGCAGAGCTCATTTCTTACCGCTCCCTACTATTTCATAGAAATCTTTTATTAATCTTTGCTTTCGCGCACCAATTTTCACCGTTATTATGACATGATCGGCAATATCCCACTGTCTCTGAAACTTGACTATGCTCTCGCATTTTGCCCCGAATAATGGATCATTATAGCGAATTAAAAAATTTTGTTCATCAATCCCTGTAATCACTATGGCATGTCTATTAGCAGTGTGTGTTTCAGAGAGTGGTACATAAACGATAACAGGCCTATTGTTAGCCAACTCTTTCTTTATTTCGTCTAGAGTCCCTCCAAACCTACCCTCAAATTCCAATGAAGGCACCGCAATATGAACTCTTTCGTCCTCATTCAGATTTCGAATATTTTTAAGACTTGTCCCAAGGAACGTTATATCAGTTTTAAGAATCTTGATTATCTCGTCAATACTTAATTCAGGAAAGGGAGTAGGTCTTGGGTTATAGTCTGATTTTAGATACTCGAGCACCATCTTAATGCATACCGGAACACATGTCATTTCGTTAGGCTTTTGAGGATATAATGGCACATTCAAATTTGGTGCGATCCACCTTTCCATACATCCTTGTACTCCTTTTTAAGTATATCATGTTTTGCTTTTAGTTCTTGTTTTATCCCAATAATTCAGCTCTTACACTTGTACTCATTTTTATAAATATATCAATATCCAATTCGACTTCCCCTTTTCCTCTCATGAAAGACGCTGGCCCTCGGCCGGCGACCCACCTTTTTTCCGTTTCTGAGGCCAGCAATTATAGTTGGGCGTCAATGGTTTTTAGCTTTTCCCCGTACCTCCTCCCGTTTGCGTTGCTGTAGGTCTCACGGCGCGTAAGCATGATAAATTATCTTCAGCATCTTGTTCGCTGTGGCGACGATGGCCTTCTGGTCCCCTCGCCGCTCCCTTATGCGCAGGTAGAACGTGCGCAGCCTGTCGTCGTGGTTCACCGCTACCCTGGCCGCCTCCACCATGGCGAAGCGGAGCATCCTTGATCCCTGCTTCGTAATGCGGCCGTGGTACTCCACAGCACCTGACTGGTGCGTTGAGGGGGCGAGCCCAGCCCAGGAGACGAGCCTCTTGTAGTCCGGGAACCTAGTGATGGGCCCTATCTCCGACCTTATCAACAGAGCGGTGTACATGTCTATGCCCGTGAGGCTGAGCAGCAGCCGGACGTCCTCGTCCTGTGATGCCCTCTCCCTTATCGC
>Ga0315280_10004368_pt1 | contig 20946 bp, 26 predicted proteins | sample YL17G06_40_MG_FD_203697 | JGI IMG/M metagenome (GOLD analysis project Ga0315280, IMG submission 203697) | Sediment microbial communities from Yellowstone Lake, YNP, Wyoming, USA - YL17G06_40 | ecosystem: Environmental > Aquatic > Freshwater > Lake > Sediment | place: USA: Wyoming | collected...
TTAAAGCTGAGGTTCAGGTTAAAGTTAGAAAGATTAAGTTCTAATTCTTAGCCTAAACCTTAACCTTGGCCTGAATTTTGAGGTAGCTTGGATGGATATTAAAAAATATCTTCAAGAGAAAAAAGAGATTGTGGATTCAGCTCTTGAGAAATATTTTCCAAACCGCCTTAACTCAGGCGGAGAGGGGATATTTCCGACTTCCCTTCACAAGGCGATTCGGTACAGCCTCTTTGCTGGAGGCAAACGGATTCGACCCATTTTATCCATGGCTGCCTTTGAAGCAGTAGGAGGAAAGGGAGGTGGGATTCTTCCTTTTGCCTGTGCCTTAGAGATGATCCATACTTACTCTCTCATCCATGACGATCTACCTGCTCTGGACAATGATGACTATCGTAGGGGGAGACCCACCTGCCATAAAGCATTTGGAGAGGCGATCGGGATTTTAGCCGGAGATGCCCTCCTGACAGAAGCCTTTAAATTGATGACGAACAGAGTGATTCAAGAGTTTTGTCTTCGGGATGGAGGATTGGCGCTCGATGTGATCAATGAGGTGGCTCAAGCTGCAGGAATGTTGGGAATGGTTGGGGGACAGGTGTTGGACATTGAATCAGAAGGGAAGAAAGTGGATCTTCCCACGCTACAATATATTCATACCCATAAAACCGGAGCACTGATCCTGGTTTCGGTCCGGGTGGGAGCCAAGTTAGGGGGCGCAAAGGAAGAAACGTTGAAGGGTTTCACGCACTATGGGGAAAGGATTGGGCTTGCTTTTCAAATTGCTGATGATATTTTAAATGTTGAAGGGAAGGCCGAACTGCTCGGCAAAAAAACAGGGAGTGATCTTTTTAGAGGGAAGGCCGCTTATCCTTCTTTATTAGGACTTGAAGAGTCGAAGAGGAGAGCCAAGGAATTAGTAGAATTGGCAGTGGATTCCATCCGTTCATTTGGACCTGAGGCTGAGCCGCTGGAGAAGATTGCTTGGTTTATCCTTTCAAGAGAAAATTGATTAAAGGAATATTGACCCCGTAGTTGTTTTATATAGGTTGTGACATTCACTGCATGGCAATGATAGATTCATATAGCCTATTAACAGGAGTCATTTTTTTTAACAACAGGGTTGACCGATGACAAAAGTGTTGGATCAGATACAAACCTCTCATGATGTTAAGAAATTAGACTCTGAGGAATTGGAGAGACTTTGCCATGAGATACGAGAAGAGATCCTCTCCACTGTTTCAAAAAATGGAGGACACCTCGCTTCGAATCTGGGTGTGGTGGAGTTGACCACTGCCCTTCACTACGTTTTCGACTTCCCGAGGGACAAATTGGTATGGGATGTGGGCCATCAAAGTTATGCCCATAAGCTTTTAACAGGAAGAAAAGATCGCTTCCATACCTTGAGACAATACGAGGGGATCAGCGGGTTTCCGAAAAGGGATGAGAGTGTTTATGATGCCTTCGATTCCGGCCATAGCGGCACCTCCATCTCTTCTGCCCTTGGAATGGCAGAGGCCAGAAGACTCAAAGGCGAAGAGGGAAGGGTCATCGCTGTGATCGGGGATGGATCGATGACTGCAGGCCTTGCCTTTGAAGGCCTCAATCAGGCGGGACACATTAATCAAGATCTCATCGTTATCCTGAATGATAATGAGATGTCCATCTCGCGCAATGTGGGAGCTCTCTCCTCTTACCTCAACCGGTTAATGACTGGTCAATTTGTAAACCGTTTTCGAGACGAGATGAAGGGCTTTTTAGAAACCCTTCCTGGAATCGGAAAGTCAGTCCTCCGGTTTGCCAAACAGGCAGAGGAGTCGCTGAAAGGTTTCTTCATGCCAGGCCTCCTTTTTGAGGAATTGGGTATGCAATATATCGGCCCGATCGATGGTCATCGTTTGGATTACTTGATCGAGACCTTTCAAAATATTAAAAAATTGAGGGGGCCCATTCTCGTCCATGTGATCACCAAAAAGGGAAAAGGGTATCCCCCTGCAGAGATGAATCCTGACCGTTTCCATGGCGTCCCGCCTTTTGTCATCGAGACAGGAGAACTTAGAAGTGATTCTTCAAAGAAACCTCCCACCTATACAGAGGTTTTTGGGGAAACGCTCTGCCAGTTGGCGATTGAGAATAAGCGCTTGATCGCTATCACGGCCGCCATGCAGAATGGAACAGGTCTGGAGGAATTTGCAAGGAAATTTCCTGATCGATTCTATGACATTGGCATTGCGGAACAGCATGCAGTCACCTTTGCCGCGGGGCTTGCCCTTGAAGGGATGAAACCTGTGGTCGCCATTTACTCCACCTTTTTACAAAGGGCTTATGACCAGGTTCTTCAGGATGTTTGTTTGCAAAACCTTCCAGTCGTCTTTGCATTAGACCGTGGAGGAATTGTGGGAGAGGATGGCCCGACCCACCACGGTCTGTTTGATTTTTCTTATCTCCGTCACATCCCGAACCTAATCGTCATGGTTCCCAAAGATGAAAATGAATTTCAACATATGATCAAGACCGCTACGGAGTGTCCCACCCCGGTAGCCTTCCGGTATCAGAGGGGGAAAGGGGTCGGAGTCAAGAAAGAGTCGGCCCTCCAATCGATCGACATTGGAAAAGGAGAAATTCTGAGGGAGGGCGAAGATATTCTCATTATCGCCTTGGGTTCCACTGTTTATCCATCCCTTCGCGCGGCAGAAAAGTTGGCAGATGTTGGGGTCCAGGCGGCCGTGATCAATAGCCGATTTCTCAAACCTTTGGATGGGAACCTCCTATGCGATTGGGCCCAGAGGACCGGGAAGATCCTTACCGTTGAGGAAAATGTTCTTCAAGGAGGTTTCGGAAGTGCGGTGCTCGAACTCTTTCAAGAGAGAAGCCTTTTTTCAATCCAAGTGAAACGCCTGGGGATTCCTGACACTTTTGTAGAGCATGGACCACAAACTCTCTTGAGAGAAAAATATGGAATCGATGAGAACGGAATTTTTAAAGGCGCGAAGGAGATGCTTGGAGAAAGACGGTCAGAATTGATTCATCAGAGCTTATCTAAAACCTCTGTGAGCAGAGCCCATCCCAACCCCAAATAAATTTGCCCAGGTTCTGTCCTACCCATGGACAGGGCGGCTGATCGAGTTCATCTTTGTGATACGGTGAGAAAGGAGCGCTTAGACAAACTTTTAGTGGAGAAAGGGAGCGTACGAACTCGTGAGAGAGCAAGAGCCTTGATCATGGCAGGGAGAGTTGCTGTCGAAGGGAAGATCATTGATAAACCTGGAACTCAAATAAATGGTGACGCCCAGTTCCAACTGCAAGGAGAGGATTCCTCTTATGTGAGTCGTGGGGGTGAAAAATTGGAAGGAGCCATCAAGGCCTTTGGAATTGATCCCAAGGGGATGGTGGTGATGGATGTAGGGGCTTCAACAGGAGGGTTCACGGATTGTGTTCTTCAAAAGGGGGCACAGAAGGTTTATGCCGTGGATGTTGGATATGGACAGCTGGCATGGAAACTTCAAAAAGACCCTCGGGTCGTGAACCTGGAGAGAAAAAATATTCGTTATCTACCAAGAGAGGAGGTTCAAGAAGAAACAGATTTGATCCTCATCGATACCTCTTTCATCTCCATTGAGAAATTTCTTCCTCACCTCCTTGGGTTTCTTAAAAAAGGAGGAGCCATCCTCAGCCTCATCAAACCCCAATTTGAGGTGGGGAAGGGAGAAGTGGGCAAAGGAGGGGTGGTCAGGGACAAGGCATTGCATGAAAAAGTGATTGATAGGATTTCAAAGTTCAGTCGAGGACTGGGGCTGAAGGTACTGGGTGTCACGGAATCTTCACTGCTTGGCCCCAAAGGGAATAAGGAGTTTTTCATCTACCTGAAAAAAGAGAATGAAAAGGATGGGAAAACCGAAGGAACCCGAACCAGCTAAACTCTTTATGAGCCTTATTGCTTTAGAACATGACCTCTTCCATCAAGGAGTGAAAGACCTCCGTTCGGCCTTTGGCGAGGCCGACACGATCAGCGAAAGGTTCCCTTTTGATCTTACCGATTATTATACCCAGGAGATGGGAAAACCTCTTTTCCGTCACTTCATTACTTTCGAACGACTCATTCCCATTCCCATCCTCCCTGATATTAAACAGGCCACGAATCGCCTCGAAGAAAAGCATGTCGCTCTCAATGGAAACCGTCGAATCAACATCGACCCGGGATATATTTGTTTAGAGCATGTGATCCTTGCCACGACCAAGGGTTATACTCATCGGCCCTATCTCAGGGATGGTATTTATGCTGATTTAACATTGATCTATCGGAATAAGTCCTTTCAACCTTTGGAGTGGACCTATCCCGATTATCGACAAGGGGAGGTCATCACGCTCTTTAACCAATTTCGGAAAAAATACTTAGATGATTTAAGAGGAGGAAAACACCGTCCATGTTGAAATCGATGACAGGTTTTGGAAGGGCAGAAGGGGATACGACTTTAGGAAAGGTGGTCGTGGAGTCCCGCTCCGTGAATCACCGATATAGTGACATCAACCTCAAACTCCCTAAACGTCTGAGTCTTTTCGAAAACCGTATTAAAGAGATCATCCGATCCCAAGTGTCGAGAGGTAGGATCGATGTTTCACTAAGGCTGGACAACTTGGGAGAGGAAAAGGTTCAACTCAGTGTGGATCTCGATCTTGCCGAGCAGTATTACCGAGTCCTTCATGCTTTGAAAGAGAAGCTTCAACTGAAAGATGAAATCACCTTGAATTTGTTGGCCGGGGCGAAGGACTTGATTACCGTAAAAGAAGAATTGGGGGATATAGAGCCTTACTGGCAGGAGGTTCTTCCGATCTTGAAGCAATCTTTTAAAAATATGGACGACATGAAGCGGTTAGAAGGAGAATCCCTATCCAAAGATCTTCAACAACGTTTGGAGCGCATTGCTAAACAGTTGCAATGGATCAAACAGCAATTTCCTCCCCGCCTCAAGGCCACTCTTACCCGACTTCATGATAGAATTCGGTCTCTTTTGGAAGGGATGGAGATTGATCCCTCGCGTTTTGAACAGGAGGTCGCCTTGCTGGCAGAACGGACAGACATCACAGAAGAGATTGTCCGGGCAGAAAGTCACTTGGCTCAATTTAGCGCTTTGTTAGAAGGGAATGAACCGGTCGGTCGGAAAATGGATTTTTTACTCCAGGAGATTCACCGGGAGGTGAACACCGTCAGCGCCAAGGCCAGTGATGCAGAGATCTCCCAGAGGGCGGTAGAGATGAAGTCTGAACTGGAAAAGATTCGGGAGCAGGTGCAAAATATCGAATGAGTTTTGTATACGAAAAGGGGTTTGGGTTCAAGCACGAGATGAGTGAAAAAGGAGCAGGGTTGATTTTTATCATCTCTGCGCCATCGGGTGCAGGGAAAACCACTTTGGTCAGAGAGGTAATCCAACAGTTGTCAGGCCTTCAATTCTCTGTTTCCTTTACCACCCGTTTGCCCCGGCCGAATGAGAAGGAGGGGGAGGACTATCACTTCGTTTCCCATTCCATCTTTCAGAAAATGGCGGAAAGAAATGAATTCTTAGAGTGGGCAGAAGTGCTGGGGAATCGGTATGGGACTCCTCGGCCTGATTTGAAAAAATTGGAGTCAGAAGGGATCGACCTGATTCTGGATATCGATACGCAGGGAGCAAAGAAGGTGATGAAGGAGATTGGCAAACCCGTATTGATTTACCTCCTTCCTCCTTCTCTAAAAGTTCTGAGAGAACGATTGATTAATAGAGGGGCGGACTCCCTCGAGATGGTTAAATTTCGTTTGTCAAATGCCAAAAGAGATATGGAAGAGGCCTATGGGTACCATTATGTGATCATTAATGATAGAATTGAGGATGCCATTGAGAAATTAAAGTCCATCATCATTGCAGAAAGATGTCGAAGGGGTAAGGATTTAACTCTCGAGGAAAATAAGAAAAAATGGGAGGAAAAGAATGGCTAGAATAACTGTAGAAGATTGTCTGAGAGAGGTGGAGAGCCGGTTTGAGCTGGTGATTTTGGCAGCCAGAAGAGCGAAGATGATCATGAAAGGCGCCAAGCCATTAGTCGATGCGGATAACCGGTCCATTGTGACGGCTCTTCGAGAGGTGGCTGCTGGTAAGGTGGGGTTTAAGCGTCCCAAAGACAAAGAGAAAGGGAGCGAACTTTCTGACGATGGCTCATGAAAAAAGGTCTCAGGGACATGAAAGAGGCAGAGAACACTCAGGGGACCGGATTGATTGCAGACCCCGTTTATCATTACATTGTGATGACCGACCGGATAGAAGGGGAGGAAACAGAAAGGGGTGTGATCGATACCCCCTGGGTCCAGCGCCTTCGACGCATCTTTCAACTACAGAGCGCTCGCTGGGTATTTCCCACAGCCGAGCATACTCGTTTTCAACACTCTCTTGGGACCATGCATGTCGCGGGGACTTTTTCTGAACAGCTTTATCCCTTTCTCTCCAAGATTTTCAAAGCAGACCTTCCCTCTTTCCCCTATGTAGAAGAACTCCTTCGCCTGGCTGGGCTCCTCCATGATATCGGACATGGTCCCTTCTGCCATTTTTTTGATGAGCAATATCTTTCTCGGTTCAAAACGAATCATGAGGAGATAGGTCAACATCTCATCCGAGAAAAAATTTCTCCCCTTTTAAAGGGAATCCGGCGAAGTCCCCACGGTCTGTTTAAAAAAGCAGAAGTCATTGATCCGGAGCAGGTTGCCTTCCTCATCAAGAGGCCTCAAAAGAAGGAGGGAAGAAAACATCCGAGATGGTTGGACTTCCTCCAGCAACTCTTTCGAGGAATCTTCACCTTCGATAATATCGATTATGTGTTGCGAGATGCCTATATGACTGGGGTTTCCATCGGTCCGGTGGATTGGAGGAGACTCCTTTACTACACCTCCTTTCGCCAAGAGGGATTGACTTTGGATAAAAGAGGAATGGATGCATTGGCCATGTTTCTCAATGCGCGTCTCTATCTTTACTCAAATGTTTATTATCACCGCACCACCCGTTCCATTGATCTTCAGCTTCAGGAAATATTTAAAGAGACGATGGAGATTCTATGCCCGTTTCATCCTTTGGAGGAGATAGACCGATACCTCTCGCTCACAGACTGGTTTGTGATGGAGAAGGTATCGGAGTGGAAAGGATCTTTATCGCCTCGGAAAAAACGATTGGGAGAGAAGTGGGCTGAAGTGCTTTTGAGAAAGTTGAAATGGAGTAGTGTCTTTGAGGAAAAACTCACCCTAAGAGAGATGGAAATGGGACGACCGATTTTTTTAAAACCCGAAGAGGTGAAACAGAGGATCAAAGCCTTTTTACCGAAACGCCTGAAAGAGCTAGAATTCCACGTCGATATGGCTCACCATGACCCGAGGCCCCTCAATCCCTGGCATGAATCAAAGGAGGGGACCCTTCTGATCTTTGATCCGGGGTCGAAAAGAATATCGAGGGAACCCCTGAGAAGACTATTTCAATATATCCCAGCAAAAGTGGCCATTTGCCGAGTCTATGCCCCGACCCATCGTTTTGATAAGGAATTAGGACGGGCTGCTCGGCGTGCCCTGACCCTAGAAGGAAACTTGGAGAGCTTTGAGACGAATGTTTAAAAAGGATGGCCCAACCCCCGCATGGCTCCTCCGGGGCGTTATCTCCATATCGAACCGATGCCTGGAGGGAGGGCGCTGATCGATTTCAATCGTGCCTATAACCCCTTCTGCGAGTTTAACGAAAAATATACCTGCCCCTATGCCCCAGAAGAAAACCGACTGGAGATCGCCATTCGAGCAGGAGAGAAGCGTTTCCGCTGAAGGAATCGGCACTTTCTTATCAAAGTGAAACCTTGTCTTAGGCCATGGGCCATGTTAATATGATAGCTAAGATCATTCATCATTGGGAATTGATTTTTAGGTTTGGCGCTTAGATAAAATTTAGAAGAAGAGAAAAAGGAAAAGTGGGCGTGGAAAAGAACGGGTATCGGAAACAAGCAATGGAAATATACCAATTTATCAGCGACCATCTCTACTTCAACCGTCCAGATATAGAAATTAAAGGAGAGCGTTTTAATTCGGCGATCCTGCTAAGTCTTCTTACCGGCCTGAAGAAGGGAAAGGAATTGATTATTGGAGAACCAGGGTTGGGGAAGACAACCTCCGCAGAATATGTCTGCTCCCTCATCTACCAATTTCCATTGGGCGTGATTTGGGGGAGTGAGGTTTCAGGGCACCCGGAACAAACAGAGGAAAAAATTATTGGCAGACCGGATCTGGGCAGATTGAATCGAGGCGAGGAGGATGTGGTGTGGACCAATTTTTCCCAAATCCCAGTAAAAATTGTGGATGAGATCAATCGCCTTCCAGAAACCAAACAGAGCATGATCCTGGATGGGGTGGATCGAGGGAATTGGGAATACCTCAATGAGATGATCATTAACGAGGAATACTGTCTTTTTGCCACCGCCAATTATCAAGATGGAGGGACCAATACCATCATCGCTCCTCTGGTGGATCGATTCGATGTCATGGTGGAGTCGAGATACCCTGGGGCCAATCTCTCTTTTCTCATTGGGAAGGATAAGCGAAAAGATCATATCCTTAGACATTCGAAGTATGAAAAGGAGCTTTATCACATTCTGAAATCCAAGATCGCTTATGAGAGGAAGATTTCTAAAATGGAAGAAGTTTGTAATGCCTACGGGGAATATCTTGATGAAGTATTAGGGGTCAAGTCCTTTCAGAGACAAGACCGTGATCAAATTCGTGCAGAGATGGAAAGTTTAGAGTTGGACCTCGATGCCAGCGCCTTTACTCGAATGCTTCTCGCTGAATTGTCTTTCTGTGAACGGTATGGGCAGAAACGGGTTGTCGAAAACTGTGAAGAGGGGTGTCATTATACGGAATATCTCTGCCGCCAAATTAAAAATTGCGCCTCCAATCGACTCCCTTCCTCTATAAAGCAGTATGCGCAGGGATTGGCATGGTTGATGGAGGATTCTGAGATCGACATCGAACATATCAAGGCAGTCATTCCCTATACGTTGGCCCATCGGATCCAATGGAAGGACGAGGTCCTTTCTCAGAAAGAGAGATCGAAAAGGGATGATCCCTTCCCTATTTTTCTTGCAAAGGAAGCGGTGAAAACAGTTTCTCAGAGATATCGAGAACAGAGCGAACATCTGAAAGATGCCTTGGCGGTCGGATCGAAGGTTTTTCAAGGGGGGGATTTGGAACCCTTGGAAGGGGATCACCCCCTTTATGTGGAAGTTAAAAAAGACATCGATACCCGAAGGAGCTAAGGCGGGAACGTTTTTTTCTATCGTGTTTTTGAGAGGCTAGATTTAATGATGAAATCCTCCACCCCGCCAAAAAAGAGTTCCATTCTCCCCCCAGACAAAGAAAGCTGGATAACCAAGAATCCCTTTGAGGAATTTAAAACCTTTGCTGCCTCCACCCCTGACCTCCCCCTGGATCAGATTGTCCAATCCACCGAGGCGGTGATGGATCGGATCCGCTGGGGATACGAGAAACTTTTAGAAGAGGAGGCCAAGGAACTTGTCTGGATGGTGCAATACAATACGATCATCAAGGCTTATGAGGTGGCGGAGAAATATGTAAAGGAGGTCGATTATACGGCAGAGGATATTGAAGACTTCTGCTTTGCTTTAGAGAACACCCAAAGGATTCCGTATCTCATCCCAGGACCAGCCGGCGTCTACATTTCTGCATTATGTAACTACGCAATGGAAGAAGAGATCGTCCTCAAGCTTTCTGAGCTGAAGACAGAGATCAATCTCATTGGATTTCGACTTCCAAAAGGAAAGCGATTGATGATCGAGGGAGATACCGGCGATTTCACGGGCATTGGCCTTGAGGGGGGGGAGTTAGTCATTGAGGGAAATTCAAAGAACTGGACAGGGGCAGGGATGAGGGGGGGAAAAATTTTGATCAAGAAGAACATCGGCCTCCATACGGGTGAATGGATGATGGGAGGAGAAATTTATGTAGGGGGAAGGGTTAGGGGGCTTGGAAATATTGTCGAGGGGAAGGTCTACGAGAGGGATAAACTCGTTTATCCAGGAAAAGTGCGGTATCCCAATCTTTATTATTAAAGATGAAGAGAAGATTTGTTGAACCTCAGCGATTAAGGATGGAAGAACAACATTATCAATCGATCATTGAAGAGATTTGGCCCAAGTTGAGGAGAAAACATCTCTATCCTGAGATCCCTATGCCCAAGGTCAAGGGGATCCCTGACCCGGAGCAGGGTGAGGGTGAAGAGGGAGAAGGCGTTGGGTTGGAGATGAAACAGAAGCAGATGACCATCAATGGTGCTTTTGTTTCACAAATGAAAGACAAGATGCCTGAAAAAAGAGTCATCGAGGCTCTTCTCGATCATGGGATTACCCATTACACCTTCTGCCCATGGGATTTCCATACACATCTCAGGCTTTATGCAGAGGCAAAGAAAGTGGTGGGCGATAAGGAATTGGCCAAACAGATGTCCAATTACTTTATCGATGTCATTGCGGATACCCATTGTGTTAGAAAGAGGTTTACGGAGATTCCAGAATTACATCGAAACCTGAAAAAAGGGACGATCGAGGAAGTGATCGCTTTCCTTTACCAAAAGATTTGGGGAATCGATTTGGGAATTCCGCCTTCCAAGATGAGCGTGAAAGGACACGCAGATATTGTCCGAAGACTTGCACGAATTCCCTATTTGGATCGCTCACGATGGGGAGAGAGTATCCGAAAGTTTGCCCGCTCTCTCAAACCCCTTCTCCTTGAAGAACAGAAACAACAAGGGAGCAAGGGAGGGAAAGGGGAACACAATCCTCAAGGGGAGGACTATTTGAACCACTATTCCAACGAAGAGATCGATCAGGGTTTAAGGGATTATGCAAGGCAGACCATGGCTTTGTCCGAATTCAAAGATGTCGTGGAGGACTTTTCCGACGAATTAAAAGGGGCGGGTTATGGAATGGAAGGAGGGATGGGGAGAGGTCAAGGGAGTCCCATCGATGCAGACGTCCTTTTCTATATGAAGCTGGCGGAAAATTATTCGATCCCTATCAAGAAAGTCCCTTTGGAAGAAAAAGGGTCCCTCCATCCACATTCTCATTCTCCCTGGGAGATTGGGTCACCTTTTCAAGACGTGGATATTTGGACCAGTTTTGGAAAGATCATGCCAGGTATCACTCAGGTTTGGACGAAAAGAGAGGGGAAAGGGAGAGGAAAAATGGAAGGCACTCCCGATTGCTTAATTGCCATCGATTCTTCAGGAAGTATGATCAATCCTCGAAAAAGCCTCTCCTATGCTGTTCTGGGAGCAGCCTGTGCCACCAATGCCTATCTTCAAAATGGTTCAAAAGTAGCTATCTATAATTTCAGTGATGCCCCGATGGGGGGAAAGGATATTTTGAATTATACAGACCAGCGAGAGGACATCTACCGCGTTCTTTGTAAATATTTTGGGGGTGGGACGGCGTTGGACTTAGAGGATTTAATCCCATTGACCCAGGGGAAGAAAAACTTGGATCTCTTCATCATTACCGATATGAAAATTACCAACCTTGAGGCATTGATCGGATTTTTTGGACAGATCCAAAACCGGGTGACGGCCGTTCACATTGGAGACAACCCTTATGCAGCCCGATTTGAAAAGGCTGTTGAGAAAAGGAAAAACATCAACATCTATACGGTCAAACGAAAAGAAGATATCCCCCACCTTGTTCTCGGAAGGATAAGGGATTATTTTAACCCGACTCATATAAAAAAATCTTGACTCTTCTCCTTCAAATCCTATAATTTATTTCCAGATCATTTTTCCCTCTGAGGGATGGGGAATAGTGGGGTTAAAAGCCCTCACATGAGTCACGGGAGTCTATCAATGAAACAAGAGATTTTAGAGGCAAGATACACACATCAAGAACTTATTCGGAAATATAATTGGATTGCTCCGGTCTATGATTTGTTTGGAATTTTGATGGAGTCAAAAGCTCGTCAAAGGGCATTAGAGATCGCTGCAATTCAGAACGGAGAAAAAGTTTTGGAAGTTGCCCTTGGAACCGGACTCAATTTTGTGGAGATACTAAAGAGGAATCAGAATGGATGGGTGGATGGAATCGATGTCTCCATGAAAATGGTGGAGAAGGCAAGAAAAAGAATTTTTAAAACAAAACAAAGGAATTATACCCTCCATCTCTGCGATTGTCGGCATCTTCCTTTCGAGGACGAAACGTTTGATGTCATCATGAGCCAATATCTCTTGGACATCCTTCCTGTTGAAGATTTCATTCCCATTCTTTTGGAATTTAAAAGAGTTCTAAAAGATGGAGGCAGAATCATTTTAGCCAACATGACAAAAGGGGAGAGATGGTTGAATCAAATTTATGAAGGGATTTATAAACTAAGGCCACCTCTCTTAGCTGGATGCAGAGGGGTCATGGCCCAACCTTTTCTCGAAAAGATAGGATTTAGAGAATTTCACAGGGAATTTGTATCCCAACTCGGATTTCCATCGGAAGTAGTGCGAGGAGTGAAGAAGAACGGTTTGGGTTAAAAATTAAGAATAACCTCTAATAATTATTGAGAATTATATTGATTAAAGATTAGGCATTTTGCTAAAAAAATATAGAATAGGCCATTTTTAGATTAAAAGATTAAAGTTTTCAACAGGGTATTCACAAAAAATGTGGGAAACATACTTAACCTAATAATTCTATTGATTAAATTAAAAGGGATCAGTTAGAGGAGGGCCATAACTGATCCCAACCAATACATCAAATGGGGGTGAAACAAGGAGGTGCTATGGTTTGATGTACTGGCTAATCAAATAATAATATATCATAATTTAAAATCAATATCTAAAAGATATTTGGCACAAGAATTGCTCAAAAAATGGTTATGAAACGAATTTTAGTTATTATTTTATTCATCTTCTTTATTTCAGACATCTCTTTTGCAGAGGTTTACAAATGGGTTGATGAAAAAGGGGTGGTCTCTTTCACAGATGATATCATGCAAGTTCCAGAGAGATATCGACTTAAGGCTGAAAAAATTGGGTTGCCAGAAGAGAAGGAAGAAACGAAAGTTGAGGGGGGAGCAACCCCTAAGAAAAAAGAGGAAACTTATAGGGATCGATTAGGAAGGGGAGAAGACTATTGGAAGAGACGAGTGGAGGAATGGAAAAAGAAATTAAGAGAATATCAAGATAAATTGGAAATTTTGAGGGCTAAGTATAATAAATTGACAGAGAGGTTTAATGATTCAAAGAGTACAGCGGAGAGAGGAAATCTTCGGAGAGAAAGAGACCAAGTCAAGAATGAAATGGACCAATGTAAAATTCAGATTGAAGAAGCCAAGAACATGCTAGAAAAAAAGATTCCGGAAGAAGCTGAACTCTATAAAGCAAAGCCGGAATGGGTAAGACAGTGAAAATATTTCATAGGCTTTAAAAAAAGTATCCATTGAATAAAAATCTACTTAAAAATTTATAACCCCCCTTTTTAAAAGGAATATACTCTTTTCCCTATTTACAATATCCTCTTTCTAATAATAAGAATATGACAATTTGTAAAAGGGTTTAAAAAATAATGAAATTGGTATTATTTTTGCTAATGATTTAATGTACAAATCTTAAATGGATATGGTAAAATATTGACCAAAATTTGAATCAAAAAGGAGGTTTTTAAGAGAAAGTGAGGAAATGGCATTAAAAATGCATTTTTAAATTAACCCAAACTAAAAATGTACAAAATAAATCAAAAAAATAAATCTGCCTCACAAACCAAAATGGGTGTCCTCTCGATTGAAAAGAGGAAACATCCAAGGTTTAGTGTCGAGCTGCCCCTAGATTATTCCCGTGTTGATGGGAAAGAAACCTTTGGAGGGATGGTAGCGAATGCAAGCGAGGGGGGACTTCTCGTCTATCTACCCGAAAGGGTCTCGATAGGAACTTTATTGAGAATTGAGATATTTTATGTAAGAGGCTTAGAATTGGACACGGTTAAAGCGGTGGCCAAAGTGGTCTGGTGTGATTTGGCTGCCAGGGAAAGTTGGGGCGAGCACCGATATGGATTGCAGTTTCAATATATAGAAGAAAAAGACTTTAGTCGGTTAACGACTTTATTGAAAGAGGTGGGAAAATAAAAAAATATTGAGGGGAATAAAAATATTTTTATAAAGCCATCGGGCTAGATAAAAAATATGTTGAACTATTTTGAAAAATTGTTTAAAAATAAGGAGAAAAAATGAATCAGGTCTGTTCGGGGATAGCCGAGAGGGGACCCTAAATTTTTCATCCTATAGAAGGCGACTAAAAATCTCCCTCGATATGGTTTAGGGAAAAACTGCTCGGCATAAAAGGTACCTCATGGTTGGATTAAATCAGGAAGAAGGGAGATATAGAGTCCTCCTCATCGGAATCGGAGATAACACCGAAGAAGAAAAAAGTCCTTTCTGTCATAACCTTTCTAAAACCTTTAGCATTCCCTTTCTTCTATTAAAAAAGATTGTTGACCGTTGTCCTATCATCCTCAAAAAAAATCTCTCTTTAAAAAAAGCAGAAATACTTGCCAAAACCCTTAAGTCTTTCGGAGCAACGGTCTCTGTTGAAGAAAGAAGGAATTTCCCGCCCATCTCTCTCGAATTTCAGGAATTGGTCCCCCATCAGTTGGCCTTGGAGTCCTCCTATCTCCGGAAGAGGCAAAGAGGAACATGGAGTGTCACAGGAAGGGTGGAAAATATATCGGATGAGACTTTAAATGATATTTGGGCGCTGATTCAACTTTTTGGAGATCTTGAAGAATTTATTACCTTTGAAGAAACTCCCCTCCCCATTAACCCTCTCCCAGCAGGAGAAACTTCTCCCTTTAAGGTAGTCTTTGAAGGGGACATTTTTATTAAAAGGATTTCCGTTGCATTTAAGAATTCTTCTGGACAACCTATTCCAGCGGTGGATAAAAGGAAAAAGAGGGAGTGGGTGGAGGTGGAGATAGAAGACGAAGATGAGCGGTCGCCTTTCTCCGCTGAACCAGAGAGCCCTTTCCTGCATGTCGAGGAGAACAGAGAGGAGAAGGGAAAAGATGGGGAAGGGGCTGCAGAGGAACCCCTTTCACTCAATCTCGAGGAAACTTCCGCAGAGGCGACATTTGAACCTTCAGAAAAAGTTTTGGAGCTCCCCTCGGGTGTGCCAATGGAGAAGGGGTGCCAAGGAGGGGAAGAATTAGAGAAAGCCGTTGAGGACGAGACCATTCAAGGATTTATTCCAACTGTTTCAGATGAATTGGAAGAAGAAGCAGAAGAAGAAAAAACAAAAGAAAAAGAAGAAGAAAAAACAGCTTTGGACGATTTAGAACTGGATTCTGATAAAGAGGAAGTGGCTGAAGCGTCGCGCCTTGAAGCTTCAGTATTTGAAGAAGCCACCCAATTGCTAGAGGATATTTCTGGGACCACCGGAGAAGCCGAGGGTGAAGAAAAGGCAGAACAAAGGAAAGAAGAGGTAACCAAAGAAGAGACAATAGAAGAAGGGGGGCTTCCTTCATTCTCTTGGATAGAGTATTTTAGAGAGGCAGTGGAAACTTATTATCAAAGACCTCGTGATATTTTTTCGATGTGGTTTGGGGAATGTCGAAAGGAGGGTGAATTTAAAAATTCCATTCATGCCCTTTTGACCATATTGGTTCATTCCCGGTTTGATCAAGAGCACCAATCTATCAAAGCATTGGAAAACACCCAAAGGGTATTCCGACTCATCGTTCAACCGAATCTCCTCCTTGATGACCTGCCACCTTTTGAGGGGACACCCTTTGTATCTGGAGAAGTTTGGAGAGACCTATTTCATCGAGCACTCCCTAAGGTCCAGCAGATTGGAAAGGTTATCCTTGAAAAAAATTATTGGAACGCCTTTGATTTGGAACAGTTGATTCAAGTCATCCCCCATATGGGTCATCAAAACAGCCGAATAGCGATCCGATGGATTAACGAATTGATTCCGGATGTCGTGGAGGTTGATTTTTCCGATACTCCCATCATCATTGGGGAAGGTATTTATAGAGTCGCCTCTCGATTAGGCATTGTGGATCCCCATTTCGACACTTATCAAGGTAGGAATTCAATGGGAGATATTAAAATCCAATCTTTTGCGAAAGAGGCTTTTCCTCAGAATCCTGTGAAGGTCGAGGAACCGATGGCCTGGATGGGAAGGGAAGAAGAACGAGGAGGACATTGTTTCCCTATCCAACCACAGTGCGAGGGGTGTCTCTTCGAAGTATTCTGTTCAAGACTTTATGTTCACTTTAACCCATCAGAAAAAGGGATGAGAGAGTGACAGAAAAACAAGAAACGAAATCCCATGTGGGGGTGGCAAATTTAGAAAGGAGGAGACATCCCCGATTTTCAATCGATTTGCCGATAGAGTACCATCTCATCCCCTCATCCATCACCCAAACAGGCCGAGCCCTCAATGCCAGTGGGGGTGGATTGTTGGTTTATCTTTCACAAGAGATAGAAATTGGTCAACATCTCAAAATTAAACTCTTTTTTGCTTCAGGTTCTCGTTTGAATTCCATCGAAGTATTGGCAGAGGTAGTTTGGATGGATATCCATTTGGGGAGAGGGTGGGGAGATTACCGATGCGGAGTAAGGTTTATGGATATCTCCCCTGAAGACCTTAGCATTTTAAAAAATTTTTTAAAAAGTCTTTCAGAATAACTTTGTTTCTTCATTGTCCTCAAAGAGGTTATTGATTTCACTCTCTTGCCAAAAGAATAAAGAAATTTTATAATGATTTTGGAGGAGTGGAGAGATGAGTGGGAAGAGCAGTTTTCCTTACCGCAAATATGATCGAAAGCCGCATCCTCATATCGTGAAGCAAATTTTGGAGGATAGCGAATTGATCGAGATGATGAAAGAGGTGCTTATTAAGGAGGGGAGGGCCTGTCCTTTTTGTCATCGGAAATTGAAAGGGGAACTTAAGGTGAGGGAAATTTGGTAAGAGAGAAATATGAAAAGAGATAATTCTGTTACCAATCATCTCTTTAAGTACTCCCCTTGCCAGTTAGTTGTTTTTAAATATCTTCATCCGGGAATTCCCGAGTGAAGGAAAATTGGAAAGGTTTAACAATAAACATATCTGCTGCGTCGCCCACACCCCCCGCGGGAATAGTAAAAGGCAGTGAGACGACGAAAATGGCAGTCCCCACGATTCCCGCAGCAACCCCAAGGGGTCTGGCGAAAATTATATCCAGGGCGCTCCATCCATGTGCGACAGGGTCATCCTTCCCAAATTTATCTCCGGCCCACCCTGTTGAATAAAGACTGCCAATGACTAATGAAAGGGTCAATAATAACAGCAAAATCTTTTTAAATCCTTCCATGAGAAGTTCCTCCTTTATGATCAATTTGAATAAAACCTATCAAAGTTAAAGAGAATTGTCAACTGCTTTAAATGAAATAAAATTAGTTATGAGTATTAAATTTTAATGAAGTTTTTTCATCATCAAGGAAGAGAATTCCTTGACGACGAATAACTTGAGGATCAGCAAATGAATCTTCATGAGATATAAATTGGCCACTACCGTTTCTTTTGTCACCTTCACCATCGGTTTATCCTTACAGCAAAAAGAAGTCTCGGAAATTTAAGAATGAGGTCATCATATTTAAACTTGTGTGCCAATGACACAAGGGTTGCAATATAATAATAATTTTTAATGCAATTTTTCTGCCAGATTAATAAATTGAACCGGAATATGGATAATTTATTGAAATTTAAGGATAAATACATTGGAGAATGAGAAAATATCCCTTAAAATTAGTTTATAAAAGTGACAAAGATTGTTATTTGGATAAAAAATGTCATTTTGGGATAAGGCTTTTCCCTTAAATCATGATCTCACCGAAAGGTTGTCGTTTCCTTCATCAGGCGTAATACCTTCGATTGGAAGAGGTGATTCAAAAAGCTATTCCGTTCCTTAGAGATTTCTGAAAAGTCTGGAAATCTCAAGAGAGCGTAGAGTAATTTTTTAGAGCTCTCCCTTAAAATACTTGACAATTGAATTAAAAATCGATATATCTACCCAAAATTCAAGGGGATATCTCGGTGTCCAATTAACTATGGAATGGACATTACTTCTCAACTCTACATTTGAGCCATTAAAAGTAGTGACTTGGAAAAAAGCGATCATCATGCTGATGCTTGAAAAAGTAGAGGTGATTGAAGAATACGATCGCATGATTCGAGGCGTCAGCATTTCCTTACGGCTCCCCGCCGTGATTCGATTGAATCGTTTTATTAGAAGAAAAACTCCTATCGTTAAATTTTCCCGACAGAATCTTTATGTCCGGGATCGGGGAAAATGTCAGTACTGTGGCACCCCTTTTGAGCACAAGGAGTTGACCTATGACCATGTCATTCCACGGTCTAAGGGGGGACAAACGGAATGGACGAATATCGTGACTTGCTGCACGGCTTGCAACCTCAAAAAGGGGGGGAGGACACCTGAAGAAGCAGGGATGTCGCTGATCCGAAAACCCAGGGCACCCATTTGGATACCCCTATTGCCGATGAGCCTTGGGATCAAAGAAACCCCGGATCCCTGGAAGGATTATCTCTACCTTAATCTGGAGTTGGCTTCTTAATTTTTCTCTATGAACATCTATACTCCTATATACCTCTCATCTCTATTAAAAATTGATCTCAGAGATGAACCGTGGTAGCGGTATAGGTCAGGAGGAAGGTCTTATCAAAGCTTTTGATAGAAATAAAAGGCGGATAACCTATTGCGAAGGGATGGAAAGCAATGAAATATCTTTGGGCCCCGTGGAGAATGGATTATATTTTAGGAGAGAAAAAAAGAGGGTGTTTCTTTTGCAAAGAACTTAAGGATAAAAAGAACAAAAAAAACCTCATCCTCTATCAGGGTGAATATGTGTTTGTGGTCATGAATAAATATCCTTATACCAACGGCCATCTGATGGTTGTTCCCAAACGCCACTGCCTCAATCTGGAGCAATTAGACAGTAATGAATTAAAAGAGCTTTTCGACTTATTGAAAGCCTCCACACAGGTGCTGAAGACAAGCCTTCGTCCACATGGATTCAATATTGGGATGAATATCGGGAAGGTAGGGGGGGCTGGAGAAGACCATCTCCATCTCCATATTGTCCCGAGATGGGCAGGAGATACCAATTTTATGCCAGTGATAGGGGAAACGAAGATCGTCCCTGAATATTTAGAAAAAACCTATCAGAAACTTCACTCTACCTTTATGGATCTTTTGCGGAAAAAGAAAGTCCAGAAAGGAGGATGAAAAGGTGAGATGGGTCAAAACATTGCTTTGGATGTTGGCCTTTTTCGTGGCGATCCTTTTTTCCATTCAAAATAGAAGCGAGGTCACCCTTCGCTTCGTTTTCCCCACAGAGAATTATCAATGGTTTGAAATTCCAAAAGTTCCTCTCCCTCTCTTCTTGGTTATTCTTTGCTCCATTTTTTTGGGAGTCTTGATTGGGGGAGTGGGTGACATTTATAGACGCTTTCAACTCAAAAAGACCCTTCGTCAAAACCAAAAAACGATTGAAAGGTTGGAGAGAGAGATCCAATCGCTTCGGGGTCCTGGTTTGGATCAGCCCTCTTTTCTCAAAAAAGAGAGTTAACCTTCTGATCAGTGGAGGGGATTCTTTATCATGATGAGGGAAATTTCCCCAGGGCGGATTAAAATTTTTCTTGCATCCCAGAGTGAATTGTAGTATAGTTATTACGTAATTAGTTGGTCTGCTGAAAAAGCGGGCTATGTGCCCGCTTTTTTTTTAAAAAGCTGATTAAGCGTGAGAGATGGTGAAAAATGAGATTGTGGATAGGGTACGTGCCCTTGCCGATCCCATCCTTTTGAATGAAGGAATGGATTTGGTAGATACTGAATATCGGAGAGAATCAAAAGGATGGGTCCTTCGCCTCACTCTGGACAAAGAAGGAGGGGTCACCCTTGACGATTGTACCCGAGTCAGTCATGAGGTTGGAAGGAGTTTAGATGTAGAGGATTTCATACAAACCCCGTATACGTTAGAAGTTTCCTCTCCAGGTCTTACCCGTCCATTAAAAACCGAAAAGGACTTTATGAAATATCGCCACCGTTTGATCAAAGTGAAGACTGTCGATTCCATTGAAAATCGGCGGCAATTTAAAGGGAGACTCCTGGGAGTTTCAGAGAACCAAATTGAAATAGAAGTAGAGGGAGGGGTCTTTCAGATTCCTCTCTCCAATGTGGCAAAAGCCAACTTGGAAGTTGACCAGGATGTGCTCCGAAAGGGGCACCATATAAAATGATATTACATTTCAGGGAAGCTCCGTCCAGCCTTGGCGGAAGGAGCTTCATGTTAAAAGGGAGAGATGAATTATGCCATCCAATCTCAATTTTGTGATTGATCAAGTGGGAAAGGATAAAGGGATTGACCGGAAGGTGATCATCGAAGCCTTAGAACAGGCCGTGCTGACTGCTTCGAGAAAGAAATATGGACACCAGGGGGAGATAGAAGTCCACTTTAATGAAGAGGCGGGTGAAGTGGAGTTGTTTCAGTTCAAGCAGGTTGTGGAGGAAGTGACGAATCCATCGACGGAGATCTCTCTGGAAGAGGCCAGGGAATTGGACAGCGAAGCACAGATCGGAGACAGCCTGGGAGTGAAGTTAAATACCGACTTCGGGCGAATTGGAGCCCAGACGGCGAAGCAGGTGATCATCCAGAAGGTGCGAGACGCTGAACGAGAGAATGTTTATAATGAATTTAAGGATCGAAAGGGAGATTTGGTCAGTGGAACCGTTCAGAGGATGGAGAAGGGAAATCTCTATATTAGCATTGGTAGGGCAGAAGCCGTTCTTTTATCGAAAGAACAAATTTCTGGGGAGAGCTACCGGCAAGGGGAGCGGCTTCGGGCCTATATTCTT
>Ga0315280_10004369_pt1 | contig 20943 bp, 13 predicted proteins | sample YL17G06_40_MG_FD_203697 | JGI IMG/M metagenome (GOLD analysis project Ga0315280, IMG submission 203697) | Sediment microbial communities from Yellowstone Lake, YNP, Wyoming, USA - YL17G06_40 | ecosystem: Environmental > Aquatic > Freshwater > Lake > Sediment | place: USA: Wyoming | collected...
TGAGAGGCTTCAGGAAATCTTGACGCTCGCGCGAGAACAGCAAATGAGCTTATTGCCGCCAGAACTGCCCTCGTTGCCCGGTTATCAAGCTGCTCAACGGTCCGTTCCGGCGCAGGAAGTAGGCGGCGATTATTATCAGATCATCCCGTTGGGGCCGGGCAGTTTTGCCGCGGCGATCGCCGACGCCAAGGGCAAGGGATTCGAGGCGGCAGTCCTGGCGACTGCACTGCATGCCACGCTTCATGTGGTCAACGCCACACCATTCGAAGTGGTGCACAAAGTACGACTGATCAACCGCAGCCTAGCTGAGCAGGGCAAACAGCGCAACCTGATTTCCCTGTTCTACGGGGAGTTTGACGATCAGGGCCGCTTGCTCTACGTCAACTGCTCACATCCATCGCCGATCGTAGTCCGGTCTGATGGCCTTGAAGAACTGGCTGATGGCGGGCTTTTTCTCGGCCTTGACCCCGCGAGCGAGTACCGCATGGGCGTGTGCGAGCTGCGCTCCGGCGATCTGCTGGTTGCTTATACAGACGGCTGGACGGAGCTCTCGAACGAGCAGAATGAGGAATTTGGTGCGGAGCGGCTCCGGGAGGCCGTGCGCCCCGCGCATGGCGCCGCGCCCCACAGCGTCATTGACCTCATCGAAAAGGCCTGTGATGCCTTCCGCAACGAGTTTCCCTTCCACGACGACCGCACTCTCCTGGTCATCCGCCGAGACTGAGTTTCTGAGAAATCAAGCATTGCCCCAAAGTACGCCTCACTCCACAGGCTAAGCGCGTTCTCAACTACAAGTGGAAGGCTCTCACTCAGGGCTCTTTAAGGTGGCCGCGAGTGCGCTGCCGTAAATCGCTGTGTGCTGAGTGCGGCCGTAGCGCTTTGTCTACCGTGCCGAATCCCTTAGGTTCCCGCACACTCCGCAGTAGGGGGATCCGAGTGCCTGTGGCAGACCAACATGGCCTTTTGCCGGAAACGTGCCGACAGCTTTTTCGCACGCCCCTAGCGGCCGCGGGCGGATTACTCCCCATAAAGACCGTAGTGTTGACTGGAGATCGACAACTCCCGGATTGTCGCGCACTCGGAAACAATCCCAGTGGCTTGCGGCTCCTCTTTTGACGTCGGCGGTCACTTGGCCGTGAAATCCGCAATGCGTCCGAATGGAACTCGCCGGCTCAAGCATGACGCGACCAAGTGGACTCGACGTTTCCTCGGACGAGGGCTTATCGCTCCCAGTTCTGATCCCTGCTGGTAATGGTTGTTCTCGCTATTTGACAAGGGTTGACTTTCGCTTTCGCCGGCATTTTCCCGGCGAAATCTAGGTGGTGCGAAGTCTGTGGCCCTGCTAGACTGCGGTCGTCGGTGTTGTTATTAGTACTGCCTATCGGGGGCTGAAGGGTGATTGCTATTCGCCAGGAGACTCGGAGGGCTAGAATGCAAGGAAGGCAGCAGGGGCTACATTTCTACAGATTCGCGTGGAGAGCCATTGCTCGCAGGACCGAACGCGACCATGGGACGACGGGAAGCATCTTGCGGCGAGATCGTTTAGCCGTCATGCTGGCTGCGGCATTATTGTGCGCTAGAGTCGCAAATGCAGAAGAACCACGGATTGTTTTGGATCGAAGTGGAAGTGCGGTTGTTCTTGAGCCGTACGCCCCGAATATCATCCGTGTCAACCTGAGCCTGCTTAAAGACCAAGCCACCGCCCCTCCCGGCTACGGTTTCATTGCGAGCCCGTCCGGCCAGGGCTGGACGCACCAGCAGAGCGACCAAGGAGATATCTACCGCTCCTCGCGTCTGGTGGTTACGGTCGCGAGTGATCGTCCTGGCAAGCCGATGGCGACTCAGTTGGACATTGCGAAGTTTTTCAGCGGCTCCACTCCACCGGCTCACATCACGATCAGCACGCCCGAGGGCACGACCCTCCTGGAATTGACGGGCTGGTCGATGTCCGTGCCCAATCACAAGGATGGCAATGCCGGCATCTTGCGCGACAGGCGTCCTTCGGATGCACCCTTCTATCGGGTCGGCGCGACCTTCACTTCCCCCGATGACGAGCACTACTATGGTTTGGGGCAGCATCAGGAAGGGTTCCTTGACCTTCGCGCCCACACCGTCGCCTGCTGGCATGACTACCACGCGGCCGGCGGCCCCAGCATCGGGGTGCCCTTCGTGGTCACCAATCGTGGCTACGGAATGATCTGAGACAACCCCTCGAAGACAACCATCGAGCCGGGCTTCAACGAGGAGACCCGGTGGGTGTCGGAGGTCGGCGACCGCGTCTCCTTCTTCGTCATCGCTGGCGGCACCACCGATGAGATCTACTCCGGTTACCGCCAGCTTACCGGGGTTACGCCGCTGCTGCCGAAAGCGGCCTATGGCTTCATTCAATGCAAGCAGCGCTATGCCACGCAGGACGAGGTGCTCGCCGTCGCCCGGGGCTATCGCGAGCGGCATCTTCCGGCTGACGTTCTCGTGGTCGACTGGTTCTATTACACCAAGATGGGCCAGATGGACATGGACCCCGCAAAATGGCCTGATCCGATCGCGATGAATCGCCAGCTTCACGACCTGGGCTTTCAGACCATGATCAGCGTTTGGCCGCGCTTCGCGCCCGGCTCGCGCTACTACGACTTCCTTGTGCAGAAGGGCTGGTTCGAGCACCTCGCGGACGGCACGCCCACCGACGGCCTGCCTTATGATCGTGCGGGCTCCGACATCGACACGACCAATCCCGAAGCGGCGCAATGGTTCTGGAACGTCATCCGTGACAACCTGCTCAGCATGGGCTTCGACGCCCTCTGGGCGGATGAAACCGAACCCGACCTGCCGCCCAACGGCAGCTTCTTCCACATCGGGCCCGGCACCCGCTATTTCAACGTTTATCCCTTGCTGCACACGGCTGCCCTCTACGACGGGTTCCGTCGCGACCTGGACCGTCGCGCGCTCATCCTTTCGCGGGACGCCTACCTCGGCGCACAACGCAATGGCACGATATTCTGGTCCTCAGACATTTACCCCACTTGGGACACGCTGAAGCGCCAGATTCCTACGGGGCTCAACTTCGCGGCCTCCGGTATGGCTTACTGGAGTAACGACATCGGCGGCTGGCACTATTTGCCCGCAGAGCATCATCCCGCCCACACGCCGCTCCTCGATCCTTCCGACGCCCGAGACAATGTGGGAGGCTACGACGACTACCCGGAGCTCTACACCCGCTGGTTTGAGTACGGAGCGTTTCTGCCCATCTTCCGGACCCACGGCAGCCGCCGGTACAACGAAGTCTGGTCTTACGGCAAGCAGGCCGAACCGATTCTGATTAAGTACCTCAAGCTGCGTTACCAGTTGTTGCCCTACATTTACTCGCTGGGCTACAACACCTACCGAACGGGCGCGCCGTTCCTGCGCGCGCTGTTCCTGGATTTTCCCCACGACCCGAAGGTCGCAGACCTCGGCGACGAGTACATGTTCGGCCCGGCATTCCTTGTGGCCCCCGTCACCGACCAGGGAGCAACCACGCGGATGGTTTACCTGCCCGCGGGTGTGGATTGGTACAACTACTGGACCAACGACCGTGTCCACGGGGGACAGACGATCGAGGTCGACGCACCCATCGATACGTTACCGCTCTTTGTTCGTGCGGGTTCGATCCTGCCGCTCGGAGAGCCTATCGAGAACACCAACCAAGTCCAGAGGATCGCCAAGCTGCGCATTTATGCGGGAGCGAGTGGAGACTTCACACTCTACCGCGATGACGGAAAGACCTATGCCTACGAGAAAGGAAACTGCAGCATCACCCATCTGCACTGGGATGACGCCGCTCAAAAGCTAAGCCATGAGGGAGCGCAAGCGTGGACGGGTTCTGACGCGCAGATCCTCGAGATCGTAGGGCACTAGGAGGGTGTTCCCGGGGTAGCTCTGCTTGGAACCCGAAATTCAATCAATGACATCGAGTAGTTTCGCGTCACGTTGAGCTAGAGCCGTGAAACGTGATCAGAGGGCAAGGGAAGCTTAACTCGCCCAGAAACCTCGGATCAGCGCTAATTGACTGATATTCGGCCTGCTTTTCGGCGCCTGAGGTTCCATCATTGCTCGAATTCGCATGTCCGTGCCTGAAGAGCGACCTTCGATGAAAAGTAAAGACGGCGGTCCGCCGATCGCTCAAGACATGTAGTCGCCCATCCGTCCGGAATGTATCCCTCAAGCGTTTGGTTCAATACCAATGCGATCGTTGACCGCAGCCCGGATGCGCTGTTTGCACCCCAGGTATCGCTCGGTCGTTTGCACCGAAACATGCCCCAATAGAAACTGAATCTGTTCCAATTCGCCTCCCGCCGTATGGCAAAGCCGGGCACAGCTTCGCCTCAGATCGTGCGGCGCCAGCTTGTCGATCCCAATTTTCTTGGCGAACTCCTTCACGAAGTGCCAAATGACCTTGTCCGTCATTCCCTGTCCCCAGACTCTCCCTGCCTTACTCACGCGGCGAAACAGCTTCCCGTTGCTGATACCAGCGGTTGCGAGCCAATCATCTACTATCTGCTTGACCCAAGCGGGAAGGGGGATGGTGCGAACGTGGCCTCCCTTCCCGATTAGGTCCACGATCGCCCAGTGCTCTTCGCGTTGCTGTAGGTGATCGAAGGTCAACTCAACGACCTCGCGCCTTCGTAAACCGCATGCGAGCTGAAGGGCGAGCAGAGCGCGGTCGCGTTTACCCTTGACGCACGTACCGTCAGGTGCCTGCCAGAGCGCCTGAGCCTGCTCTCCCGTGAGCCAGTTGCCGAGGCGAACTCCAATCTTCTTCACACCCTTAACTCGGCGGATGCCGGCCGCCAGATCCGGACTGAGAAGGCCACAGTCAGCCGCTTCGTAGGCTAGGCGGCGCACCGCCCCGAGCCGAAGGTTGATAGTTCCGGGTGCCAGTTTCCGGAACTCCAGGTGGATGCGGTACATTGGAACCGTGAATAGCCAGCGTTGTTTCAAGTAGATGAGACCCACCATCGGATTTGGCCGAAGGCCTGCCATTATGAGAGTGTTATGAGATGGGGCGAGAGCATCCTCGGGGTGAACGTAGGGTGGGTGGGCTTAGTGGTGGTTTTGCTCCTGGACGCCCTCCAGATTGCCAGGTATTTCTGGCCCAGGGGGTCGGGTCCTTTTGAAGGTTGTTGCCGCGGCGTTGGGCATCGTCAGCGCGACAGTGCCTGCCCTGCGGGCTTCCCGCGCCAGCATCGGAGAGTCGCTTCGTTTTATAGGCTAGGATTGTAATTCGATCCTTCGAGACCGTGTCGCGAGCGCTGAGAACGTTCTGTCTAGGGCGACAAGACGTCCGCGCCCAACAATCTAGGTGAACATTCCCCAGACACTGCGCGTAGAATTAACCGACGAGTATGACACGCGCGCAATTGGTGACCAAGAACCTATTCCGCAACCGGCAACGCACCTTACTAACGATGGGCAGCGTGGCGGCGTTTTTCTTCCTGTTTATACTCCTGGTTGCAACCTACCGATACGTCAGCGCCAGCAGCTCAGACTACGCGCAGATTGCGCAGGTGATGATCGTCATGTCACGGGTCTCGCCTTCCATGGTGGGTTTGCCGCGCAGCTACGAGCGACAGATTGCAGCGATCCCGGGGGTGGATGGCGTCAGTCCCTTCGTGACCTTCGACGCGCACTATGGCGGTGAGGACGCGTTCATGGTGGCGTTCCCCTGTCACCCTGATGTCCTGTTCAAGATCTTTAACACCTGGCAGGTGCCCGAGGATCAGCGCCGGGCTTACATGAAGGAAAAGGTGGCACTGATCGCGGGCAAGAAGACGGCCGAGAAATACGGGTGGAAACTCGGCGATCACGTTCCCCTCAGTAGTCCCGGCCACGGCGTGACAATGGACTTGGTGCTGCGCGCTATTTACACGAACGCCGACGACGAGGGCATCTTGTCGTTTCACTGGGACTATTTCCAGGACATGCGCCCGGGCCACAACGAAGAAGCCGTGTACTGGGTCGTCGCCAAAAGCCCCCAGGACGTGCCCAAGGTGATGCAGGCTATCGATACGATGTTTCGCAACGGTCCCGTGGAGACCCAGACTCAGACGATGAAGCAATTCATGCTTGACTTCCTCGGCAAGCTGGGGAACGTCAAGCTGATCCTGATCAGTGTTTCGGCGGCCGTGGTCTTTGCCGTGCTGCTGATTGTGACGACCACGATGGCAATGTCCATTCGCGAGCGGACCACGGAACTGGCGGTATTGCGCGCGCTAGGCTTCCGCCTGTCGCAAGTGTTGGGCCTGCTGACGGCTGAGTCGTTGCTCATTTCCCTGATGGGAGCGGCGCTCGGCTGCCTGGCAGGCTGGGGGCTGTGCCTGTTGATCGCCAACTACCGGATTGGTGGCTGGGTCCAGGCCAGAATCGAACTCGACTCCGTGACGCTCGGCTCGGCCTTGGCCGTGGCAGTAGGAATCAGCCTGGCCAGCACGCTGCTTCCGGCCTACCGCGCCTCGCGCGTGAGCATCGCTCAGGCGCTGCGCTTTGTGGGGTAGAGGAGGAGGTTCGCGGCGTCGAGCGGCTCCGGCCGTTGTGAAAAACGGATGCCTCCGGCGGCAGGGAGCATAGTAAGACAGATAACGGAAGGGCTATGAGCCGCAGCGAGTTGGTCGTCAAGAACCTGCTCCGAAACCGGCGGCGTACGCTATTGACCGTAGCCAGCGTGGGCGCTTCGATTTCCTTGTTGGTCGTCTTCCACGCCACGTACCGCTACATCAGTGCGCCACCGACGCCGCAAGGGATGGACATTGTGCTGATGGTGGCGCCACGTACCTCGCTGATGGTTCCGTTGCCGGGAAGCTATAAGGAGCACATTGCGAAACTGCCCGGAGTCGCTGCCGTCTCCCCGGTCAACATGGTGGACATAGAATACCATCGGGACACCACCCTGTGGCTTGTGGCGTCCGACCCAGAAACAATTCTTAAGGTCCGGCCTGACTGGCGCCTCTCCGAAGACCAGCACCAAGCCTTCGTGCGGGAAAAAGTCGCCCTGATCGCCGGGCGAAAGATCGCGCAGAAGCTCGGCTGGAAAATTGGTGATCCCCTGACGCTGCGAAGCGAGGGCTACAACGTCACTCTGGAACTGGTCCTGCGCGGCACCTACACTTCCAGCGAAGATGAAACCCTGCTCTCGTTTCATTGGGAGTACTTGAATGATGCGCAAGGCCACCAGAACAAACCCGGAGCGTTTTGGGTGCTGGCCAGGGAGGCGGAAGATGTTCCGAAGCTCATGCACGATATCGACACCCTGTTTCGCAATTCGGCTATGGAAACCCGCACGCAACCGATGAGGCAATTTGTGCTCGACTTTCTGGCGATGCTGGGTAATGTGAAGCTCATCCTGCTCAGCGTGTCTGCGGCTGTGGTCTTCGCCATGCTGCTCATTGTCGCCAATACCATGGGTATGACCATCCGGGAGCGCACCGCGGAACTTGCCGTGTTGCGGGCCCTAGGCTTCCAGACCCGGCAAGTGCTGGGCCTGCTGACGGCCGAGTCGCTGGCCATCTCGCTGGCGGGGGCAGCGGCGGGCTGCTTGATTGCCTGGGGGCTCTTCAGAATGGCAGCGGGGTATCAAGTAGGTGGGGGCATGCCGGTTTATATCCGCATCGGCGCCCCAACTTTGGCCGTCGCCCTGGCGACGGCGGTCGGGATCAGCTTTGTCAGCACCCTCGTGCCCGCCTACCGCGCCTCGCGCACGAGCATTGCTCAGGCCTTGCGATTTGTAGGGTAGAATAACCACAATGTGGCGTTTACTCCTCAAAAATGTCATCCGTAACAAGCGCCGGACGTTGCTTACCGTCTCCAGCGTGGCCGTCTCGCTCTTTCTGGTCTCTTCGCTGGCTATCGTTTACACCGCGTTCGGCGCGCCCCTGCAGGACGCGGACAGCATTCCGCTCATGATGGTCCGCCGCTCCTCGGGCATCATCTTCCCGATGCCGGCCAGTTACGGAGCGCGCATCCGGACCGTCCCAGGCGTAGCCGCCTGTGCTTCCCTGAGTTGGTTCGGTGGCTACTGGAAGGATCCAGCCAACCAGTTTGCGAATTTCGCTGTGGATGCTGAAAACGTCTTCCTCGTGCAAGCCGCTTCGCAAATTCCGCCCGACCAGCTTGAGGCTTTCAAGCGCGAGCGCACGGCGGCGGTGGCGGGCCGGCGCCTGGCCGAAAAATACCATTGGAAGATCGGCGACCGGATCACGTTGCTGGGCAGCCCGTATGGCATCACTCCCGAACTTACCCTGCGGGGAATCTTCAGCGGTGGCCCGGACGATCAGCTCTACTTCCACTGGGAATACCTGAACGAAGCCACGGGACGGCGGAATTTGGTGGGGCTCTACTGGATCCGGGTGGAGCGCCCGGAGATTACCTCGCGCGTGGGGCAGGCCGTTGATCAGATGTTCCGCAATACCGACGCGGAGACGAAAACAGAATCCATCAGCGCTTTCCTGCTCAGCTTCATCTCCATGCTCGGGAACGTCCGCGGCATCATCCTGGCGGTCGGGTCCGCAGTGACGTTCGCGATCCTGCTGATCGTGGCGAATACCATGGCGATGTCGATTCGAGAACGTATCCCAGAGGCTGCGGTGCTGCGCAGCCTGGGCTTCCGCTCCGCTCACATCACGGGTCTCTTTGTGGGTGAATCGCTGGTGTTGACCTTGGCCGGAGCGCTCTTGGGCGTGGGAGGCGCCAAAGTCCTGTATGACGGGTTGGCTCTCTCACAGCTCGGCCAGTTCGTCTTTGCGGACATGCGCATGCGGCCGGTGACGCTGGCCTTCTGCAGCTCCCTGCCCCTGCTCATCGCTCTGCTGGCTGCCGGCTGGCCCGCCTATCGTGCCGGCCGTGTTAAGATTGCGGAAGCGCTTCGCTACACGGGATGAACTGTAGCGGCGGTCTCTGGCCGCCGCAATCGCCGGCGACCGGAGAGCGCCGGAATTCGATGGCGGTCCAAGACCGCCGCTACAGAGAGAATCTCTTATGGCCATACCGCTGAAATACAATCTGCGCAACTTGCGGGTCCGGTGGGTGACGACCCTGATGACGGCTGCCAGCATTCTCCTGACGGTGCTGGTATTTGTGGTGTTGATGGCTCTTGCCCAGGGGCTGCAGACCTCCCTTTCCGCCACCGGCCATCCCTTGAACCTGATCATCATGCGCGAGGGCTCTCAGTCGGAGACCCAGAGTTCCGTGCAGCGCGATTCGCTGCAAGTCATCCTCTACCTGGGCGGAATTGCCAAAGATGAGAAAGGCGAGCCGTGGGTTTCGCCGGAGCTCATCGTGCTCATCAATCTTCCCCGGCGCGGCCAAGTGCAAGGCTCCAACGTCACCATCCGGGGGCTGGGGCCGGACGGGTTCGCATTGCGCCCCGAATTCAAACTCGTCGAAGGACGGCCCTACCGGTCCGGGCGGCGGGAAGTCATCGTCAGCAAGAGGATTGCGGAACGCTTCCAGAACTGCGCAGTCGGCGACAAGCTGAAATTTGCCAAGGGTTACTGGACGGTGGTGGGAGCCTTTGATGCGGGTAACACGGCCTACGCCTCCGAAATCTGGACCGATGCCAACGACCTGGCGCAGGACTTCGACCGCGACGCCTACTCCAGCGTGTTCGTGCGGGCCGTTGACTCCACGGCTGCGAAACGCCTCAGCCAGCTGGTGGCCGACGACCGCCGCCTGCATATGAAGGCGCAATCGGAGAAAGAGTACTACGAGCGGCAGACACGCACGGCCGCACCGATCAAATTCCTCGGCCTCTTTATCGCCGGACTGATGGCGGTGGGCGCGTCGTTTGCGGCCATGAACACCATGTATGCCGCAGTGGCGCGCCGCACCAAGGAAATTGGGGCTCTGCGTGTGCTGGGATTCTCGCGGGGCAGCATCTTGCTCTCATTTATCATCGAGTCCGTCCTCATCGCGGCCACGGGAGGCGCACTGGGCTGCCTGCTGGCGCTGCCTGTAAACGGCGTCACCACAGGGACGACGAATTTCATGACCTTCAGCGAACTGGCGTTCAGTTTCCACATCACCCCGGCGCTTCTGCTGAATGGGATGATTTTCGCGCTGCTGATGGGCTTTATCGGGGGCTTGTTCCCCGCCTGGCGCGCGGCGCACGAGAACATCGTGACGGCATTGCGCTCGACGTGAGAGGCTGTTGAAGGAGAAGACCTCTGTGCCTGCGCCCGGTCGTCGCCGGCGCGGCGGGCGCCCAAAATGAATTGAACGGCTTCGGGAAAGAGAAAGCTGGAATGTCACCTCTGGATGCGCGCCAACAAGACCTGAGCGTTTTGCAGATTGACCGTTCGCGGAAGGATTCGCTCGAACCCAAGCGGACAGGCCGCTGGCGCCTGCTGCTCTATGTCGGCTTGGGTCTGGCTGTTGTCGTGGTGGTGGGCGTCATAGTGTCCGGCGTTTTCGCCAAGGCCCCGGAAGTCGAAGTGCGCCGAGTCATGCTCGAACAGGGGGCCAGCACCTCCGGCACGGTCGTGTTAACCGCTGGCGGCTACATCGTGGCGCACCACACTATTCAGGTCAGCTCCAAGGTCGTCGGGAAAGTGGCCTGGGTGGGCGTCGAGAAAGGCGACAAGGTCAAGGAAGGCCAAGTCCTGGTGCGCCTGGAAGACAACGAATATCAGGCGCAACTTGCGCAGGCCAAGGCCAATCTGGCCGTGGCACAAGCACACCTGAAAGAGCTGGAAACGGGTTCGCGGCCGCAGGAAATTGACGCCGCCAGGGCGGCAATGGATCAGGCGGAAGCCAACTTCCGCAACGCCGAGATCAACTTGAAACGCGTGGAGCAGATGGCCCGCGACCAAATCGCTTCCCAAGCTCAACTCGACGATGCCCGGACCCAGTATGCGGTTACCAAGAACCAGCTCGAAAGCGCCCGGAAGAATTACGAGCTGGTTAAAATCGGGCCGCGCATCGAACAGATCGAATACGCGCGCGCCCAAGCCGCTCAGGCGAAGGCCGCCGTGGACTATGCGCAAACCATGCTCGACTCCACACTCATCCGCTCACCTGTCACCGGCACGATCCTCGAGCGGCTGATTGAGAAGGGCGAGATGGTCTCCACCATGAATTTCGGCGGGCCGGGCGGCGTCAAGGCCTCAGTGGCTTCGGTGGCCGATCTCAGCGATCTCCAGGTGGAGCTGGACATCAACCAGAACGATTTTCCCAAGATTTTGCCGCATCAGGATTGCGCGGTCACCGCGGACGCTTATCCGGATCGGATCTATAAGGGTGTGGTAGAGGAAATCGCCCCCGAGGCCAACCGTCAGAAGGCCACGATTCAGGTGAAGGTCAAAATCCTGAAACCCGACGATTATTTGCGTCCCGAGATGAACGCTCACGTTTCTTTTTTGGCGCCCTCGTCCACGGGGGGCAACAGTCCGCGCGATATGCTCTCCATTCCCCGCGGCGCCGTGATTCAGAACGAGGGCAAGTCCGCCGTGTTCGTCCTGGACCGTTCGCGGGTGCGATTGCGCGAAATCAAGCTCGGACGAGACCTCGGAGACAGAATGGAAGTCGCGGACGGCCTGGGACCAAACGACAAGGTTGTGGTGAGGGGCGTGGAAGGTTTGACGTCAGGTCAACGCGTAAGAGCAAAAGAGGGTATATGACGAAGAAGTTACGTTAACAGTGTGAGAACATCTTCGCTGTAAAGCGTCGAGCGTTAACAGTCAACTCGTTGGCGAGGAAATGAAATGGGAAAAGCGGTTGTCGAGATCAAGAACCTGGAAAAGGTTTTTCAGCGCGATTCGTTTTCGGTGACGGCCCTGGAGAATATCGACCTGGTAATCGAAGAAAGTGAATTCCTCTGCTTGATGGGCCCGTCGGGCTCCGGCAAGACGACCCTGCTCAACATTATTGCCGGCATCGACCGGCCAACATCCGGGGAGTTGAGAGTGCTGAGCGAGGACGTCGCCAACATGAGCGAAGACGGCGTGGCTTCCTGGGGCAACGTGCACGTCGGCTTCGTGTTCCAGATGTTCAACCTCATCCCGGTCCTCACGGCCTATGAAAACGTCGAGTTGCCCTTACTGCTGACCAAACTCTCGCCGCGGGAACGGAAAGAGCACGTGCTGACCGCGCTGAAGCTGGTGGGCTTGGAAGACCGCATCCATCACTATCCCCGGCAACTCTCCGGCGGCCAGGAGCAGCGCGTGGCAATCGCCCGCGCCATCGTCACCGATCCGACCCTGCTCATGGCCGACGAGCCCACCGGCGACTTGGACGCCCACTCCGCGGAAGAAGTGCTGGATATCCTCAGCCGCCTGAACCGAGATTTCAAAAAGACCATCATCATAGTGACCCACGACCGCCGCGCGGCCCACCACGCCACAGTGGTCCGCCATCTGGAAGAGGGTCAGCTTCTGCCAGAGTCTGAATCGCCGGTAGCTTCCTAGCGGCCATGGCATAATTGTGTAGTACACAGCGAATTAACACTCACTTGAGCGCTTCCCTGCCTCAACGGAGTCACAATACTAGCGGTCCGGCTCCTGGAGTTGAGTTGCCTTGACCGATACTCTATAATCCCGCGCAAATGGTAGTTCCTCTCAAACTCTCCAATGCGGAATCCCAAGGGCCCGGCCGCCGCAGCACACGTCTTTCCATCGCCATGGTCCCTACTAAAAACTCGATCAAGGGACAAATAACGACCGCGAGTGCCCTTCAGGTATTGTGCGTCCAGCTCCATCGTGATCAATCTTCCCGTGGTCGCTTCGTGATCTCGCGTCCGAAAGACAGGGCGGCTAGTGTCGCCGTCGTGTAGTCGTTTTTTGAGTTTTTCCCAGCCAGTCAATCAGACTAGGAGATAAGGAGGGCGAGGGTTTGAAATATCTTTTCAAGCTGCTCGGCGCTCGTAGCGGTGATGAAGTCCACCCACTTCAGGGATCTCTACCACGGCACCAAGTTCAGGGGGTTGGATCGCTCTCGGTTCAGGTGCATCTTTGTCCAGCGACAAATGGGTTCGCGAATACTGCTAATACTCCAAGTACGACTTCAGAATGCGGCGCAGAGACGATTTGTTGAGCACAATGACGTGATCGAGGCATTCGCGGCGGATGGACCCGATTAGGCGCTCCGCATGAGCGTTTTGCCAAGGCGATCTTGGTGCCGTGAGGACTTCACGAATCGCCATCCCTCGGACTCTCTGGCGAAACAAGTCTGCATAAATCGAGTCGCGATCATGTAGCAGATACCGTGGGGCGCTCTCCCAAGGGAACGCCTCCGCGATTTGTTGGGCCGTCCATTCCGATGTGGGATTGCTGTGACGTTGAAATGGATCAGTCGACGACGATGATGGGCCAGAACGACAAACACAAAGAGAACTCGAAAACTAATCGTCGGCACCACGAAGAAGTCGGTAGAGACGAGTTCCTTCACGTGATTGTTGAGAAAAGTGCGCCACGTCTGAGAGGGCGGCCTTTGCCGGCGGGCCATATACTTCGCGACCGTGGCCTGGGATACTTCGATACCAAGTTTGAGCAGCTCCCCATGGATACGCGGTGCTCCCCAAAGCGGATTCGCCAAACTCATCTTGCGGATCAGGTCACGGACCTCCAGGGCAACTGTCGGACGCCCGGGCGCGGCCTGGTGACTTTCCCATGTCCAATAAATCCGGAATCCTTTCCGGTGCCAAGCAATCACCGTTTCGGGTTTCACTACGAGCAACGCCGAGCGCCAGTTCGACCAGAAGCGAGAAAGCCAAACCCAAAGCACTCGGTCCGCGGAGTGCAAACGAAGACGGCCACGCTGAGACCTCTTGAGGACTGTTAGCTGGTGGCGGAGAGCCAGAATCTCAATTTGCAGCGCTGCTCGAGTTCGGAACCAAGCTCGGATGCTGAACAACGCGGAAAGTAGGCAAGTGAACATAAGCTCGGGACAATAGCAATGCCTTTCGGCAAGATCAATGATTTCAATCTGATCGAGATTTTTGGCAGGGACAGCATACGCGGCGCAAGTTCTATGAAGCGCAGTCTTCGGACTTGATGCGCTCGACGGTCATGCTGGCCTACATCCGGCTGCTGTACGACGTGGAGCGCGAAGCCCGCGACCGGAAGCTGGACAGGGAAGGACGCCGGGCGCTGCGTCAGGCCAAGTCGAAACCGATCCTGGACGACATCCAAGCCTACCTGGAGCGAGAACGGCCCCTGGTGTTGCCGAAGAGTCCGGAAGGGCAAGCCATCGCCTACGCGCTGTCGAACTGGAAAGCGCTCATCCGCTACTCCGAAGATGGCGATCTGGAGATCGACAACAACGGCGCCGAGCGCAGCCTGCGCGGGGTTGCAGTGGGCCGGAAGAACTGGATGTTCCTGGGCGGCGACAACGGCGGACGGACGGCGGCCGTGCTGACCAGCCTTATCGCCACCTGCAAGAGGCTCGGCATCGATCCCTTCGCCTACCTGCGCGACATCTTCGAACGCATCAGCACTCATCCTCAAACCCGCCTCGCCGAGTTGCTTCCCGACCGGTGGATGGCTGCACGGCGGGCGGCCGTACGGTAACGGGGCACGCGGGGCAAGCGGGGAAAGTAAGTTGGAACGGCGCCAGCACTTAGCGCCGCGCCCAGGTCTGCGACTCCGACGGCTGTGGCACACATCGCAGAGAACGGTCGCCGCGGCTTCTTTGTAGCCCGCCGTGCGCGGGGACTAGCTCTCCCGACAGGTCGGGATGCGCCACTCGCGAAGGCAAGGGACTGGCGACAGGTTGGCGAGGATACGAAACAGAAAGGCCACGGTGAGGTACGGCCTCCGCCGTGGGTATCCGCTGACTGAGCTCAGGGCTTCTGAGGTGTGGGCTGCGCGCCCTGATCTGCTGAAGTGTGCAGCGCCCCCGAAAACTCGATCTGATGCATGAGGCTCTTGAGTTGTGTGGCGTACCGGCCCTCGGGCTCGAGGCGCAAATATGTTTGCATCTCCGCGTAGGCCTTTTCGGTGTTTCCTTCCCGCAGGTAGGCGGCCGATAGCTTGGCGTGAAGCTCTGGAGGCGCCTCGGGATTTAGAGTCGTGACCCGAAGCCATTCCTCTCTTGCCTGGGAGTAGAACCCGAGACCGTAGTGGGCTGCGGCAAGTTGGTCGTACAACTGCCACGCCTTCGGAGACACGCGCAACCCTTGTTGGAGGGTTGTCTCAGTTTCGGCGAACCTCTTCTCACTGTTCAGGACGCGTCCGAGCGAGGCAAGCCCGTCGGGGAAGCCAGGGTCACACTGGATGGCCTTGTGAAGCGCAGCTTCCGCGGCGCCCAAGTCACCTTTTCCAATGAGAACGGCGGCCAAGCCAGTCTGGGCGCGGGCATAACAGGGATACTCGGCGACGGCCTTGGCGAAATTTCGCTGGGCCCCGGCGAGGTTGTTCGCCTGGAGGTCCCGCCAGCCCCGCTCGAACGCCTTCCGCGCCGGGCGCGGTGCGCTCATGTCCGTAAGCACCGGCAGGGCCTGCTCGGCCTGCTTGGTTCTCGAAACGCGAGTCAGAACCACGTGGACCGTCACCGTTCCAGTTGCCTGGGTGAGGTCCAATTCTTGTTGAACGGTATAGTAACCTTCTGCCTTGATCGTCAGTCGGAACGGCCTTCTGCTTCTGCGGAGGTTGTCTATCTGGAACAAACCCTGCCGATTGGCGGACTGCTCAGTGATCCGCCGCCCGTCGAACCACTCCACCAGGACGCTCACCCCAGAGGGAATGACCTCGCCTCCTTCCGTGGTCACCTCGCCCACGACCGAGACCCATGCCTGGGATGCCGCCGGCGCCGGCCAGAAGATCCGCAGGCACAGAAGACACACCGTCCCGGCAAGCAAGTTAGGTAAGAGCCTTGTGCAAGTCCGCTGCATAGGTTCCTCGCCAGCGGAGACAAGCGCTCTGGGGATCTTGTACTCTGCGCAAGGATATCACTCGGCTCGGTGGAAGGCAATTCTCATTCCAAATTGGAATTGGGAAGGTACATCGTATCCCCCCTGTGAAGTTGAAGTGTTTGAGTGAGATGCGGAGGAGAGAGATGACGGCCTTGCTGGGGGGAGAGCAAGGCCGTCGCCGCGCGGGCGTACGATCGCCTTCACCCCGCAGCGCTCCGCCGGCGCGCCACCCCTCCACCGGCGTTGGCCGCCACCCCTCTCGTTTGAGCGAAGGGTTCGGAATAATTACGTCGCCCGGCTCTCCTTGGCAGGGCTCGCGCCGCCTTGCCCTCCGGGCCTGCTCCCTAGCTGAGCGCCGACTCGCCACCCGACCGAAACCCCTCGACCCGTCCCGCCCCCGCAGCCCGCCGACATCCCTACAGTCGAAGAATTCACCTGCTCCCGCGTTTATGAAAAATCCGGGCTAACATGCCGGAATATCGCTTCGATCCGTGCGAGCCGGGCAGGGTTCTGGCGATCCGCAACAGGGTTCGGCAAAGGACGCGCTTCCACTAAGGCGGGGGGTTATCCTTGATTGTATAAACGAATTGTTGGATTTCTGCTCTTTGCCTTTCGCTGTCGGCGACCTGTTGCTGGTGAAGCTGTTGGTAAACCTCAAACTCGTGCTGCGCGCGATCCTTTTGGCCTGTCCGCCCGAGGGCCTGGGCCAGGCGATAGTGTGCCTCCGCGAGACTCGGCTGGAGCTCGATAGCCTGCTGATACTCTTGGATGGCTTCGGTAGACTTCTGTTGCTCGGCATACAAAATGCCGAGCTGAAGGTGGACATCAGGGAAAGTCGGATCAAGCGTTGCCGCTTTCCTGAAGAGTGAAACGACCTGCTCAGCATTCGCTTGCTCACTTTGGGCGCGGGTTCCCTTCCACAAGCTCATGGCGTGATAGTAGAGCGCTTGGGGGTTATCCGGTTGGAGCTGGGCAAATCTGCGCAGGCGTTCGGAGACGGTCGGCGCTTCTGCAGTTGAGATGTTATACAGCTTTCCCAGGAACAAGTATGGGCGCGGATCCGAGGGATTCAAGTCGGTCGCTTGAGCGAAAGCTTTCACGGCGTCATCGTACCCCCCGCGCGAGTAGAGCGCGATGCCTAATCCAATCCACAACTTTGGCGAGCGCGGGTAGCGTGCAACTCCCTGCTGGAAGACCTCTGTTGCCGGCTCGATCGTCCGGTGAAGAAGCAGTTCCACTCCCCAATCGAATATGTGATGTTCGGTGGGATCCAAGTGCGCAGCCTTCTCGTATTCGTTGGCTGCTTCCACGTAATTCCCCAGTTTCTCCTCAGCCTCTGCCAGCAGGTCGTGCAGCTCGGCGGTATCTTGCCGTTGAATCATCGACCGAAGTTGCGCGCGGGCCGCCGTATAGTTCCGGCTCTCAAAATACGCCAGCGCGAGATCGTAGGCATTCACATAATGGGAGGGATCGACGCAATAGGCTTTTTCCAGATAAGGAATCGCGCTGGCCAGTTGGCCAACATGAATGTAGAACTCACCAAGCTGGTGATTGGCGGCGAAGTCCCCGGGATGCGTTTCAACCGACTTTTTCATAGCTTGCTCGACCTTGACGAGATCCTCTTTCTCGGCGGGGGTGGCCCCGGCCGCAGCTTCCGGCGACCTGGTCGTTGAACCTCCCTTCAGGCGGGTTGCCCCTTCAAGCAAGCGGGTTGTTCTCTCCGCCTGAGCAGGGGTTGAATAACCGCCTGGATCAACCGACCCCGTCAGCCCGCCAGGTTTCAGTTGGGGACTGTCAGCAAAGTTGACATCATCGAGAGGACTCTCCGCCTTTTTGGGTCCCGACCCTCCACTTGCAGCAGAAGGTCGGAGGGGCAAGAGAGTTAGGTCCGCGACAACTTTCTGCCGGGACGCCACCACAATGTTCTCGCGGCTCGCCATTTGAAAGCCCGAGGACTCCGCCGAGAGAATGTATGTTCCAGTTTCAACGGAACTGAAAGAATAAGTACCATCGGCTATGGTGGTAGTCGTGGCGCTGGGCAGGGACTGGCCTTGTTGTGTAAGGGCAACCTTTGCGCCTGAGATGGCCGCCCCGGAAGGGTCGCCTACCCTCCCGGAAATGGTTCCTGTTTCGGCAGGACAGCCACACCTCCCTCGGACCGCAGAGACACACAACGCCGCAAATAAGCAAGCACTCGCCAACCTGAATGACCACATCTCTTGCTTCATAGCCACGACTCTGAAGCGCTCGGGAGTAACGTTCTCCCCCAACAATACTATTTTAACGCGCTGGCATCGTGCCGGCAAACACCGTTCGCCACCGATCGTTCTGGGCAAAAAAGAAGGGCGCCCGAGGCGCCCTTCCTAAGTCAGAGAAGCCAGAGGTATCCGGCTACGGGGCTAGAAAATGAACTTCAGAGCAAATTGGATCTGTCGCGGGTCGTTGGGAGTATCACGCGTTGATCCAACCCTGCCGAAGTTCGGGCTGGTGTAGTCCGTAGAGCCCGGTATGGCAACGAGACCGTTCCCACCAAATCCCGGGTTCATGAAGTTCGGATGGTTTGTGAGGTTGAAGATTTCCGCCCGGAATTGGATCTTCGTTGTCTCGGAAGTTCGGAAGTCCTTGAACAGGGACAGATCGAACCGATGGAAGCCCGGGCCGATGACCTGCGAAGGATCACCACCCAGCGGAGCGAGATCGGTCTGGCCGACTGCGGTTACCGGACCCGGCGCCGAAAACGCCGCGGGATTCATCCACTGATCGACGTTGTGTGGGCCGCTGATGGGATCCCCGGTCACCAACGCGTAACAACTTGCCGAACTACTGGAGCGTGTAGAGGCGCCAGCGCAGGGGATGGTGATAGGCTGACCGTTCTGGAGAGTGAGAATCCAGTTCAGGCTCCATCCGCCCACGATTTGATTGGTCACCCCACCGAGGTCCTTGGCATAGGGTTTGCCTCGGCCGAAGGGCAATTCATACCCCCCGCTGAATTTGAAGGCGTTGCGGATGTCGAAATTGGCGAGACCGTAATCATACTGAATTCCCACGCCGGGAACAGCCGGTCCCCGGTAATCCGCGTCGCCCCCGCCGTTCAGCAGGTCATGCGCATCGCTCCTAGCCTGTGCCAAGGTGTAAGCTGCGAGGAAGTTGAAACCGTTGCTGAAGCGACGTTCGAATTTCGCCTGGAGCGAGTGGTAGTAGCTGTTGCCTTCCGTGGCGGCGTAGCTTGCGCCCCGAGCAAAATCCCGAAAGGGCTGGTAGTTGGTGATGTCCGTCCCGGGCGGAAGGAGTACGCTCTCACGATTGGAACCCGGGAAGATCTCGAGGTGCCGGGCCATAGAACCGACGTACCCGACGTCGATGGATTGGTTCGGCGTCAACTGGTACTGAACGGAGAAATTGAACCCTTGCGTGTACGGGGTGATGTAGTTGTACTGGATCCCTCGTAATGTCAACCCCGAAGCATTGACGAGTCTGGGATCGAGGGGTAAACACGCGAACCCCGTCTCCAGCCTCGTTGTGTCACAGAACGACCCATCGGGATTCGTATAAGTGATGGGGTGGGCATCGTCAGGTCTGAAAAACGAGAAGCCGAATTGGAATGGATAGTTCTCCCCAATGTTCGGCGAATAACCACGATTCTCAAACCCTCCGTAGAAGATCCCGTAGCCGCCCCGCAAGACCAAATTCGGCGTTGCCTGATAAGCAAATCCGACTCGCGGTGCAAAATTCGTCTTCTGGGCAACCCCCAGAGCGAAATTGTCGCTGTAAACGAGGGCGATCCCGTCCTTGCTCAGCAAGTCCAGGAAGGACTGGGAAACTGGATCGCTCTTGCGTTCGACGGGAATCAGGTATTGCGCCCCGCTGCCCGGTGCCCCGGGAATAAAGTTCGCTTGGCCCCCGAAGTTCTCCTCGACGAAGCCAAAGTAGTCCCACCGGACTCCGAGGTTCACGGTCAGCTTGGGGGTAACCTTCCAATCGTCCTGGAAATAGGCCCCGTAATAGTTGTGCCCGTTATCGGTATTGGCCATATTCGAGGCGAAGACCGTGTTCGCCCCTCCGACGAAATCAACTCCGTTCGGTACCGTCGCGGCAATGGGCGTCAACAGAAATTGGGCACGCCCGGTGTTGCCCCCGGTGTTATTCGGCACCTCGGTGTAAGGGCCGTCAAAGTTGAACTGGCCGCGCGACCAGGGAGGCTGTAAGGTGGCGAATTTGATGTGCTGAAACTCAAAGCCACCCTTGAAGCTATGCGTTTTGTATACCTTGGTCAGGTTCTCGGTCACTTGAACGGTGGAGTTGAACTCATCTGAAACCAGGAAGGCGTTGCTTCCGATGGTGCTGAGACCGCCGATGCCAAAAGCCGGCAGGCCACCGTTCAGGGCCACCTGCGGAATTCCCTGGATTCCATACTGTTCCGGCAGCCCCATGGTGTTCCCGTTGGGCTGCAAGCGGCCCGTATGGATCCCACTGAAGCCCAAGCGGGCTTCGTTGATCATGGTCGGTGCAAATGAGTGGGTGTAGCTCAGGGCCGCGTTGCGCGAAGTCGCGATCTGATCGCCCTGATTGAAGGCGCCGCCATCCGCAATACCTCCGAACGGGCCGGGGATAAACTGCGGATCGTCGAAATAGCTAACCCGTGCGAAGATCTGGTCTCGCTCGCTGAAGTTGTGGTCGACGCGAATGTCGAAGGTGTTCCGCTTCTCTTTCCGCACCGGGCCACTGGCATAGTTGGTGAACAGGCTCGAATTGGTCGGCATGGGATAGAGATTCAGAAGCTTGATCGCGTTCTGATCCAAGCGGCCCGCGGGGAGGATATTCCCTACAAAGGGATCGCGAACGTACCCCGTCGCGGTTGCCTTCAAACCCGTCACCGGGTCGACCTGGCCGGCTGTTACCGGGCGGGTCGTGGCAGGATCGTAGATCTGGCCAAGAGCGAACGTCCGACCCAGAGCGTCGGTCCGCGTTGCTCCGCCGGAGCCCTGCTGAAGAAGATCCGAGAAGTCAGTGTACCCACTCGACCGTTCCGCCACCGTGGGCACGCTCGAGGTGAAGACCTGGGCCTGCCG
>Ga0315280_10004370_pt1 | contig 20940 bp, 19 predicted proteins | sample YL17G06_40_MG_FD_203697 | JGI IMG/M metagenome (GOLD analysis project Ga0315280, IMG submission 203697) | Sediment microbial communities from Yellowstone Lake, YNP, Wyoming, USA - YL17G06_40 | ecosystem: Environmental > Aquatic > Freshwater > Lake > Sediment | place: USA: Wyoming | collected...
AATATTATGCCATGGTTGACAGGATATCCGAGAGAAAAGGTTGAGTGGTTTCCAACCATCGATCCTGAAAAATGTGTTAAGTGTGGGATGTGCATGAACTGCGGAAGAGGTGTCTACGAATGGACTGAGGACGGTCCGAAGGTGGACAAGCCCTACGAATGTATCGTTGGGTGTTCCACCTGCGGGAACCTTTGCATGGGCAAGGCCATATCATTCCCCGACATTGAATCGGTAAGACATATTTACAAAAGAGAAGGTATATGGGCCAAAGTCAAGAAGGCCTTAGAAGAACAAGGAAAGATTCCATAGCGTTGACATTGGACAGTAATGTATGCTCTCGGTGATTTGTGAAAAGGCAGTTTTGCTCCAGTGCCCGTGCAGTGGCGGCCCCGGAATGAATCCGCTGGTTCTGCTGGCAATCGTCGCCGGCATCTGGCTTCTGGCAAGCTGGACAAGGTCGGTGCTTAGAAAGGAAGGGGTCTCGAAGATGAACAAAATCGGAAAGGTAGCAATAGTTGTCGTTCTAATTGCCGCGGTGGCGGCTGTAATTGCCGTAAAGTATAATAAGTCCAGCCAAGAGACAGGAGCGGCCGTAGATGTATCATCTGGCGGCAAGGTTACCGGGCAGGAAGCGGGTACAAAAAATCAGCCGGCCCAGCTCGTGGGCAAAGGTTTGCCTGCGCTTATAGACATAGGAGCAGGCACGTGCATTCCCTGCAAAATGATGGCCCCAATACTGGAAGAGCTTAAAACTGAATTTGCAGGCAGAATGCAGGTCGAGTTCCTGGACATACGTGAGGACTCCAATCTAATCCAGGCGTACGCTCTGCGTGTTATTCCCACCCAGATATTCTACGATGCCTCGGGCAAAGAGCTGTTCCGCCACGAAGGGTTTTTCTCCAAAGAAGACATTCTCGGCAAATGGAAATATCTGGGGATTAACCTCGGAGACTTTGGAGGATCATCACAATGAAATGGAAAACAATATTCGTGTTGGCGGCAGGTGCCTTGTGGGTGCTGGCGCAGTCTGCGGGAGCGGCCTCTCCGGCCGCTCCGGGCAGGAACGATTCTGGTGCTGCCCAAAAGAGGGCCGTGGGCGCACCCTTGGCCCAGGCCAAGCGTGCCTTCGGAGTATGCCCGCCCTTTATGCTGTTCGACGAGGACGGCAACGTGATTGACCCCGTAAATGGGGTGAATGCTGACAAGCCGTACTCGCCGAAGCAAACCTGCGGGAAGTGCCACGATTACGACAAGATCACCCAAGCGTACCACTTCACGATGGGGGCAGGCGAGAAGCCCACAGACGACCTGGCGGCACGCTGCCAGTGGGCCTCAACCCCCGGCTTCTACGGCGGCACATGGTGCTCACCAGCCCCTCTGTACAACTACCTTTCGCCCAAGCAGAACGCCTCGGCGGCCACAATGGACATGACCTCATTCACCATCATGGCGATTGGCTGCGGAAGCTGTCACCCTGGGGGCGGCTCCGCCGAGTTCGACCGCGAGGGCAAACGCTACGACCGCTGGATGGCGGACCCCGCCAGCGGCCTCGCCTCGGGAGGCGAGAACCACTTCGATGGCGACTACTACAAGGCTCGGTGGACTGACAGCGGGGTGGTGGAGGCCGATTGCCTGCTGTGTCACCTGCCCGGCTACAAGATGGCCGAGCGAAACAAACATCTCAGCTCGCTGAATTTCCGCTGGGCCGCAACCGCCGGCTCGGGTCTCGCCGCCGTAACTGGGTCGGTGGACAAGGGCGAGCCGGTGATGGTCGCCTACGACAAGACGAAGTTCAACCCCGACGGCACCCTTTCGCCAAACATCGTCCGCGAGCCGCGCGATGAGGTCTGCCTGGCCTGCCACGCCCAGCCGGGCTGGAAGAAGCGTGGGGCCAACTTCCGCGAGCGCACGGATGTGCACCTGCACGCGGGTCTGAAGTGCGTCGACTGTCACCCCGCCGGCCAGTCCGCCGAAGACCCCCGCATTCGAGGCAAAGAACTCCACGAGATCGGCAAAGGAGACGACCCCGGCGGCCTGGTGCGGAACGACCTGAACGACACGATGCGCGACTGCGCCGACTGCCACACGACCGGCCGCTTCGGCGCGCCCGTGGCCAAGCACCGCTGGCTGCCGCCCCTCCACCTCGACGCCATCGCCTGCGAGACCTGCCACATCCCCGAGCGCCTCGTCAAACCCATCCAGTTCCAGGCCAGCGATGTCTTCAACCCTGGCGCCAAGATCCCCAGCAAGGGTAAGTACCTTTGGACTTTCTATGGACCGGAAATGGCCTACCGCAACCACTACGGCTATTTAGTGATGATGGGCTATGACGACAAGCCGACCGAGCCGTTCCGTCCCTTCCTTGCCCGTTACAAGGGCAAGATTTACCCCGTGAACCGCGTTCACACCGCTTGGCCGGCCATCGAAATCGAGGGAAAGCCCGGCCTCATGCAGCCCAAGATGAGCGACATCTACAAGATGTGGACCAACCACCAGAAGGACCTCTTACAGTACCCCGACCTGGCCAAGATTACCGACGACAATAACGATGGAGTCATTGAAATCAATCGCCCAGAGGAAATTGAGGCGCTGATTGCCTCGGTTACCGCCTTGCTGACCGAATCGAAATACCCGATGGACGGAAAACGCATCGTGTGGGTGATGAACGACCGCGTCTATTCATCGGGCACCCAGTACCGCACGATCCCCAAGCACGATTGGGAGGCATCTGCCTACGGAAATGTCCACAAGTACAGCCACGACGTCTATCCCGCCAGGTCGGCGCTCGGCGTCAACGGCTGCACCGACTGCCACCACCCGTCATCCAATTTCTTCTTCGCTTCCGCCTTGAAGTACCCCTTTGACTCACAGGCGCAGCCGGTTATGCAGCCACAGTACCGCCTCCTTGGGATGAGCGGCTTCTGGGCAAACGTGGGTGCGTGGCGCGAGACCTATCTTAAGCCCGTGCTGTATGGCCTTATCGTACTGCTGGGTTGCGCCCTGGTGGCCCTTGTAGGTCAGTTGTACTTGGTCTGGGTCTTCGCGGATAACGTACTCCGACGCCTTCTGAGGCTGATCCCTTGGGGTGGTGCGATTGCCATTGCCGTGACGGCGCTGGCGCTTACGCATCAGCCGGACCTCATGGGCTACATGTTGCCCACGCGGTTTACGCTGGATGCTAATCATGCGCCTGTCGCTGCATTCGTCTTTATTGTGGGCATTATTGCAATACTCTGCGAGCTGGGTCTTCAGCGTCTGGCTTCCAAGAAAATGAGCAAAATACGCATCACAATGGCGATGCTCTGGCTCCTGGTAACACTGGCTCTCGCTGGCGGTTCTGGACTGCTGATGCTGCTCAAGATCCCCGGCCTGGAGGCGGTAACCCGGGCGTCGTATACGATCTTTGATGTGTCCCTCGTACTTGTTCTTGTGGGATCGGTATTTGTCGCGCTGCGCCGGGCCATCCACCCCGAGCGCACCATGACCCACAAAGGGAAACTGACCTAAAAGAGAGGTTCGCCTTTGCGAGGCCCCAATGTACAGAAGACTGAGTAAGCAAATGCTCCAGATGCGCCCGATAACCACATTTCTGCTCCCTCTGTGTGCTGTTTCATGGGCGGTACCTGGCACAGAGGCCGAGAAGGGATCCGTCGAGCCAAAGCCACCGCACTGGAGCGACGGGCTGAAGGATATTGCTCTCGGTCCTTTCAGCCTCGATATCGGCGGTAGCGTTCGTTTTCGTTTCGAGCACCAGAATAACTTCAATGCCCAGCGCTACGCCGATACCAGGAACAAGAGCTATCGAGAGGACGGTTTCCTCGTGCAACGCGCACGACTAGATTTCAACCTCGCCCTGGCCGAGCAAGCCCGCTTGTACAGCGAAATTCAGGATGCCAGAACTTACGATTCCGACTTCCGTGCAGATGATTTCTTTGCCAACAACCCCTACTGGAACGATGCCGACGTGCGCCAGGTCTATCTTGAGTGGCTTCATATCGGCGACAGTCCCTTAGGATTTAAGATCGGTCGGCAGACAATTTTTTACGGCGACAATCGGGTCTGGGGCCCCGGCGATTGGGGCAACGTCGGACGTTACACCTGGGATGCCGCCAAAGCTATTGTGGACCTACCTTTTGCCGAGACCCACTTTATCTTCGCCAACAGGGTCAGCTATGATCCAGACGACTTTGACCAGCCAGACCGTCGCCTCGACGCCTATGGGGCCTACACTATGGTGAAAAACCTGCCCTTCACGCTCGACCTGTTCTGGGTAGGCAAGCACACGCACCCCTATCTGGTGGTCAACGCTCAAGGGGACCATTTGGACCTGGACACCCACACGGCAGGCTTCTATCTGGATGGCAAAGTAGGGAAGAATTGGGATTACGCAGGAACCCTCGCGCACACCGTCGGCGAGCGCAACAGTGACAATGTGGATGCCTGGGGCGCCAACACCCACCTCGGCTACACGTTCGACGCCCCGTGGGAACCACGCATAGGCGGTGAGTTCAGCTACGGCAGCGGTGACCACCGCCCAGGACAAGGCGACTATGAGACTTTCGACGGCGCCTTTGGAGCCGTTGACATTCTCTACTACGGACGGATGAACCTTTTCTGCTGGATGAACATCCAGGACTACCAGGCGTCCTTCAGCCTTAAGCCAACGCAAAGGCTGAAGCTGTTCGCTGACTGGCACTTGTTTCGCCTCGACTCCAGTACCGATGCGTGGTACTACGTGAATGGCCAGACGCAGCGTCAAGACCCAACGGGACGGTCCGGCTCCATCGTCGGCCAGGAACTCGACCTGATGCTCAGCTACAAGGTCACCGGCCACTGGCAGATGCTGGCGGGCTACTCGCACTTTTTCCCCGGGTCATTTCTAAAGAACACAGGGCCAAGCCCCGCCGCCGACTGGGTATTCCTTCAGGCGACGTACTCGTTTTGAAAGCCGACGGAAGGACAGAAGCATGAATGCGTATTGGATTGTTGCCGGTATCAGCATGGTGGCCGTGGGCCTCTCTGGCGTGAGCAGAGAGATAGGTCAATACACGCGGACGACTCTGGCGGACAGATGAAGCTTTCGCCTGAACAAATTCAAAAGGCCTGCAAGATTGGCCAGTGTGTACCTAAATAACAATATAATGAGTTCTGCAAAATTGCAGGTTAGACATATATTATTTAAGGAAATCCGTCTTTGATTTTCTTAAATAATCGATTAACTATTTGTCAGAGAACAGCTTACTGTTTGACAAGGAAAAAACAAAAATCATTTTTTCCTGTCAAAGTATGTCTAACCTGCAATTTTGCAGAAGCCTTAAATAACAACATAGTATGAGGAAAATGACGATGAAACGCTTTGGCATTTTTACAGTCGCGTGTCTTTCTTTGTTAGCATTGGTGGTGCCCCTCCAAGGGGCTGAAAAAAATAGCGAGGTCAGTTCAGTGCCCCCAAAATCCCAGACAGTCAATGACCTGTATCCTGGCTTGACAATAGGAGCATTTACCTACGCGGTCGCCTCAGAGCTTCCCAAAGGAGTATTGCTCAAGGCTGGAGGCCTTCTTATTCACGATAAGGAGCTGAGGGAGGAAATCGCTAAAGCGCAGGAGCAAATGCGGCCAAAGCTCGAAAAAAATGCCTTTTTCGTTTTGGAGCAGAACGCAACGGTCAAGCTACTTTGGGCTGAGGCAAAAGCAGACGCAGCCAAAAGCAACAAGGACATCTCGCAAAAGAACGACCAGACAATTATCCAAGATTATTTGCCCACTTTGGTCAAGAATGTTGAGGTCGGCGATTCGGAAATCCTCTATTTCTACAATAGCAATAAAGACACCCTTGGCGGTGCTTCTTTGGCGCAAGTCAAGCCGCAAATCGTGCAATTCCTGCTTCAGCAGAAACAGCAGGATTTCATCAACAAATATATCCAAACTCTCGGCCAAAGAATGCAGATTGAAATCTCCGCACCCTGGCTAAAGGCTCAGGCGACCCTGGCAAAAGACAATCCGGTTGACAGAGCACGCGCAAGCGGCGCCGCCTGCCTTGTCGATTTCGGCTCCACCGGCTGTGTGCCGTGTGACATGATGGCACCGATTCTGGATACACTGCGAGAGAAATACAAGGGAAAACTTAATGTCCTCTTTATCCATGTGGGGCAGGAGCCAATTCTTGCAGGCCGGTACGGAATCCAGTCTATTCCTGTCCAGATATTTTTTGACAAAAGCGGTAAAGAGGTCTTTCGCCACGTCGGCTTTTTCCCACAAGAACAGATCGAGGGGAAACTCTCGGAAATGGGTGTCAAATAGCGGATGGAAAAGCTTTTTACCACGCTGACACATGCTGTTGAGGGGACGCCCGCAATAGCTATAACCGCCGCCTTGGTCTGGGGTATCCTGAGCATACTTCTTAGCCCATGTCACCTGGCGAGTATTCCTTTGATAGTTGGCTTTATTGACCAGCAGGGACAAATCTCAACTCGGCGGGCCTTTTACATAGCCAGCCTGTTTGCTGTGGGCATATTAATAACAATTGCCGCTATCGGCGCTGTTACTGCCGCAGCAGGACGAATGTTAGGCGACGTCGGGAAATACGGAAATTACTTTGTCGCCGTCATCTTTTTTGTGGTCGGCCTGATACTGCTGGATGTGATACCGATACATTTTAGCGGGCCAGGGCAGATTGGTATGAAGCGGAAGGGAATGCTGGCTGCCTTTATTCTTGGACTGGTATTCGGAATCGCGCTGGGACCCTGTACTTTTGCCTATATGGCCCCGATGCTGGCCGTGACATTTAGAACGGCGGCGACAAATTTACTCTACGGCCTGTCTCTTCTGCTGGCTTATGGCGTCGGGCATTGCTCGGTAATTGTTTTTGCCGGAACGTGCACTGAGCTTGTCCAGCGATATATGAATTGGAACGAGAAATCCAAAGGAGCAGTTATTTTGAAAAAGGTCTGTGGCGTTTTGGTTTTGCTCGGTGGAGTCTATTTGATCTACCAGGCCTGAGAAAGTAAGGGAGAAAAAATGGCTGATAAATACACTAGAAGAAAATTCTTGGGTACAGTAGGAGCAGCAGTGGCAATTGACGCCGAGACCGCTGCCCTATCATACGCTTTACCTCTTTGCCGTCTTTGATAATTAGAACCGTCGGAATAGTCATGACTGCGTATTTTGGGGCATCGCCAGCACTCGGTCGAGATTTACTTTGCACACAATGACCTTGCCGGCATACTTGGCAGCAAGTGATGAAATGGTTGGAGCAAGCATCCGGCAGGGAGGACAGCGATGGAAAACGGGTCCACATTATTCAACTTTCAACAATTCCTTTATTGCTTTTTCCAGCGCTTTTTTGGGTAAGGCGCCTAGTGACATTTGCGGTTTTTCATTTAGCGGTACAAAAAGGATGCTGGGGATGCTCTGAATGCCGAAAGCGGCCGCTAATTCCTGCTCAGCTTGTGTGTCTACTCTGTAAATATTGACCTTACCTTGGTATTCTTGAGCAAGCTCTTGCAAAATAGGTTCTACCATTTTGCACGGCGCACACCAATCCGCATAAAAGTCAACGATGCAGGGCAGTTTGCCTTCAAACTTCCATTCTTTATTTTGCTCATAGTTAAAAACTTTTTGTAAAAAGCTTTCTTTCGTTAAGCTTTCCATAAGAGCGCCTCCATTTGTTTTGACCACGGTGGCGTTAAAATCAGACTTGCTGTCAATCTGGACAACGCCCGAGCCTTCTGGTTTCTCTTTGGGTATTTCGGCCTTCTCCTTCTGTACCGCCGGTCTTTCATTCGGTAATTCTGGTTTCTCCTTCGGTAGTTTCGAGAGAACCGATGCCAATAATGCTCCCACTACCGCTCCGTAGATTGCACCGCGGTAGGGGTTTGCCGTCAGTGGACAGGTACCGGACGAACACTTGCCGACATAGCCCAAAACGGCACCGATTGCTCCCCCGATCAGCAAGCCAAATACCATTCTGATAGCCATATCTGCTCTCCTACAACCTTCTCGAAATTTCTGGCAATTAGCCTCCGGATTATCTGTGCAAGTCGACGCTGGCTTTTTCTAATACCAGAGTACCTGAATCTACCAAACGATGCAAGCTCTATCTATGAGACTTTTCCCGTCCTTGGCTGTGAACCGTGGCGTTTTATTTACGCTGCTCTGTCATTATGGCTACAGCAACAGCGCGAATTCAATCAGGTCATTGATCTGCTCTGCCGAATGTTTGTATACTTGTGAATGCAGGCATGTGGCCCTCCATGTGGCAGAACAATAATGCATTCACTGATACAGTTAAGGAGCCCTACCATGCGAAGAACAAATTTATTGTTGATAGTTTTGTCCGTTACCACTGCCTTAAGTAGTTTGGCCAACACGGTCCCTGCGAGCTGCTGGCACAGTACGCGGGTTACTGATCCTAATCAGCATGTTCGAACTGGAGCGCGTGGATACCCATACAGGGCCAAAAGCGAATATATCCTCAAAGAGCTGGACTTAAGACCTGGAGATATGATTGTGGACATCGGTGCTGGAGACGGCTGGTGGTCGGCACATATGGCCAAGCTTGTGGGTGACAACGGTATCATTCATGCCTCTGAGGTCACAGAGGAGAAAGTCAACCAAATGAAGGAAAGGTTGGCCAACATACCGCAGGTCAGGCCTTATTTGTGTAAGAAAGATAGCACAGGTCTTGCAGACAACTGCTGCAACTTAGCTTTCCTCTCACAAACCTACCATCATTTGGATCCTAACAACCGGGTTGATTACCTGCGTCATTTGCGGCGGGTTGTAAAGCCCACTGGCCGCCTCTGCGTGATAGAAAAGTATCCTCTGATTGCGAGCTACTATAAAACTCACGGCACGATGTTAAGCCGGTTGGTGCGAGAGGCCGAGGAAGCTGGCTGGGTTCCTATTCGCTACGAGTTAATGGCCGGAACATACCACTACATCGCTATTTTTGTCCCAAAGGACCTTTTCCCGCCGGAGCCATAGCAGCGCTATATGAATTGGAACGAAAAATCCCAGGCCACAAGATTAATCAGAGCCCTATGTGGAGCGGCGGTAATCTTTGCCGGTCTTTACCTCATTTTTATCGCCCATTAGGGGCACTTTATTGCCCGTTTTTCGTTGTTGACAATCACAGTGCTCGCCATAAAATTGCCAGTCAAACGTTCGTTGTTCAGGGGTAAACCGATGGACCCGGCGATTTTTAAGGCTTACGACATAAGGGGCATCTATCCGGACGAGGTTAACGAGGAGGATGCGTGGAAGATCGGCTGCGCCACCGCGCGGTTCCTGCCTTCTCTAGTTCGCGGCTACGAACGCGGCCTGGCCGATAGCCACTCGCTCTGTGTCGGTCGTGACATGCGAAAGCACAGCCCGCCTTTGGCAGAGGCGCTAATAGAGGGAATGCGCACCACAGGCGCCAGCGTAATAGATATAGGAATGGTTGATACGCCACAGATGTATTTTGCGATCAATCATCTGGGCGCCTGCGGCGGCGTGCAGGTTACCGCTTCGCATAATCCGGCCAAATACAACGGCTTTAAGATCTCCGGCCTGGGCGCTAAACCCGTCGGCGAGGATACCGGCTTAAACGACATAAAGCACCTGGCTATGGCCCTCGTTCACACTAAGGGTAAAGCCACCGGCGCCATCAAGAAACTCGATTTGACAGAGCAATACAAAAAGCACGTGCTGAAGTTCCTAAAGCCTAATCTTAGCAACTTGAAGATTGCTATTGACGCCTCAAACGGCATGGCGGGCAAAACTCTGCCGGCGGTTTTTGGGGATTTGCCGATAGAAATAATCCGGATCAATTTTGAGCACGCCGGAAGGTTCAGGCATCGGCCCGACCCTCTGATAGAGAAAAATCTGGCTCAGGTAAAAGCCTCCGTAAAGAGAAACCAGTGCCACTTCGGAGTTTGCTTCGACGGCGACGCCGACAGAATGGCCTTCATCGACGAGAAGGGACAGGCTATCGGCAGTGATTTGATGACCGCTGTGATGGTGCCTTATTTCCTAAAACAACAGCCGAAATCAACGATTGTCTTCGATGTGCGCAGCAGCCGAGTAGTGGCGGAGGAAATCATAAAATATGGAGGCACGCCGCGCAGAGAACGGGTCGGGCACGCCTTTATGAAAAAGGCGATGCGAGACTCCCACGCCATATTCGGCGGCGAACTCTCCGGGCACTTCTATTATCGTGACAACTTCTGCACCGACTCGGGCTTTATCACGCTCGTGCACGTGCTGAATATCGTCAGCGAGGCCAAAACGTCGATCAGCAGTCTGATTGAGCCGTTGCGAAGATACTATAGCAGCAGCGAGAAAAACTTTGAGGTAAAGGATAAGCAGGCCAGGATGGATGAGCTTGCCAAGAGATACAGCCAGGGCCAGATCGACCGTCTAGACGGCATTACGGTCGGATTCAAAGAGTGGTGGTTTAATTGTCGAGCGAGCAATACCGAGCCGCTGCTGCGACTGAACGTTGAGGCCAAGACCAAGGATCTGCTCGATGGCAACTTAGCCGAAATCGAACAGATGCTCGGCAAACCGGTGTAGGCACGCCGTTGTGAGTTCATCGTTCATTGTTCATCGACAAACCACGAACAGCCAACAATGAAGTACGCAGAGGGGCGCATAAATGGAAATACACACAAAGACATTTCAGGCCGCCGGCGGAATGGTTGAAGGCGTACAGACCAAATGGTCCGGGTTCAACATCCTGCTGGTAGCCGGGAACAAAGGCTTCTTAGCTTGTCCGGCGATTGACGTGGATGCCTGCCAGAGATATGGCGTTGCCGCCGCGATTGTCGAAAGCACGCCTGATAATCCCATAGGCACACTGGAGCGATTCCCTAACCGCAAAGTTACCAAGGCCAACGCCAAGGCCAAGGCCCTCGGCATAAAAGAAGATATGCAGGTAGCCGATGCCTTTCCCCTCATAGCATAGGGCACAAACTGCCCACACAGAAGTCCGCAAAGGAAGGAGACAGCAATGCCTGTACAAGTACTATCTCGGCGTGAATTGTTAGTCGGCGCTGCAGCCGCCGTTGGAGGCGCTGCAACTGCTGGCGGCAACCTGCCGGCCGCCGACGTCAACAGGGGCGAATCAAAGCGCACAGCAGCCTTTATCTATTGCTTCAACACCAGCACAATCCGTGGGCAAAAGCTCGGTCTGGACCAGGAGGTCGAGATCGCTGCAAAGGCCGGCTACAAATGTATAGAGCCGTGGGTCGACAAAATCCACGATTACGCCAAGCGCGGCGGCAGTCTAAAAGATATTCGCAAGCGGATCGAGGACTCGGCTCTGACGGTCGAAAGCGCCATTTCTTTCTTCCAGTGGATTTTGGATGACGAGGCCGAGCGAGCCAAAGGCTTGGAACAAGTTAGGCGTGACATGGATGTGCTGGTGCAGATTGGCGGCAAGCGCATCGCGGCCCCGCCTGCAGGGGCTACGAGAGAGCCGGGCCTGGACCTGATGAAAGCTGCCGAACGCTACCGTACACTGCTGGAGATCGGCGACCAAATTGGCGTCGTGCCGCAACTGGAGATATGGGGCTCATCCAAGAATCTGCACCGACTGGGCCAGGCGATGTTTGTTGCTGTCGAAAGCGGGCATCCCAAGGCGTGCCTTTTGCCCGATGTTTATCACATCTATAAGGGCGGGTCGGACTTCAACGGCTTAAAGCTGCTCAGTGCCCAGGCTATTCATGTGTTTCATCTAAACGATTATCCTGCCCAGCCGCCCCGTGAGACGATAACCGACCGCGACCGTGTCTATCCTGGCGACGGCATCGCACCGCTGACGCAGATTCTCCGCGACCTGCACGCAAATGGCAGCGGAATGGTGCTTTCGCTCGAACTTTTCAATCCGACCTACTGGCAGCAAGACCCGCTGGAGGTAGCCAAGACCGGCCTTTCCAAAATGAAGCTTGCAGTAGACAACGCTCTGGGCTCGCGCTAGCGCGCGGATTCTGCCCGCAGTTAGTGGCAAGACGCGGCATCGAACAAAGTGGGGCAACATCCCCGTAAATGAGGACAGATTATGAACAAAAGACACTACATTACGGTAGCCACCGTACTGTTCGCATTTGTAGGAATTCTCTCAAGTGCACACAGAGCTTATGCAATAAATGACCAAAATGACGGCCAATTAAACGGCGGGCCCTCACCGCCCTCAGCCCGAATGAAGGCTTCACGCAACCCTCGCAGTGAAGAAGAACTTCGGGCTATGGCCGAGCTGTTGAATAAAAACCCAGTACATGGCTGGGTTTCATTGGGCACACATTTGCCCCGTGAGGATGAAAATGGGCCGCTGCGTGGCTTGAAAACAGTGCAATTGCAGTTAGTGGGAATAGACCAGAAAATTGAGAGCTACGGGCTCTCACAGAAAGCCATAGAGGCAGATTTAGAGTCGGAATTGAAACGTGCCGGCATTGAAGTACTCCTGTTCAGTTTGAAGTTCGCTGATAAAAACAGGATTGTGATTTCCAATAGAGACACGCCCATTTTGCAGGTAGTTGTGGCCATCTATAAGCCTTCCCACCTCCAATTGTATTCCTACGCGTGTGAGCTTGCCCTATTCGAACATGTATGCCCCAAGAGAAACGAGGGTGCCACCTGGTTGGCAAAAACTTGGTGGATTCCACCGTCGGTGGGCATGATGAGTGATGGTGAAATGCCCCAGACCATCGGTAACCATCTCAGAGTTCTTGTGCAAAAATTCGTAAGCGACCATGTTGAGGCTAACCAAAAGGGTGCAAAACTTCCCGACAGCGCTGACGGACGGACCCTATCGCAGGTGCCCACAAAGGAAGCTGGTAGCCAGACGGCAATTGAATACACCTACGTGGCCTCCAAAAGCAGCAATGTGTTTCACAGACCCGATTGTCGCTGGGCAAAGAATATCTCTCCAAACAACTTGGTAAGCTACAGCAGCCGGGACGAAGCAATAAAAGCCGGCAAAAAGCCCTGCAAATCGTGCAAACCTTAGTCCCCGGTATGGTTTTAGTCACAATCATAATTATCGCGGTGGGTCTATCAATGGATGCCTTCGCAGTTTCCGTTGTCAGCGGCGCTGCGTACAAGCACCTAAAGATAAGACACGCACTACGAATGGCTGGCTTCTTCGGCGGCTTCCAGGCCTTTATGCCGGTCGTGGGTGCTCTGGCAGGTCTTACCGTAAAAGGATATATCGCGGGCTACGACCACTGGATAGCGTTCGCCCTTCTGGCGGCGGTGGGCGGCAAAATGATTTACGAATCCTTTAAGCTCACTCCGCCGGGAGTAAGTTTTGACCCGTCGAACATATTTGTCCTGCTTGTCTTATCTCTTGCCACCAGCATCGATGCCCTGACGGTGGGCGTAACACTGCCGCTCTTGAAAATTCCGATAGCGACAGCCGCAACAATTATCGGCATAGTAACATTCACGTTATCCGCCCTGGGCGTTTACATTGGCAAGAAAACCGGCCACTTTTTTGAAAACAAAATAGAAGCCATCGGCGGCCTGGCTCTTATCGGCCTGGGCGCGAAAATCCTGTTTGAGCATCTGACTATGTGAGCAGCTCCGGCTCGTTCATTTCTCAAGCCTAAGAAAGCAGAACAGTTAATATCTTAAGCGCCATTTTGGCAAAATTTCTCTCCCGAATGTGAGATTCTTGATGGTGCATAACTTCTCAGTTTAGCTTGGCTTGCGCACTTCTTGTTTCTAAATTCTGGAAAGTCCGATAATACTCTCTTGACAGATACAAATGGCAGAGTAGACTTGCCGAGCATAGAGGGATTAGACCGCAGACGAGAGGATTCTGCTTTACGAAAAGTGAACCCGCCAGAGCTGATTCGCGCTCTGTCGGGTTTTTATTTGTCAAAGCGACAAGTGTGCCCGCAAGGCAAATAAAGGACATTTTCGAGTTTGTTGATAAAAAAGACTTTGAACAAGCTGCCGTCTGGGACTGGTTGGGCGGCAGAAAGGAGGTAGCCGGCAAACAAGGAGGTGGCCCATCGTGTCGTGATTGCCGATGCCCGGTCGGCAATCGAAAAAGGGATTGGCAAGACACTTAGAAAGAACAAGGAGGTCTCAAAATGTCTCGAGGAATCGTACTTTGCATAGCGGCCCTTGCATTTTTGTCGGTCGGCGCTCGCCCCGCTGAGGGCTTTGTTCAGGGTGAGCACTTTACAATCGACGCAGATACCCTTCTGGCGATAAACGGAGGGTTCGGCATCGTCGGCGAGGCAAAGATAGCAGTAGTCGGTCTCGACCAGGCCACAATCAAGCCTGGCGGTCTCTGGGCTATAGAAGGCGATCGCGCCATCTTTACACAGAGGGCAGGTGCGATCGGTCTAGGCAGTATCATGGGCGTATCGCAGACCGGCGACGTCGCAGGTCGTCAATTCCAGTTTGTCGCCGGCTGGTCCGGCTCAAAAATAGAAGGACAAAAGCTTAATGTAGGCCTATCGCAAGGCATTGCCCAAAGCGGGGGTGTGGGCGCCGCAGGAGCTTCGCAGCAGTTGACCGACGGCGCCCTGCAGGCGGCAGGTTCCCCGATCGGCGCGATGAGCGAGAGTCGGCTGGTCAGCGTGGGCCAGGATGCGGCGCTTCTTGGCGTCTCCAGCTCTGGTGTGGTCGTTGCCGGCATAAGTGTTGAAACAAGGCAGATCCAGGCGGATATAGAACCGTCCGCGGAGTAGGCAAAAGATCACACAAGGCCCGTTTAGTAGTTGAATCGCGCAGGATTGCACCTCCTCCGGGGCCCGGACCGACAAGTTGGTACGGGCCCCATTTGCTTTATTTGAAATCCCTTGAAGCAGGCTGCTCAAACAGTATAATGGCGGCGCCGCTGGTCAGGCTGAATAGTCCCACAAAGGTGGGCAGGGCTTTTTGGTTGCAGGCAACGACTTCTATGAGCTGCAAAGTGTATTTTATCAAGGCCGCGGAAAGCGACGGCGAAAAGGTAATCTCTGAAAAGACCCGCAAGCTGTTCAAAGCGGGCGGTTTTTCGAGCTGCTTTAAGAAAAATGACTTCACGGCGGTAAAGATTCACATCGGCGAAAAAGGCAACAATACATACATAAAGGCCCCCTGCATAAAAGCCCTGGTAGAGGAACTATTGGCCCTGAAAACAAAGCCGTTTTTAACCGACACCTGCACCTTGTACACTGGCGCAAGACACAACGCCATCGACCATAGTATCTTGGCGGCTGAGCACGGCTTCAGCCTGGATGGATTGGGCATACCGTTCATTGTAAGCGGCGGATTGTTCGGAACATCCGAAACCGCTGTGCAAATCAATGGCGAAGTTAATAAAGAAGTTTTTATCGCCTCTGAAATCGTCCGCTGCCAGTCAATTCTTTCCGTCGCTCACGTTACCGGCCACTGCGCCGCCTGTCTTGGCGCCACACTGAAAACGCTCGGCATGGGCTGTGCAAGCAAGAAAGGAAAGATGAAACAGCACGCCGCTTTGACAGTCAGCATAGGCGATGATTGCAGGCTCTGCGGCGTGTGTGTCGAGCACTGCCCGGCTGACGCCATCACACTTGAGCGGGTAAAGGCCCACATCAATCAGGATAAGTGCATTAGCTGCGCGGAATGCCTGGCAGTCTGCCGATTCGGCGCGGTAGAATGTAACTGGGGCCAGGAGTGTGAAATGCTGCAGAAAGGCATCGCCGAATATGCACTTGGCACGCTGAAAGGCAAACAGACCCGAGCGGCATTCTTTAATTATATTATGTCGGTTACGGCAGATTGCGATTGTATGAATAGGCCGAATATGCGTAAAATAGTCAAGGATGTCGGCATAGCCGCTTCGACCGACCCGGTGGCTGTAGATAAGGCGTCGCTGGATTTGGTTGAGGCAAAAGCCGGTCGAAAATTGCCGGAATTATTGCGCAATGAAAAGCTTAGCCCACGCTACCAGATCGAGCACGCCGAACGCATCGGCCTGGGAAGCACTGACTATCAGCTTATTGAAGTCACTTAGCGGGCCTGGCAAATTCTGAGAGCCGCGTATGTCGCTGGGACAAATAATAAGACAAAAGCGAGAACAATTGTGTCTGACGCTTGACGAAGTCAGCCATCGGGTGGGTTTTTCCAAGCCGTACCTATCCACCATCGAGACCGGCAAGGTGAAAAATCCGCCCAGCGACGAGCTTCTGGCAAAGCTCGAAAGAATACTCAAGTTTGAGCGGGGGCTGCTGCTGCACATCGCCCACATGGAACGGATGCCAAGCGATATTCGGCAGGAATACGAGTCGGCGGAAGCTGAGAAGCAGAAATGGCGACAGTTTGTCAAGAATCTCGTTCATAAAAAAGCCGATGCCAGGCGGCTGAGCGATCTGCTGGCTAAGAGCAATCTCGATATTGAACCGGCTGAGAGTGTTCTGGCTGCCGGACGGCTGGTGCCCATTATAAACAAGGTTGCAGCGGGCTATCCCACCGATTTCGACGACCTGAATTACCCTGCGGGCGTGGCGGATGATTATGTTCGCTGCCCGGATTTGCACGACCCCAACGCCTTTGCCGTGCGGGTCGTGGGCGATTCGATGGAGCCGAGATTCTGCGAGGGTGACATCGTGATTTTCTCGCCCGTCGCGGAGGTGCATAACGGGGATGATTGTTTTGTTCGTTTTGCGATGCCGCACGAGACGACTTTTAAGCGAGTGTTTTTCGAGGCGGACAACAAAGTGCGACTACAGCCGAGAAACGATAAATATCCCCCCACAATTATTGACGGCAAACGCATTAACGGTCTCTACCGCGCCACCATAAAATACCAAAGGCTTTAGCAGTTCTGAGCTTCAGCAGGTCTGGATGATTACGGCCCGCGGTGTTTCCGGGCTGCCTTGGACCACCGCCGATAGAATTGGGCCACCTGCTTGGCCGCACTGCTGCACAAGGTATCCATAGCAGCTTTTGACGCTGGCTTCGGCCCCTGCTTTTTTTTTCTATCAACCGGCCGCTTCATATTCTGTTCCCAAAAAACGTGCCGTGAATCCTATTCTTTCCCATTCTTCAGCCTGTCAGTGTTCTTGTCGGCTGAATTCTTGCCTGTATTAACGCAGCCGGCAGATTTTTGGCTTTTTGAGTGGACGTTGCCGATATTCTTGGTAAGATCCTGTTATAAAATAGTGAAGTCTCTGCTATTTTGTTTTATGGGACTCTCAAAAGTGAGAAGCCAACGGATGGCAAACGCTTCGGAGAATGGCAAGAGCAGGAAATCGGGCCTGCCGAGCGAGAAGTTCGGTTCGCAGCGCCCGGACGTATCAAAAATTGAGGGGGTCGAACTTCATAAGGAGCCGGGCGGTCCAGCAGATGACAAACAGAGGCGGAAACTCCTGAAACAGTGCTGTAGAGTAACTGCCGCGAAATTTGAGGATTGGCAGTGGTACGCTAAATAGGATTATGGCAGCGACAGCTTGTTCCTGTCGGTGTGAGCCTTATCAGAAGTGTGCCCTGCCTTTTTCAGTGGGGGGTAGATGATGGCTATCCCTGAAGAGGCTTCCAGACGTGTAGCGGATGTGGGACGACAGCTCATCGAGGATGCAATGCTCTCACATTTGGCAAGCGTAGCCAAAGCCATCGAGCAACGAGAGGGTTGTCAGATATTCATAATACCTTTCGATAACGCGGCAAATGTTACGTCCAGATGTTGCGTAGCAACTTGCGAGTCATATATATCGCTGGGTTCGGCAAGGGTCTCTTCAAAAAAGTGCGAAATGACCCCCATAAACCACCACTTCATCTTTTACAGGCCGCATCCCAAAGATATTGAGGTTGAGCGGCTTAGGGTTGCTCACGGACTCGCCCATTGCGCGCTGCATTGGCCCTTAGGTCCGCGGCAGAAAAGATTGATAAGGGCGAGCCTCCACGGCGTCGATGTGTATTTAGTAAGGTTTCTGGACGAGGAGGAAGAAGAGGCCGACGCCTTGGCGTGTATGTTCACAGCTTACAGACAACTGGTGTAAGAGGAGTGTTCTGGCGCACCGATGTATTGTTTAGCGCTCGCTGTCCCAGCGATAACCATCCTCGACGTTTAGCGGTCGCCGGCACGGCGACTTCAACACCGACCGTCGCCGGATACGGCGACGGCTAAACGGATTTATTGTTTTTGGCCCGCGACCGCTAAAACCAACGCAAAAACCTTCAAAGCACCCGCCGCCTTCAGCGTCTTCGCACATTCATTTAGTGTTGCGCCGGTGGTTTTAATATCATCGACCAGACAAATCTTCCGCCCGGCAAAATTGTGCTCCCTGCGAACCGCAAAAGCGCCGGCGACATTCCTGGCACGCGCGGCGGGGCTAACCATGGCCGGCTGCGATTTTGTCCGGCGGATTCGAACAAGATCGGTGCTGATTTTTGCCGTCGGATGCCTCAATTGCTTGGCTAAAACCAGAGATTGATTGTAGCCGCGAACTAATCGTCTCGACCAGTGCAGCGGCACAGGCACGAAGAATTCTATATCGCCGTAAAAGTCTGCCCCTTGTAGAGCGGAATTGGCCAAAAAGCCCAGCGTTGAATCCAGTTCCGTCTGGCCCCTCTTAAATGCCAATATCATCTCTTGCAGACTCTGGCCGTAGACGCCGGCTCGAGCAATCTGATCGAAGCGGAATTCCCGCCCCTGACAATCAGGACAAGCGCCGCCGACCAAACCGTATCGGGAGGCATCTCTGCCGCATCGCGGGCAGTAGTCGCCGGCGGTACAAAACAGAAGTTGGTCCCAGCAGTCTCTGCACAAATCTTTGTCGGTTTCACAAATACTCTCGCGGCAGTTAATGCAGACTGCTGGCCAAAGAAGGTGGTTCAGACTCTGCCCGAGAAGCTGCCAGACCTGCTTGGTTTTTGGGTTGCTCACGCCGGAAATTATATGCCATAGCACCGCAGACAGTCGAACTGTTTTATTCCAAATCAAACGGGCTATTGTCAACCGGCTCGAACCAGCCCAAATTCATATCGGCAGAATCTACGCCGTAGGCATTATCCTTCTTGGAATCCATCATCGGGCGAGAATCGGTATGGCCATCTGCCCAGCAAATATTGGCGCGTCTATCGTGGCGAAAGTGAATAGATGGTGACATATAAACGCCGGCTATCATCTGGCCGTTGCAGACGGCAAACGGCGGCTCGGCAAACGAATACTCTATCAGATAATCCTTGCGGTTGGACATCGCCGTATCGGCGAACATCAAAGTCTGGCCTGGCCTGCGGACTTCCGTTGTCCTGGTTGTTTCCCAGGCCGCCTGCTGCACCTCTTGCAGTGTCTTGAACTGACGCCCTTGCCACTGGCGCGAGCCTAAGTATATGTGGTTGTATCCGTATCCGCCGCAGCCTTGCTCGAAGTTCGTATTCCAATCCTGTCCCTTTACAAAATTCACCTTTTCGGGACAGCCCTTTACTTTTCCGTCAGATAGATAAGCCGCCAGCGGCCCTTTGGCGGAATCAAAAGGCTCATCGGCACTGCCGCGCTCGCCGTGCCAGCGGTATTTGCCGCCGTTTTCTGCCATGATATCCGCCGCCGCAGGCACATAATAGCCGTCGTTTTCCAGCGCATATCCGGCGTTGGCAAGGCCAAGCTGGCGAAGATTCGACTTGCAGACCATACCGCGTGCGCCGGCTCTTGCTCCTGCCAGAGCCGGCAGCATTACGGCCATCAGCAAACCGATGACCGAAATCACCACCACCAGCTCAATCAAACTAAAGCCTTTCCGTTTCACTTTTGCGCACCCCAGTTTTCAGCCCTGAGCCATTGGTCTGCGAATACGGCGAAATCATCGGTGTCCACGACATAATTTTTCGGCTGTGCCAGGTCGCATCGGGCTATCCAGTTGGCCTGGCCGAAACGACGCCGCCAGGCTGATGCCAGAAGGGCAAAGTCAGACACATCAACCACGCCATCCAGATTGATGTCCGCGGAATATTTTTGCTCCTTGAGAACGCCGATCGCCTCAAGATCGAAACCGCCTGAGCCAAATGTCAGCCAGGCGTCGTAAATTGGATGGCTGCTCACATAGTGAGCCCAAAAGGGCGGGGTGCTGGGATCCATACATCTGCCGGCTTCGTCGCGGAAATCTCCGCTGCCAGGTATATCAACTATTTTCACATAGTTAATATTATTTATATCCACAATACCCGCGATGACCTTGGGGTCGTCGGCGATTTCCTCCAGATCAAATGGCGTACCGGTGCAGATACCGCCGGCGTTTGGATGTTTGCCGGCTAGATTATAGACATTACTGATCTGGATAGTTCCATACGGACCTACAGAGTCAGGAGTAAGTGACACAGCGGGAAATCTGACGAAATCCTGCCCGTTGGATGAAACCTCCACATATCCCAATTCAGCAAACATTTGCCCCGCGACAGACCCGCCGGAGGTATTCATCTGCGAAATCAGGCCATTCTCAAAAACGACAAAATCGTAGCCGTTACCGTTGCGAATTGTTTCGCCGAATGTCAGGGTTATCTGGCCGGGCGGCTGATTGCTGTCGATCTGGCTCCTTTTCAAATCGCCCAGGCTGACGATGCCATACACGTTGTCGCCTGTAGCTGGCCCCAAGGCATTGTTCGGGTCTGCCCATAAAGGGTCCACGCCGGCGGCAGGGGCATAGTTGAATACGGAGGTAGCCCAAGCCCGAAATATCGGGTTTACAATCGCGTCATTGTCGGCGGGAGCCGCGTGACGCCCGTCAGGCCCAACGTATCCGTTTATCCCTGCCTCGGTGTAGCACCTGCCGTCTGCAAAAGGAAGGCCGATGACAATAGTATCGATCGCAAAGTATGCCGGCGTGTTCATGCCGAAGGCACCCACGTCACTGGAGCTTAAGGAAAACGCCAGGTTCTTTACCACGCCCAGCGAGGTTAGGTCAACAAATTCCCAGGTCTTGACGATGTAATCTTGGGCGTTATCTTTGAAGCGAAAATCCGCCAGATAAAACTCTACCGTTCCGG
>Ga0315280_10004372_pt1 | contig 20937 bp, 21 predicted proteins | sample YL17G06_40_MG_FD_203697 | JGI IMG/M metagenome (GOLD analysis project Ga0315280, IMG submission 203697) | Sediment microbial communities from Yellowstone Lake, YNP, Wyoming, USA - YL17G06_40 | ecosystem: Environmental > Aquatic > Freshwater > Lake > Sediment | place: USA: Wyoming | collected...
CGTCGATGACGTGGTGGTGGATGACTACCGCGAGCTGCTCTCGAAGTTGCGCGGCCTGAGCGGCGCCAACAACCTGCTCGGGACCCGCATCGTGGCCCTGGGTGGCCCCATCGGCAAGTACAGCCCCGAGGCCCCGGAGGTCGCCCGCAACAAATTCAAGATCCAGATCGTCGACGTCAGCTATGACGACTTCGCCCCGCGCATTCAGGCCGCTCGCGCCAACCCGGGTCTGGTTTCCGCGGCCCAGCAATGCGCTCGCAACTACCTCGAGCTCCCCGCAACCACACTGCGCACCGGCCTCTCCTTCCTCACCAACGCCTTTCTGCTCTATCACCTCTTCAAGGAGCTTCTGGCCGAGCACGGCGCTTCCGCATTCACCATCAAGAACTGCATGAACACCATCATGCCCATGGCGGAGACCACCGCCTGCCTCACCCTCAGCTTGATGAACGACGAGGGGCTGATGGCTTTCTGCGAGTCGGATTTCGTGATCATCCCGGCCGGCATCCTGCTGCGCCACGTCTCCGGCCTGCCGGTCTTTCTCCACAATTCCACCTTCCCTCACCAGCACCTGGTTACCTGCGCCCATTGCACCTCCCCGCGGCGCATGAACGGCGCCCAATACAACCCGGCCCTCATTCTGACCCATTACGAATCCGAGTACGGCGCCGCACCCAAGGTCGAGATCCGGCCCGGTCAGGAAGTCACCTTTGTCGACCCCGAGTACAGCTCAGGACGCTGGGTGGGCATCAAGGGCATCGTGCGCGACAATCCCTCCTATGAGATCTGCCGCTCACAACAGGATGTCGAGATCCAGGGCAACTGGGAGCTGCTGAAGTCCGAGGCCCGCGACTCGCATTGGGTGATGGCCTACGGCGACCACCTCAACGAGCTGCGCTACGCCGCCAGGAAGCTCGGCATCCACTGGACGGACATCTCGAAATCCCAGGGTTGACCAGCGAAGGCATGACCGCGGAAGAACTGCTCACCCAGGTCCGTTCACAACTGGCCGCCCGCGCCGACCCGAAGTTTCGGGAAAGCGCGATGCGATTTTTCCGCGAGCCGGTGGACTTGTATGGAGTCAGGACCCCGACAGTGAGAAAGATCAGCCAGGCGGCCTGGCGCGAGGTGAAGCATTGGCCCCTGGCGCAACGCAATAGCTTCTGCACGGCGCTCTGGAAGAGCGGCAAGCTGGAGGAGGGCGGCGTCGCCATCGAAGTCTACCGCCGCTTCGCCAAGCAGTGCGGCAGCGCCGAGTTCCGGCTCTTCGTGCGATGGCTGGATCGCTTCGTGACGAACTGGGGGCATTGTGACGGGGTGTCCTGCTGCCTGCTGGCCGCTTCGATCGAAAACCAGCCGGAACTGATCGCGCTGCTCCCGGCCTGGACCAACTCACCCAACCGCTGGAAACGCCGCGCCGCGGCCGTCTCGCTGGTGCGTGAGGCCAGGCGGGGCAGAAGCACCGCAGCCATTTTTCAGATCGCCGGCCCGCTGATGGAAGACTCCGACGACATAGTGCGGAAGGGCGTGGGCTGGCTGCTCAAAGAGACTTACCCCAACAAGCCAAGAGAGGTACTGAGTTTCCTCAAGCCTTGGAAGGGCCGGGCGCCCCGCCTCGTGCTGCGCCTGGCCGCCGAGAAAATGACCCCACAGCACCGCGCCATTGCGCTGGCGCGCTGATCAGTCCGGTCCTACCCCAGCTTGGGCGGCACTTCGTTCATGGGCCCCATCCACTGCAACTCCCGCTCGATGTCCCGGTGCAGCACGTACTTCCGGCGCAGCCCCGCGATGGCCTCGCCCCGCACATCGATCTTCGAGAGGTCGTACTGGCCCAGCCCGACCTGCCAGCAGTACAGAAGGTGACCCATCCAGCTCGGGTCGATGCCCATCAGCTCGACCCCCACGCGGTCGGCGGCCACGAAATCCGTCGAGGCCACTGCCACGCGGTGCGGCACCGGGATGCCGGAACCGGGGCCGTTACCCTCCATGCCCTCGTAGCCGTCGATCACCGCCGCCCCCCAGAAGGGCTGCATCTTCTGCGCCGTCAGCATCATGTTGTAGAGCGTCTGCCGCACGCCCCCGTGGTACTTGCGCTTGTCGTTCCAGCGCGGCGTCTCTTTGGGCGCGTTGTGCAGCGGCGCCCCCAGCGTCATGTTCTTGATCGACAGCGTGGCCACCGCCACGTTATGGGTCTTGAAGATCGCCGGACAGATGATGTAAGCATCGGGATCGAACAGCCGCGCCGCCAGCCGCACCGGCTGCACGTGCAGGTTGGCGTCGATCAGCGGGTGCACCACGTATTTGGCTTCCTGGTTGAGATCCACCAGGCTCACTTGCTGCGACTTGTGCTCGGCGGCCACCTTGTTGTAGCCGAAATTGTCGAAGCCTCGCAGCGTCTCCCCAGCCGAAGACTCCGCTATCACTACCGGTCCCTTAAACCGCGGCGCCAGGTAGTCCAGGATGCCGCGCAAGGTGTCGGCATGCGTGGCCGCGAGCTGGTTCTCGGTGGAAACGTTGTTGGGCTTGAGCACCACGTACTTCTTGCGCTTCAATCCGGGAAGGATCTGCTCATCGATCGCCATCAGGGCGTCGTGGATGAGCTTGCGGCGTTCCTCTCCCTTGAGCACCGCCACGGTGGCGCGCCGGTCGTAGGCATAGACCGGCTCCAGCGGCGTGGCCGGCGGTTGCTGGGCCATCAGAATGCGGCCCCGGCTCAGCGGACCTGCCAGGGCGCCTGCTCCGGCGGCCCACTGCAAAAAATGACGGCGCGATGATCCCAGTGGCACGAGGTGACCTCCAGACCTTACAATGAAAGACTCGATTCTGATTATATCCAAAACTCGGAGGTGCTATGACATCACAGTCTTCGCGCCGCAACTTCTTGGCGGTGGGCCTGGGTCTGCCCGCCGCTGGCCTGGCTTCGGCTTCCTCCCCGCGGGAGGCCGCCACCGCTCCGCCATCCCTGAAACTTCTGCCCGATCCCCCGCAAGGCTTCCGCTACCGCACCCTGGGCAAAACCGGCTTGAAAGTCACCGAAGTGGGCTTCGGCTGCATGATCACCTCCGACGCGAGTGTGATCGAGAAAGCCGCCGAGCTGGGCGTCAACTGCTTCGACACGGCCCGCAGCTACCAGCAAGGCAACAACGAGCGCATGGTGGGCGCCGCTCTGAAAAGCAGGCGCAAGAACGTGGTGCTGACCAGCAAGACCGGCGCCCGCACCAAAGATGCCGCGTTGGCCGACCTGGACAAGAGCTTGAGCGAACTGGGCACCGACTATCTGGACGTCTGGCACATGCACGGCAGAAGCAGCGCGGCTCAGATCACCGATGACCTGCTGGAGGCCCACGCCATCGCCAAAAAGGCCGGCAAGATCCGCTTCAGCGGCATCAGCACCCACGGCGGTCAGGCCGACATCCTCCAGTTCGCCGCCAAAAGCGGCAAAATCGACGTGGTGCAGCTCGGGTACAACTTCACCATGGGCGATACTCTTACCGCGGCCATCGACGCCGCTCGCGCGGCCGGCGTCGGCCTCGTGGCCATGAAGGTGATGGCCGGCGGCTTCCGCCGCACCAAGCCGGACAGCCCCCAGTACGCCATCTTGAAACGCGAGGGCGCCATGCTGGCGGCCCTCAAGTGGGTCCTCAAGAACCCCAAGCTCGACACCACCGTCCCCAGCATGACCGACATGGACCAGCTCGATGAGAACCTCAAGGCCATGTCCGTTCCCTTCGGCGAGGCCGACCAGAAGCTGCTGGCCGCGCAACTCGAGCACATCAGCCCGTTGTACTGCCGCATGTGCGGCCAGTGCCAGGGCCGTTGCCCCAAGGGCCTGCCGGTGGCCGACGTGCTCCGCTACCTCACCTACGCCGAAGGCTACGGCCAGTTCACTCTGGGCCGCGAGCAGTTCCTCGAATTGCCCGAGGAGCTGGCCGCGGTCCGCTGCAACCTCTGTCCAACCTGCTCGGTGAGCTGCCCCAATGGCGTCCAGGTTGCCCAGCGGCTCATCCGCGCTCAGGAGTTGTTTGCCTGATGAAAACCGATTCTTCTCGCAGAAGCTTTCTGGCCGCCGGGCTGGCCCTCCCGGCGGTCCAACCATCCGCCAGGCTCTCTTCTCCACCCAAGTTGCAGTACCGCACTCTGGGCCGCACCGGCTTGAAAGTGACCACCGTAGGCTTCGGCTGCATGATCACCTCCGACCCCAGCGTGATCGAGCGCGCCGTGGACCAGGGCATCAACTACTTCGACACTGCCCGCCTCTACGGCCGCGGCAACAACGAGCGCATGGTGGGCGCGGCCCTGAAATCACGCCGCAAGAGCGTGTTCCTCTCCAGCAAGAGCAAGAACCGCACCCGCCAAGGCGCGCTGGAGGAACTCAACGCCAGCCTGCGCGAATTGGGCACCGACTACTTGGACATCTGGTACCTCCACGACCTCGGGCGCGCCGAGGAGCTCACCGACGAGCTCCTCGCCGCCCAGCAGACCGCCAAGAAGGATGGCAAGATCCGCTTCGCCGGCGTCACCACCCACGGCGGCCAGGCCGCCGTCGTCCCGGCCGCTGTCAAGACCGGCCAGATCGACGTGGTCCTGTCCGGCTACAACTTCGCCATGACCAAGGACCTGGACCCGGTGCTCGAAGCGGCACACCAAGCCGGCCTGGGCATCGTGGCCATGAAGGTCATGGCAGGCGGCACTCGCAACGCACCCTACTATCCCACCCCTGCACAACTCCGCGACCTCCTCAAGCGCCAGGGCGTCATGCTGGCCGCCTTGAAGTGGGCCATCCGCAAGCCCTTCATTCACACCTCTGTCCCCAGCATGGTGGACACCGACCAGCTCGACGAGAACATCCGCGCCATGTCCTCTCCCTTTACGGACGCCGACCAGAGCCTGCTCGCCGTGCACCTTGAGCGCATCCGCCCCTTCTACTGCCGCATGTGCAACCAGTGCGACGGAACCTGCCCCAAGGGCCTCCCGGTGGCCGACCTCCTGCGCTTTCTCATGTATGCCGAAGGCTACGGACAGTTCACCCTGGGCCGTGAGAACTTCCTCGAACTGCCGGCCGAGGTCCGCCAGGTCCGCTGCAACCTCTGCCCGAGCTGTGCAGTGCGTTGCCCCAATGGCGTCCAAGTCGCCCGGCGGCTCAGCCGCGCCCAGGAGTTGTTCGCATGAAACTGCTGCTGTTGTTCGTCCTCTCGCTCACGCTGGCGGCTCAGGCCCCCGATTGCAGCCTGGTCCCGGGCTGGACCCAGCAGGGCCCCGCGCGCACCTACCTCGCCGACAACCTCTTCGAGTACATGAACGGCAACGCGGAAGGCTACCTGATCTACCGTTTCGTCAAGATGCAGGGCGTCACCTGCCGCTCCAGCGGCGACACCATCGTCTTCGACCTCTCCGAAATGGCAGATCCCGAGGCCGCCTACGGCATCTTCGCCGCCAATCGCGACGCCCGCATCCCCACGCTGAAAATCGGCATGGCCGGCCAGATCCAGCCCCGCCGCGGGGTCTTCTGCAAGGACAAGTACTACGTCGAGATCGCCGTCAACCAGGACAAGGACCTCACCCCCGCGCTGAAGGCCTTCCTCACCGCCATGGAGAAGCGCATCTCCGGTCGCACCGCCTTGCCCGAAGCCATCCGTTGGTTCCCCACTGAGAAGCTCGTGGCCGATTCCATCCGCCTCATCCCGGAGAGCGTGCTGGGGCTGCGCCTCCTCAGGCGCGGCTACGTCGCCCAGTACGACTACGGCAAGGCCTTCCTGGTGACCGAAACCTCCCCCGAAGCCGCCGCCGAGGTCATGACCAAGCTCCGCGCCCGCATCGGCGACACCCAGCCCGCCAAGATCGCCGACGACGCCTTCCGCGCCACCGACCGCTATCTCGGCGGCCTGTGCTTCTTCCGCAAGGGCCGCTACCTCGCCGGCTACGCCAACCTCGGCGAGGGCCAGGACGCTGTGGCTTTGGCGACGGCGCTTGCCGCGCGCATCCCGTAATTTCGCACCAAGCCGAACCCCTCCCCTTGGCGCTCTTTGCGCCGCGGCCCCGCCGTCTGCCACGGCGCTACACTAACGATTGGAGGAAGCGCAGAATGGCCACCTCGGACACACCGATTACGCGTGCCGATCTGGACGTGCGGCCTCCGGAACCGCCGGTCGCCCCTGACATGCTGGCCCGCATCGATCGGGCCCGTGCGAGCCCCAACTCCGGTGTCGCTCACGAGGCGTTCCTGAAAGAGTTCGGATTGTGAGGCGATTCGACTGAGTCGCCCCGGAGTCATCCACGTCCTGGGAATCGACAATCGACCCCCGCCATCGGCCTGGCAGGCGAGGGAGACGAGCAGCATCTGAAATTGCTGGCCGCCCTGGCCAGGGTGCTCCAGCACCGGGACTTGGTGGACCGGCTCAGGGCGGCCACCGGCAAGGACGAAGTCGTGCGGATATTGACCCCTGATCGAGAGGCAGGTGCATCGTGAAAGCTGCGGTTTTCCATGGTCCCAACGATTTACGGCTCGAGAATCGCCCGGTCCCCGCCATCGCCGAAGACCAGCTTCTGCTCAAAGTCGAAGCCTGCGCCATTTGCGGGAGCGACCTTCGAACCTACCGCTTTGGCGCCAGCAACATCACCGAGCCGGTCACCTTGGGCCACGAAATCGCCGGCGCCATCGTTGAAGTGGGCGGCGCGTTGACCGGCTTCTGCCCGGGCCAAAGAGTCGCCGTTGCCCCCGCAATTCCCTGCGGCGAGTGCCGGTATTGCAGGCAGGGGATGGAGACCGTGTGTGACAACCTGCGCTCCATCGGCTACCAGTTTCACGGCGGATTTGCCGAGTTCATGGCGGTTCCCTTCAGCGCCATCAGAGCGGGTTGCGTCAACACCATTCCCGAGGGACTCTCATTTGCGGAAGCCACCCTGGCCGAACCCCTGGCCTGCGCCATCAATGCCCAGGAACTGCTCAATGTGGGCCCCGCCGACACGGTAGTCATCCTGGGCGCCGGGCCGCTCGGCTGCCTGCACGCCGATCTGGCCAGAATCCGGGGGGCCTGCAAGGTCATGCTAACGGACCTCCGCGAGCAGCGCCTCGAACTGGCCCGGCAGTTTGCGGCCGATGTCTTCATCAACGCCCAACAGGAAAACGTCGAGGCGAAGGTTCTGCAAGAGACCGGAGGCGTCGGGGCCTCGCTGGTGATCGTTGCGGCGGCCTCCGGAGCGGCGCAACAGCAGGCGCTGGCTCTGGCAGCCAAACACGGGCGCGTCAGCTTCTTCGGCGGACTCCCCAAAACCAGCCCCTTCACCTCGCTCAACGCCAACCTCATCCACTACCGGGAGCTGTTTGTCATGGGCGCCTACGGTTCAAAGCCCAAGCACAACCGGCAGGCCCTCGAGTTGCTTGCCAGCGGTCAGGTGCATGCTTCGAGCCTGATCGGAATGCTGGCGCCCTTGGAACGAATCGAAGAAGCCATGGAGGCGGTAGCCCAGGGCGCCCTCCTGAAGGCCATCGTCCAACCCCATGGCTGAACTGTTACCAGGCATTCCAGCGGCGCCGGGCATCGCCATCGGCAACGCGGCCCTCTGGCCAGACCTCCCACGCGCTCTCACCGTCCGGCCCAAGAAGGCCCAAAGCTCTCCCCAAGCACCCGAAGAGAATTCACCGGGCTTACTTTGCGTCCTTTGCGGTCCTCGGCGTCTCTGCGCGAAACGCTCGCACCGTCTGGCCCAAGATGGCATGCAGCAATTCCGCGATCGTCTGGCGGCTGACGGGATGCCGCAACTGCGGCGCCAGTTCGGCCAGCGGCTCCAGCACGAACCGCCGCTCGGTGAGCCGCGGGTGCGGGATCACCAGCTCCGCAGACTCGATGACCGTCTCGCCATAGAGCAGAATGTCGATGTCAATGCTGCGCGGCCCTTTCTTCCGCAGGCGCTTGCGCCCCAGCTCGAGCTCCACCCTGCGGATGCGCGCCAGCAGTTGCTTCGGAAACAGCTCCGTCTCCGCTTCCAGCACCAGGTTGAGGAACCAAGGCTGATCGCGGAGGTCCACCGGCTCGGTCTCGTAAATCGAGGACACCCGACGAACCCGGAAGTCCGGCGCCTCCAGCTGGGCCATGGCGGCCTGCAACGCCCCCAAGCGATCACCCACGTTCGAGCCCAGCGAAAGGTAGACCGTTTTCACGGCGCTCAGAACAGCGTGCTCTGCCGGTTCTCGCGCAGCTTGCGCGTCACGCCGAAGTATTCGAAAGCCCGCTCGGTGGCCAGCCTGCCGCGCGGCGTCCGGTCGATGAAGCCCAGTTGGATCAGGTACGGCTCATAGACCTCTTCGATGGTGTCCGGCTCCTCGTCGATCGAGGCCGCCACGGTGTTCAACCCCACCGGCCCGCCGCTGTATTTCTCCAGGATGGTCAGCATGATCTTCTGGTCGATCTCATCCAGCCCGTAGCGATCCACCTCCAGCAGGTCCAGCGCCGTGCGCGCGATCTGCTCGGTCACCCGGCCGTCCGCGCGCACCTGCGCGTAATCGCGCACTCGCCGCAGCAGCCGGTTGGCGATGCGCGGTGTGCCCCGGCTCCGCCGGGCCACTTCCTCAGCCGCTCGGTCTTCGATCTTCACCTCCAGCAGCCGCGCAGAGCGCGTCACGATCTGCGTCAGCTCTTCCACCGTGTAATGGTTCAGCCGCAGCACCAGCCCGAAGCGGCCCCGCAGCGGGGCGCTGATCAGCCCTTGCCGCGTCGTCGCCCCGATGGCCGTGAAGCGCGGGATGGGCAACGAGTGCGTCCGCGCCCCCGGCCCCGACCCGACCAAAATGTCCACCCGGAAATCTTCCAGCGCCGCGTACAGCATCTCCTCGACGTCCGGTAGCAAGCGGTGGATCTCGTCGATGAAGAACACCTGGCGCGCCCGGACATGGCTCAGGATCCCGGTCAGATCCAGTTTCTTCTGGAGAATCGGACCCGAGGTCTGCTCGAAGCTCACTTCCAGTTCCGTCGAAATGATCGAGGCCAGCGTGGTCTTTCCCAGTCCCGGCGGGCCGTACAGCAGAACGTGGTCCATGGCCTCGCCCCGCTGGCGCGCGGCCTCGATGGCAATGGCCAGGTTCTCTTTCAGCTTGGTCTGCCCGGTGAACTCCTCCAGGCGCCGCGGGCGCAAGCTGGCTTCAAATTGCAGCTCGCCTTCCTGGGGAGCGGCCGAAACGATGCCCCGGTCCTTCATGACCTCACCCTTTAGCGTACAAGCTCCAGGGCTCGCCGGAAAAGCGGCTCGAATTCCACCGCCCCACCCGCGCTCCTGGCTTTCCGCACCGCCGCCTCAGCGGCCGCCGCAGCGCAGCCCAGGTTGACCAGCGCCGACAACACGTCCCGCTCAACGGCCCCCAGCCCAACCGGCGCACCCGCAGATGCCGCCACTGCGGCTTCTCCCTCCGGTGCCGGCAGCTTGTCGCGGAGCTCCAGAACAATCCGCTCGGCGGTCTTCTTGCCGATCCCGGGGATGCGCACCAGCCGCTCCACCGCCCCGCCACGGATTGCCGCCAGCAACTCGCCCACCGGCAGCCCGGAAAGCACCGTGACCGCCAGTTTCGGCCCGATGCCGCTCACCCCGATCAGCCGCTCGAACAGCATCTTCTCGCCTTCGGTCAGGAAGCCGTACAGCGACAGGGCGTCTTCGCGCACGTGCGTGTGGATGCGCAGGCGAACTTCACGGCCCGTCTCCGGCAGGGCCGAGTAGGTCGAGACCGGGATGGTGACATCGTAGCCCACCCCGCCCGCCTCCACGATCACCTGGTTGGGGTGTTTCTCCAAGAGCGTGCCTCGCAAATGCGCAATCATATGGGCGTACATTATTGTACATGGCGCGGCAGCGGTTCTTTGTCCAGCAGCGTAATGCCTCAGTCTCCGGGAGGTATTGGACCCCTTGTGGGATAAGCTTTAGCTTGTCTGGCCCACTTCCGCCTACAGCGCGAGACAAGCTGAAGCTTATCCCACCCAGGGCCCCCGGAGACTGAGGCATTACCCAGCAGCTCAGTCAGGGGCGGGCGGCCCTGGAGGGCGTCCAGGCCCGCCACCTGGCCCGCGTGCTCCGCGCCCAAGCCGGTCAGCGCTTCGAGATCTCCGACAACCAGTCCCTCTACCTGGCCGAGATCAAGGCCCTCGGCAAGGACCGGGTCGCCTTCCGTATCCTCGAGCCGCTCCCCCCGGAGACGCCGCACGTGCGACTGACCTTGCTGGCCGCCCTGATCAAGTTCGAACGTTTTGAATGGATCATCGAGAAAGCCACCGAACTGGGCGTCACGGCCATCGTTCCCTTCCAGGCCGCGCGCAGTGAGAAGGGGCTCGACCTCGCCGCTCGCAAACGCCTCGTGCGCTGGCCCACCATCGCGCTCGAGGCCAGCCAGCAGGCCCGCCGCCGCTTCTTCCCGCCCTGCCACCACGCCGCCTGGCCTCCGACACCCTGGCCCTGCTGGTCGGCCCGGAAGGCGGCTGGACCGACCCCGAGCGCGCCCTGGCCGGGCAGGCCGGCTGGGTTCCCGTCTCTCTGGGCCCGCACATCCTGCGCACCGAAACCGCCGCCATCGCGGCCCTGGCAATCCTCGCCAGCGCATGGCTGAACTGACTGCGGGGCCGGGGCCGAGTTGCACTTGATATGGTCATATTGTAGTCTGGGACTGGATCATGATTCGGATCAACATCCACGAGGCTAAGACTCACCTTTCCCGCTACCTCGACCGGCTGGCCAAGGGGGAGTCGATTGTGCTCTGCAAGAGAAACACCCCGGTTGCAGAAATCCGGCCCATCCCCCCACCCCGAAAAACCAGGCGGCCCATCGGTCTGGACAAAGGTAAGTTCACGGTGCCCCCGGAGTTCTTTGAACCATTGCCACCCGAGTTGCTGGCCGCATTCAACGGCCAGGCGCCGGGGAAACCGCAGTGAGAGTCCTGCTCGACACCTGCTCCTTTCTGTGGCTGACCATCGGCGCCGAAGAACTCTCGGATCAAGCCCGGGAGATATTTGCGGACCGGGCCAATGAAGTCTATCTCAGCACGGTGTCGAGTTGGGAAATCGCGGTCAAGTACGCTTTGGGGCGGCTGCCACTTCCGGAAGCTCCGAGTCGGTTCGTTCCTGCCAGAAGGCAGGTGTACGGTATCCAGGAATTGCCCCTGGAAGAAGAAGCCGCTCTCTATGTCGCCCGTCTTCCCAGGCTGCACACCGATCCTTTCGACCGCATGTTGATCTGCCAGTCCATTGTTCACGGCCTGGCGGTCCTGAGTCCCGACCCGCTGATCGCACAGTACCCCGTGCGCGTCCTCTGGTAGGCTGGAATAGACACAGCCGATGAACGAGACCCCATTCTACATTTGGGCCGCCGTGATGCCAGTGACGACGATCATTATCGTCCTAATCGGCGTGTTGCTGAACAACAACAACATGAATAGCCGCCTGAACGACATGGGTGGCCGCCTGAACGACTTGAAAGAACTGCTGCGTGCTGAGATCGCCAAAAGCCGCAGCGAGTTACTGTCCAAGTTCGCCGAACTCGATCAGCGACTTAGCCGCATCGAAGGGCAGCTCAGCCTGAGATAGGTTCCCGCTTCCTACACTGCACCCAGGCCGCCGTCGCTGACCACCCCCAGGGCCTCACGGATCTTCTCCACTTGGGCCGGAGAACTGCCCGGCATGGGAGCGCGGGGAAGGCCGCCGTTGCGGCCTTGTAAGCGCGTCGCGGTTTTCACGTTAGCGGGCAGGTTCGGCGCATCGATGGCATTCCACAAACGCAGCAGCTTGTGGTGCAGCTCCAAGGCCCGGCCATGGTCTGCCTGCGAGACCGCGTCCCACAACGCGACGCACCATTCCGGGGCCGCGGTCACGATGGCTGCCACCGCCCCGTGCGCACCCAGCACGAAGGATGGATACAGCAACCCATCCACTGCCGACAAGATGCGCGGCGCCCGGCCGGCCCTGCCCTGATGCGCCTCCAGCAGCAAGTTCGCCAGGGTCTTCAGGTCGCTGGCGCTCTGCTTGACGCCGATCACGCCCTCCACTTCCCGCAGAATCCGCGCCAGCAACGCCGGCGACAGATAGGACCAAGGGACCACGTTGTAGATGATCACCGGCAGCCCGCTCGATTCCGCCACCGCCGCGAAGTAGCGCAGCATGGCCTCATCGTCCGGGCGAAACAGATAGTGAACGGGTGTAATTTGCAGTGCGGCCACTCCCAGCCCCGCCACCGCGCGGCCCCTCTCGATGGCGGCTTGGGTGCTGTTGGTGATGATGCCCGCAATCACCGGCACCCGGCCCCGGGCCTCCTCGACGGTCCACGCCGTGATCCTGCGCGCCTCCTCCGCGCTCAGGGTGTGACCCTCGCCCGTGCTGCCACCGGCGGCCAGCCCGTGTAGCCCCGCCTGTTCGATCAGGTAACGCACTTCCGCGCGGTGCGCCTCTTCGCCGATGCGTCCTTCCGCATCGAACGGCGTGACCATGGGAGCAATGATTCCGGCGATCCTGGGATGTTCCATGCAAGATCATTATCCCCAACCCGGCAGGAGGGCGGTGCGCCTGGGCCTAGGGAACTGCACGCTGGCGCCCGGCGTCTAAGATGGTCATGCGCGCGCTGTTGGTTCTTGTTGTCTTTGCGGGCGCCGCCAGCCCCCAGTCTCTGCTCAGCCAGGCCGAACAGGCACACATCGGGGGCAACCTGGTGGCCGAGAAAAAACTGCTCGAAACCGCGGCCGCAACCGGCCCCGCCGAGGACCGCGCGGAAGCCGAGCGGCGCCTGGCCTGGCTGGCTTGGCGGTTCTACCAGGACGACGACACGGCGCGCACCCACTTCGACCGCGCCGGCTGGCGCGCCGCGCGCTCGAATGCGCCACCAAGACCAGCGACCGGGAGGATGCTCGGATTGCCTTCGCCCTGGCCACCCTCGAGGAAGCCTTCGCGGCCGGCAAGCCAGCCGCAGCCCCCGAAGCGCTCGAGCTCATTACCGAGGTGGTCCGCGCCGCGCCGGGCCGTTTCGTCCCCTCGCGCCTCATCTACGGCCTAGCCCGCCTGCTCGGCGACGCCCCACGCGCCGAAGAGGCCCTCCGGTCCTACCACTGGGGCGGCCAGCCCCTGCCGCTCTATCCCGAGGCTGGGCTGGCCGGCGCTCCCTCCCCGGTGGTCGCTTACTCGCGCTTCTGCCGCCGCGTGAAAGAGATCGCCGACGAGCATTACCGCCTGTCTGCCATCGGCAAGACCAAGGCCCCGCACCAGTCGCTCCGCGAACCCGTCCTGGCCGAAGCCCGGAAGTTCTGGCCGGAGATCACCTCGGAAGAGGCGCTACGGAAAGAGCTGAGCGCCCGGTTCGACACTGTGATCAGCTTCGAGCGCTGGGGCCTCGAGTTTGGGCGCCGGGTGCTGGATGAGGAGCGCGTCTTCGAACAGTACGGTCGCACGGCCCGCGTGCGCTTCGTGGTAGTCGACTCGATGGTCTCTAACGGCTACGTCAGTTGGCTCTCCGACGGAAGGAGCATCGTCGGGGGCTGGGCCGGCCCGCCCATGACCCAGGTGCGCCGCGAAGACGCGCTGCGCGGCTGGATGGCGCTCAGCGATCCCGAACACAAGCAGGAGTTCGAGCGCTTGATCGCCCGCGCCAGTGCGGAAGACGACGCGGCCGCCCGCAAGAATCCCTACGGCTACCTCGAGGGGCTCATGCTGCGCATGGTCCGCCGTTCTCTCCAGGATCTCCTGGCGGCCCTCCAAGCCAAGGGCCTTGCGGGCGCCCAGCTCCGCCTGGCATTCCTGGCCGAGTCCCAGCGCCAACTGGTGTCCTGCGTTCAGGCGCACGAGGCCCGGCGCCTCATCGACGGCAGCAGCACCCAGGGTGCGCAACGCGAGATGAACGCGGCCCTCTCCCAAGTCCTCTTCGGCCCCAGCCCGGCTGTCTGCCTTTCGGGCATCCTCGGGCCCAACATCGGCGCTCGCGACAACGGCTCCGGCGAGGGCAACGGCCGCATCATGCAGGGCATCGTCGCCTGGCTGGAGGCCCACACGGACGAGGTCAAGGGCCTGGACCGCACCCGCCCCCTGCTACCGCAGTTCGACCTGCTCCGAGACCAGCAGATCCGCGCCGCCTTCCGCTCCATGGATCCGCTGGCTCAGCCGTCTTCACCGGCGGTGCACGAATAGGCAAGCGCTGTTCTAGCTGTGGTAACGTGGTTGCTTCGCCCTCTCGATGCTCCTTTACGCCCTGACCATTTTTTGCAGCGCCTTCCTGCTGTTCCAGGTGCAGCCCATCATCGCCCGGATGATCCTGCCCTGGTTCGGCGGATCCGCGGCCGTGTGGGCCACCTGCATGCTCTTTTTCCAGGTGGCGCTCTTGCTGGGCTATCTCTACGCCCACTGGTCCATCCGCTCCTTGCGGCCCAAGCAGCAGGCCATCCTGCACGTGGCGCTGCTGGGGCTGAGCCTTCTTCTGCTGCCGGTCACTCCGAATCCCAGTTGGAAACCGATTGGCAACGAGGACCCGGTCTTGCGGATCGTCGGCCTCCTGGGAGTTACCGTGGGGCTGCCCTATTTCCTGCTCTCGACCACCGGCCCTCTGCTGCAAGCCTGGTACGCCCGGACTTTTCGCGTAGCCTTCCCCTACCGCCTCTTTGCGCTTTCCAATCTCGGCTCCATGCTGGCCCTGCTGAGCTACCCGGTTCTGGTCGAGCCGCGGGTGGCCACCCGTCACCAGTCACTGGGCTGGTCGGTGGCCTTCGGCTTTTTCGCGGCTCTTTGCGCGGGAGCCGCGCTCCACAGCGCGAAGAAATTCGAGCCGGCCCCGGCGGCTTCCGCAGGCGAGACGCCGGAGGCCGAGGCGCAACCTCCCGCCTGGACCCTGCAACTGCTCTGGATGGCGCTGGCGGCCTGCGCCTCCACTCTGCTGCTGGCCGTGACCAACCACGTCTGCCAGAATGTGGCCGCCATCCCCTTCCTGTGGATTGTCCCGCTCTCCCTCTATCTGCTGAGCTTTATTCTCTGCTTCGACAGCGAGGTCTGGTACCGGCGCAAGCTGTTCGCCGGCTTGCTGGCGGTGGCGCTGGGCAGTATGTGTTATGCCCTGACCCAGTGGGAGGGGAGCGAGACCGTAAAAGTCGTCATTCCGCTTTTTTCAGCCGGCCTGTTCATCTGCTGCATGTTTTGCCACGGCGAATTGGCCCGCTTGAAGCCGCACGCGCGTTACCTCACCTCCTTTTACCTGATGGTCTCCTTCGGCGGGGCGCTGGGCGGGTTGTTTGTGGGCTGGCTGGCGCCGCGCCTGTTCCACGGCTACTTCGAGTTGCCGGTGGGCATCTTCGCCTGCACCTTGCTGGCCCTGGTGGTCTTCCGGGACCTTTCCAAATGGATGTACCTGCCCTGGGCCGCGCTGGCCGTCGCCCTGCTGGTGTTTCTGTCGCTCAAGGAGCGGGATACCGCAGCCGGCGCCCGCGTGATGGTGCGCAATTTCTACGGAGGTCTGCGGGTGACCGACTCGGGCGCCCTCGAAAAGGGCGACGCCACGCGCACCCTGGTCCACGGCACTATCACCCACGGTCTGCAAATGCTCGCCCCGGAGCTCCGCCGCCGGCCCACCACCTACTACGGAAAGCAGTCCGGCGTCGGCCTGGCCATCGAAAACTGCCGCCGCTCCGGCGAGCGCGTCGGCGTGATCGGGCTGGGCGTTGGCACACTAGCCAGTTACGGCAGGCTCGGAGACTACTACCGCTTTTACGAGATCAACCCCCTGGTCATCCAGGTGGCGCGCCGGGAGTTCACCTATCTGAACGACTGCCCGGCCAGGCTGGATGTCGTGCTCGGAGATGCGCGCTTGTCGCTCGAGCGCGAGCCGCCCCAGCACTTCGACGTGCTGGCTGTGGATGCCTTCTCCAGCGACTCCATCCCGGTCCACCTGCTGACCCGCGAAGCCTTTTCCCTTTATTTTGGCCATTTGAAGCCGGAGGGTGTTCTGGCGGTCCACATCAGCAACAACCACCTGGATCTGGGCCCCGTGGTCCAGAGCCTGGCGGCGGCGCTTCACAAAGACGCGCTCCTGTTCGACACCGATGACGACGACGAGCAGGACGTCTACGGCGCCACCTGGGTCTTGCTCACCGGGCAGCCCGAGGTCCTGCGCAACCCCGCCTTCCAGCGGACCGGCAGCCAGCTCAAACCCCGCCCCGGCCTGCGCCTGTGGACCGACGACTACAGCAACCTCTTCCAGATCCTGAAGTAAACCGGCGACATCTCTTCACCGCAGAGACACAGAGAAGAGACCGTGGAGAGTTCTCTGCGTCTCAGCGCCTCTGCGGTTCAATCTAGAATGTCCGCGACCACTCTTTGGGCCAGCGCTCGACCACCACTTTCTCTTGCGTGAAGAACTCGACCGCGTCCCGGCCCTGCCCGTGCAGATCGCCGAAGAAGCTCTCCTTCCAGCCGCTGAACGGGAAGAAGGCCATGGGCGCGGCGATGCCCACGTTGATCCCCACGTTGCCGGTCTCGACCTCCTGGCGGAACTTGCGCGCCGCCGCCCCGCTGGCGGTGAACAGGCAAGCCATGTTCCCGTAGGCCCCGCAGTTGACCAGCGCAATGGCCTCTTCGAGGCTCTCCACCTGCACCAGTCCCAGCACCGGTCCGAAGATCTCGGTGCGCCCGAACTCCCCGCCGGCAGCCACGCCCGCCAGCACGGTGGGGCGCACGAAGTTGCCGCCCTCGAAACCGGGGATCCGGGCGCCCCGGCCATCCACCAGCAAGCTAGCCCCCTCTGCAGCGCCCTGGCGGATCAAACCCTCGATGCGCGCCCTGCTTTGCGGCGTGATCACCGGTCCCATCTCGACCGCCTCGTCCAAGCCGCAGCCCACCACCCGCGTAGCCGCCGCCTCCGCGATGGCCTCCGCAAAGGCGCGCTGCGCAGCGCCCACGGTCACCGCCAGCGACGCGGCCAGGCAGCGCTGCCCGGCGCAGCCGAAGGCGCTGTCGGCGGTGATCCGGGTGGTCATCTCGATATCCGCATCCGGCAGAACCACAATTGGGTTCTTGGCCCCGCCGTGGCACTGCACGCGCTTGCCGCTGGCCGCCGCCCGGCTGTACACGTATTTCGCCACCGGCGTCGAGCCCACAAAGCTGATGGCGCGCACCGCCGGATGGTCCAGAATCGCGTCCACCGCCTCCTTGGTCCCGTTGACCAGGTTGCAGACGCCCCGGGGCAGCCCGGTCTCTTCCAGCAGGCCGAAGACCTTCTGCATGGTCAGCGGGACCTTCTCGGACGGTTTCACGATGCAGGTATTGCCGCAGGCCAGCGCATAGGGCAGGAACCAGAACGGGATCATGCCCGGGAAGTTGAATGGCGCGATGATGGCGGTCACCCCCAGGGGCTGACGGATCATGATTTCGTCGATGCCAGACGCGATCTCCTCGGAGTTGTAGCCCTGGATCAGGATCGGAATGCCGCAGGCGATCTCCACGTTTTCGATGGCCCGCCGCATTTCCCCGCGCGACTCGGCCAGCGTCTTACCGCACTCGATGGTAACCGTGCGCGCCAGTTCCTCGAAGTGCGCTTCCAGAAGGTTCTTGAGCTTGAAGAGGTACTGAACGCGTGCGGCGGCCGGCGTGCGCCGCCATTCCGGGAACGCCCGGGCCGCCGCCTGGGCGGCCTGGTCCACTTCCGCCGCCGGGGAAAGCGGCACTTTGGCCAGCGCCTCGCCGGTGGCCGGATTGTGCGCCTCCAGCCACTCCGCAGCCCTGGAGGCGCGCCACTCCCCGTTGATATAGTTGTTCAATGGCTCGGTCATGATGGAAATAGTTTCCTTTTTGACTTTGTCCATTCTATACTCAAGTCGAACCCTTGTGAGGTGACCATGCTTACTGCTTTGTTGAAAAGTCTTTCCAGCCGGCGCGAACTGTTTCGCGGCGGCAGCTTGCTGGCTGCGGCCAGCGCTTTCCGCGGCCGCGCCGGCGCCGCGGCCCCTCCCCTCGAGATCGGGGCGGACATCTACAAGTCCATTGGTGTCCGGCCCATTGTCAACTGCAAAGGGACCTTCACGATCATCAGCGGCTCGCAGACCCTGCCCCAGGTCAAGCGCGCCATGGACGAGGCTTCCCGCCACTACATCCATCTGGACGAACTCATGGATGCGGTGGGCAAGCGCCTGGCCGAGCTGACCGGCGCGGAGTGGGGCATTGTCACCGCCGGTTGCGCAGCCGCCCTGACACACGCCACCTCCGCCTGCATCGCCGGCGCGGACCCGGAGAAGATGCAGCGGCTCCCCTACCTGACCGGCCTCAAGAGCGAGGTCATCGTCCCGCGCTACTCCCGCAACCAATACGACCACGCCATCCGCATGCTGGGAGTGAAGATGGTCGAGGTCGGCACTATCGAAGAGTATCAGGCGGCCTTCAACGCCCGCACCGCCATGATCATGGTGCTGGCCGGGGGCGGCGACTCCGGCCCGCTGGGTACCGAGGCGCTGGCCCGCATCGCCAAACCAAAGGGCGTCCCGCTCATCGTGGACGCCGCCGCCGAGCACCTCACCATCCCCAACATCCACCTCCAGCGCGGCGCCGACATGGTGGCCTACAGCGGCGGCAAGTGCATCCGGGGTCCCCAGTGCGCCGGCCTGCTGCTGGGCCGCAAAGACCTGCTCCAAGCCGCCTGGATCAACAGCGCCCCGCATCACGCCTTCGGCCGCTCGCTCAAGGTCGGCAAGGAAGAAATCATGGGCATGCTGGCAGCCGTCGAGATGTGGGTGAAGCGCGACCACGCCGCCGAATGGAAGCAGTGGGAGTCCTGGCTGGACCACATCTCCCGCCGGGTCACCAAAGTGGACGGCGTGACCACCCAGGTGATGCAGCCGGAGGGCCTCTCCAACCGCTCCCCGCGCATGCGCATCAGTTGGGATGGCGCGCGGCTGGGCATCACCGGCCAGGAACTCGAAAAAGTCCTTCTGGACACCGACCCGCGCATCATCCTGGGCGGGGCCTCGGGCAGCCGCCGGACCGGCATGGCCAGCAGCCTCACCATCATGCCCTACATGATGATTCCGGGCGACGAGAAGGTGGTGGGCGAGCGCCTCTACGCGCTGCTTTCCAAGCCCCCCAAGATCGACGTCCCGGCGCCACCCAGCGGCGCGCCCGCTAACGTCGGCGGCCAATGGGACGCCCACCTGGAGTTCGTGCGCGGCAGCGCCGACCACGTTCTGATCCTCGAGCAGCAAGGTTCCGAGCTGGTGGGCACGCACCGGGGCGACATTCTCTCCGGAGACCTGCGCGGCACGGTCGAAGGCAACGAGGTCCGCTTCCGCAGTTCGCACCGCTACGAAGGCACCCGCCTCGGCTACGACTTCACCGGCCAGGTGAACGGTGACAGCATGCAAGGCACCGTCGGCCTGGACGAGTACGGCGAGGCGCGCTGGACCGCCCAGCGCCACCGTTACGGCCGCCCCGGCGGCACCGTGCGCCCTCAGAAAAACGTGTAGTTTCCCGCAAACTGGCTGAGGTCCGCCAAGGGCCCGAAGAATGCGGCACATTCGGGCCGGTTAGGTGCATCGCCGGCGGCTGGTTGAGACGGGGGCGCAGGTGTGCGAGCTCGAAATGGTGGCTCAGGGCGGGCGGCGGTCAGCGATCTCACAGTGAATAGGCAGGCCGAGGAGGCGCTCCGTGACAACCAGAAGGCGCTGGCGCAATAGCGCGAGGAACTGCCCGCCCTGGCGGGCCGCCTGCTGAAGACCCATGAGCAGCACCGGCGGCAAATGGCCCGGAAGCTGCACGATAACTTCAACCGGCGACTGGCCATGCTGACCATGGACCTCGAGGCGCTCGAACAACGCGCGCCGCTGCCTGTCAAGGAGTTGCGCGGGGAACTAGGGCGGCTCAAAGAACGGCTGGCGGAACTGTGCGAGGACGTGCGGCGCATGGCCTATCAGTTGCGCCCCTCGGCGCTGGAGCACCTGGGACTGGCGGCGGCCTTGCGGTCCTACTGCTCGGAGTTTACGCGACACGAGAGGATCCGGGCGCAGTTCACCTGCCGGGGCGACGACCGCGCGGTCCCGCAGGACGTGGTGTTGTGCCTCTATCGGGTGGCTCAGGAAGCCCTGCACAACGCGGCCCGCCGCTCCGGATCCGAGCGGGTGACGGTGACGCTGGGGGAGACCCCCCGGGAGATCCGGCTGGAGGTGGCCGATCAGGGCCGAAGGCCGAGATATTCACGAGCGTTGTGAACCAGTGGAAGCTGCCCCTCGACCCACCCTTCTGGAACACTGAGATCCCGAGCACTTGCCGGTTGACGCCGCGCCGATTTCCGGAATGCGAACCGGGTAATCCCGGGCTGGGCTACTCTCCGACGTTCCGCAAGACCTCGGCTTCCAGAGAGGGCGCGACGAAGAAGCCGGCACGGCTGCGCAACGCCTCCATCTCCGCTCTGAGCGAATCGATCTCCGCTTTCGCTTTGGCTCGAATCAAAATGCCCAACACCCCGCGCACCGGGAGGCCGGCTTGCTCGATTGAGCATTTCGCTTCCAGCTTTGGCATCCGCTCAAGCTCTGCCCGGACAGCTTCCGGAATGCAGACCTCCTCGAACTGCGCTATCAGAAGGTCGAGGCGTCCGATAAACGCGGGGTTGGAGATCGGCGAGGTATCACTCACCGCGACCATAGGCCAGGTCTTCGGCCAGTTCCTCGGGGCCGTAGTGACGAGGGACGCCCCGACGCGTTACCAGCTCGGCGAACTGATAACGCGAAATCGCGGCCAGTTCTGTGGTCCTGCCGAATGACAGGATGCCCTGTGCGTAAAGGGAAAGAGCAAGTTCACAGTAATGCCTCAGTCTCCGGGAGGTATTGGACCCCTTGTGGGATAAGCTTTAGCTTGGTGTGCCAGGTTATGGCGCGTATTCGAGGGGTGAAAGTCCCCTGTGGACCGTAATGACCGGAACCAGCCGTCTAGGCAAGGGTGCCCGTCGCGAGGCGGGATCTGA
>Ga0315280_10004373_pt1 | contig 20928 bp, 7 predicted proteins | sample YL17G06_40_MG_FD_203697 | JGI IMG/M metagenome (GOLD analysis project Ga0315280, IMG submission 203697) | Sediment microbial communities from Yellowstone Lake, YNP, Wyoming, USA - YL17G06_40 | ecosystem: Environmental > Aquatic > Freshwater > Lake > Sediment | place: USA: Wyoming | collected...
GCCTCTTCTCTGTTTCGTCCGGGAAAAAGGGGCACGAACAGAGAAGAGGCACCGGTACTTGCCTCGCAGGTACCGCTCCGGAGACTCGCCGTCCCGACTGAAGAAGCATCATATCAATTGGACTCGAGCTGACCTACAATTGCTGGTACTTGGCCAATGAGAATTGAGAAGTGCAAAGTGTTCGCTCCATTTTGCACTTTTCATTTTTCACTTTGCACTCTTAACGGTTACTTCCGAATCGGCCCCCGGCGTAGCCGCCGAGGGCTAACTGCCGACTGCGGTCTGCCCTCTGCCTACTGCCAAAGGAGAGAACCCATGGTCGCTGCCGCTCCTGCCGGAATGATGGTCGCCAGGCTCGCGTGGTTCTGGATGCTCGCTTCGGGGTTCGTGCTCCCCGTGGGGCTCCCGCCCGGCCCGGAGGACCCCGTGGTGGCCAACGTGGCCCCGCAAGAGTGCCTCTTCTATCTCGGTTGGGCCAGCATGGCCAAGCCCGACCCGAAGAGCCCCAACCAACTGGAGCAGCTCTTCGCCGAGCCAGAAGTCCAGCAACTGGTGGGAGAAGTCGAGCGTCGGGTGCGCGACGGGCTCCACCAGTGGTACCTCATCGGCGGATTCATGGAGCACTACGACGCCATCTGGCACATCAAGAAGGTCATCTCCAGCCCCGGGGCCATGTATCTGGCCAACCTGGAAATGCACGGCTCGCGGCAGCCGCCGGGGATTCAGGCCGGGGCCATCCTGGGCCTCGGCGACGACGCCGCCAAGGTGCGGAAGACCCTGGAGGAATACGGGCAGATGGTCGGCGGTCTTGTCGAAACGATGAAGGTCGGCGAGGAGTCCTTCTATCGCGTCAAGCCCGGCCCCGAGGCGCCGCTCATCACGTGGGGAGTTTACGGGAGGCACGTCGTTGTCGGCATCGGGGAGGGCGAAGCGGAGGCGATCGTCAAACGCATGGAGGGAAGGCCGCCGGAGTGGCTCGTTGGCATGCGCAAGCGCCTGGTGGTGGACCGCCCGGCCACGGTGTCTTACGTCAATGTGCGGAAGATCGTCCAGATGATCCAGGCGGGAGTCGGACCGGAGGCCGAGCCGGTGATCAAGGGCCTGGGGCTGGACAACTTCATCTCCTACGCCTCGGTGGCGGGCCTGGACAAGGAAGGCTACGTGAGCAAATCGCTCTTGGCCACGGTGAAGCAGGGGGGCGATTTGCTGGCCTTCCTCGGCGGCAAACCGCTGGAGGCCAAGGACCTGACGCCGATCCCGCGGGACGCCACCTTGGCGGCGGCCGCCCGCATTGAGCCCGACCGGCTCTGGGAGACGATCTTCTCAATGCTGGCCAAGGCCGATCCCCGCGGGGCGGAGCGGTTTGCCGAAGGACTCTCTCAGGCGGAACAGCAGTTGGGCTTCAAGCTACGCGAAGCCCTGCTCAAGCCGCTGGGGGGCGTATGGTGCATCTACAACTCGCCGGGCGAGGGCGGCCTCGTGGTGACCGGCCTGACGGTCGTGGGGCAACTCAATGATGCCAAGCGGGTCAAGGCGACCCACGACCGGCTGCTGGCGGAGCTGAAAAAGAGCATCGAGGCACTGCAAAGGGCAATGCAAGGCCGCGAGGTCCAGTCGCCGATCCGCCAGTTCAAGTGCGCGGGCCAGGACGTGTACATGTTGGAGTTCCCGTTCGGGCCGGCGGCTGCGATGCGTCGGGGGCCCGGCCCGGATTTCCCGTTCGCTCCCTCGTGGTGCCTGACCGACAAGGAATTGATCGTCGCCCTGTTCCCGCAGAACGTGAAGGCGTATCTGCTGCGCGGCGAGGGATACCAGTCGCTGGCCACGGCCCCGGAGGTGGCGGAGGTGCTCAAGTCCGAGCCCGGCCCGGTAGCCTTGAGCTACGTCGATACGCCGGAGTTGTTCCGGCTCGTGTATCCGATGGTGCAGATCGGGGCGAAGTTCATGACTGCCCAGATGCAGCGACAGGGGGTGGACGTGCCGATGGCGGTCCTGCCCTCGGCCCCGGCGGTCGGCAAGCACCTGCGGCCGGGGGTGACCGCGGTGCGGCGGACCCAGGACGGGCTGGAGACGACCTCGCGGCAGAGCATGCCGGGGCAGAACATCGGGGCCTCGGCGCCGGTCATGGCGGCGCTGCTCTTGCCCGCGGTGCAGGCCGCGCGCGAGGCCGCACGCAGGTCCCAATGCGCCAACAACCTGAAGCAGATCGGGCTTGCGCTGCTCAACTACGAGAACGCTCACAAGTCGTTCCCGCCGGCGTATTCCGTGGACAAGAACGGCAAGCCACTGTTGAGCTGGCGGGTGCTGATATTGCCGTATTTGGAGCAGAATCCCCTCTACCAGCAGTTCCACCTCGACGAGCCTTGGGACAGCGAGCACAACAAGAAGCTGATCGACGTTACCGTCATGTGCTATCGTTGCCCGAGCGGCCTGCCTCTGCCGGGCAAGACGACCTACCTGACCGTGCGCGGCAAGGACACGATCTTCCCCGCAGGCGAAAAGGGGATCGATATTGCTGCGATCCGCGATGGGACGTCCAACACGATCCTCGTCGTGGAGGCCGGCGACCAGTCGGCGGTGGAGTGGACCAAGCCCGACGACTTTACGCCCGACGAAAAGAACCCGACCAAGGGCCTGCTCGGGCATCATCCGGGCGGATTCAACGTGGTCATGGCCGACTGCTCCGTACACTTCCTCAGCGCGGGGATCGACCCGAACGTGCTGCGGGCCCTCTCCACCCGCAACGGCGGGGAAGTGATCCGTTACGAGGACTTATCTGCGTCACCACGTCGGCGTCCGGCGCCCTCGAAGGGGAATGCGGTGGCGGTCCCCAAAGCGAAGTCGGCAATCATCGAGATTCCCAAGGCGGAGCCGCCGAAGCCGGAGCCCTTCAAAGAAGAGCCGCCCAAGGCGGAACCGCTGAAACTCGACGTGCCGAAAGCGGAAGCGAACAAAGCGGCGCCTCCGTCAGCGGCCGGCTTGCCGCGAGGGCCCTTTTCCCGGGCTCGGATGCAAGCCCGGCGCATTCAGTCGATGAACAACCTCAAGCAGATCGCCCTGGCCTTGTTCAATTACGAGAATGACCGCAGGACGTTCCCTCCTGCTTACCGCGCCGACAAGCAGGGCAAGCCGCTCTTGAGCTGGCGGGTGGCGATCCTGCCGCATCTCGAACAAGAGGCGCTGTATCGCCAGTTCCGCCAGGAGGAGCCTTGGGACAGCGAGCACAACAAGAAGCTCATCCCCCTGATGCCCAATGTCTTCCGCTCGCCCAGCAGCAACGCTGAACCGGGGAAGACGAACTACCTGACCGTGCGCGGCGAGCGGACCGTGTTTCCCGGCCCGCAGGGGATCGGATTGGCTGATATCCGTGACGGAACGGCAGCCACGATCATCACCGTCGAGGTGAACGACGAGCGTGCCGTGATCTGGACCAAGCCCGATGATTTCGAGCCCGACCCGAAGGACCCGCTCAAGGGACTCCTCGGCCTCTATCCCGACGGCTTCCTGGCCGGGCTGGCCGACGGGAGCGTTCTGCTGGTCAGCAGCAAGGCGGAGGCGGAGACGCTGCTCTGGGCCTTTGACCGCGCGGACCGTCACGTCGTCGACTTCGAGAAGCTGACCGGCGCGCGCCCGGCAACTCCGCCGGGGCAAACCAGACCCGTGAAGAAGCCCCCGGTATCGGTGCGAAAGGGGTAACCGCCGCATCGTGAACGCTTGCCGGGCCGACACGGCCCGGCTCTGAGCCCTGAACCCGGACCCCTCCTCACTCGACCGGCGTGTGGCGGATGATCCGGCCTTCGACCAGGTAGATCACGTCTTCGGCGATGTTCGTGGCGTGATCGGCGATCCGCTCCAGGTTGCGCGAGGCGGCCAGGAGGTTGAGCAGGGCCGCCGACCGCTCCGGCTCGCTCCGCATCAGCTCCTCGGCCTTCTTGCGGTTCTCGCGCTTCATCTGGTCAACTTCGTTGTCGCGGCCACAGACGCTATGCGCCAAAGGGGCATCCAGGTTGACCAGGGCGTCGATGCTGTCGCGGAGCATGGACTGGGTCTTCTGGCACATCCCGGCCAGGTCGAACGGGATCGGGTACCATCCGCCGGATGGTCGCGGCGGCTGGGCCGAGAAGGCGACTGCCTTGCGGGCAATGTTCACCGCCAGGTCGCCGATCCGCTCCAGGTCGTTGTCGATCTTCAGCACGGCGACGATCAGGCGGAGGTCGGAGGCCACCGGCTGGTGGAGGGCCAGGGCCTTCAAACACTCCTCCTCGACCTCGACCTCGCGGTGGTCGATCTCCACGTCCCGCGCTTCGACGCGGCGGGCCAGTTCCGCGTCCCGGTCCAAGAGGGCCCGGACCGCCAACTGCACCTGCTCCTCCACCAGGGCACAAAGCGACAAGGTGCTCTTCTTGATCTTCTCGATTTCCCGCTGCAAGTGGACGGACATGGCTCTTGTTCCTAAGGATCCGAGCGACAAAAAGGGGACAGGCACCTCGCTACGCTTGGAGCCAGTCCCCTATGATCCCACACCGGCCGGTTCCTTTCAACCGGGACGGGTCGTTCAAACCGCAGTTGTTGGTGGTCCAGGGGCAGTCGGGCGGTCCGCCGAACGGAGCATAACCTACTCGACTTCCGCTTCGAAGCGAATCCCCTTCACGTGCATCCGCGTGCATCTGCGGTCCGTTCTCCCCCACCGAAGTCGGCCGGGAGGCCCTCGACGATCTTGACTGTCTCGATGCTGACACGGGCGACCTGGCCGACGAGGCGGACGATGTACTCGGGGTCGTCGGGTCGGTTGGGGTCGGAGCGGATGCCGCTCCGCTTGTCCTGGCTCACCTGGTACTGATCGATCACCCATTCCAGCGCGCTGCGGTTGCCCAGGCGGTACTTGAACACCTCGGGCGGGATGTCCGCCAGGGTCAGCGAGTCGTTCACCTTGACGGACCTCTTGTCCTTGCTCAGCCGCATCTTGTCGTCCACGCGGTACGAGAGCGGCACGTCGGGCGATTCGATCCACTCCAGCGGCCAGGGCTCCAGTTTCTCGTAATCCAGGTGGAGCCGCGCCAGGTCCTTACCCGCCTTGGCAAACGCCCGGAAGTCCGGGGCCAGGGGCACGCGGGGCAGGTCGCGCTTGAGGTTCTCGGCGTAGCGCTCGCGGTATCCGGGATGGTGCAACAGGCCGTAGACGTAGTAGAAGATGTCCCACTTGCTGATGTTCTTCTTTCCGTAGCGCTTGCGGAAGTGGTCCAGCGCCCAGTCGGTGATGTTCTCCCGGCGATTGCTCCCGTCCTCGTCGTAAACGTAGAACGGAAAGCACTGATGCGCGTCGAGCGACGCACAGAGGTGGATGTCAACTAACCGGTCGGACGCAAGCGCGCTGAACCCTTTCGCACGGTAAGCTATATCGCTAACTGAGATCAGGACATTCTCTCCCTCGGTCGCCGCCACCGGGAAGATCTGCGTGAACTTATACCTTCTCTCATTGAGTACGTCGTTGAAAAACACGTATTCTTTCGTGAAGGGCCGGTACAAAGCACTGCGAATATCTCCCTCGTCGTACCTCGCGTAACGGCCGCGGCGCAAGCTCGCCTTGAGCGACTCGCTCCACTTGATGTGTTCATAGCGCACGAAGTCATCGGGATCCGCTTTTCGGCCCGCGCGTTCATACCTATCGACCTCAGAGTTGTAGTCGTCCACTACTCGTTCAACTCGCTGGGCCAAGGCCGGTCGGAGGAAATCGTAGACTACGTCGTCTCGGTTCGTCTTAATGCCAACCGAGTAAACCCCAAAGACTGTATGTGCCGGCGCGGCTCTGTCAGCTTTGCCTTCTTTCGAGCCAATAGGAACCAGTGCCGCGAACTCCTCCCCATTGGCGGCGACCAGCCAGGTGTGTCGTCCGTCGGGATCAAGCCTTTGCCACTTCACTCCCGCGACGCCCGCATGGTGCGCGAGCCAGGCAAGTTTTCTCTCCCGCCGCAACGTCTTCTCCACGCGATGGAACGATAGGCGATGCCCGCGGCGACGTTTCGACTGGACCGCGACCGTGATGCCCACGCCAACCTGGATGCGGAACACGTTGTACATCGTTCCCGAGAGCTTCGGGTTCTGACGCACGTTCCCTTCGAGGTGGAGGTGATAGACCCGCGTGAAATCCTCCAGGAAGTGCTTGCGCATCCCGTCGAAGGCGATCTGGTCCACGAAGCTATTGTTGCTCACAAACGCAACGATTCCGTCCCGGCCATTGAGCCGGTCGGTCGCCCAGCGGAAGAACTTGACGTACATGTCGGAAAGCGCATTCTTGTTGCTCGCCTTGGAATCGCGCGCGTACGTCTCGCTCACCCGCCGGTCGATGACCTCGTATTTCCGGTTTTTGTTGTTGTCGTTCTCGTTGAGCTGCCAGGCGTTGTACGGCGGGTTCCCGAGGATCACCGTGATCGGAGCCCCCTTCTGCCGCTCCACCCGGGCCACGTTCTCCTGTTCCATGAACCCAAGCGTCCCTTGCCTGCCCTTGGCCAGGTCGAGCGTGTCCACGAAGCACAGACCCGCAAACGGCTCGTACGTCCCTGTGTGCTCGTAATAGGCGTGCTCGATGTTCAAGGCGGCAATGTAGTACGGCAGGAGCATCACCTCGTTGGCAAAAAGCTGCTCCCGGTACATGCGCGGCAGGTCCTTCTTCGGGATCCGCCGTAGGATGTTCACGATGAAATTGCCGGTGCCCGTACAGGGGTCGAGGATGTTTACCCCCTCGTCGCCAAGGCCCATGCCGAACTCGCTCTGGAGCACCTGGGCCACGCTTGCGCATATAAAATCGACGATCTCCTGGGGCGTGTAGACGATCCCGTGCGTGTCGGCCACTTTGACCGAATAGCCCTGGAAGAACCGCTCGTAGACGGTGTTCAAGAAGTGCTGCTTTTCGGAGAAATCCGCGATCGTCGCCGCCGCCGATTCGATCGCCAGGTAAAACCGGTCCAGCGACTTGAGGAACTCGTGGCGATTGAACGAGCGGCTTATCAAGGCGTCGATCACCTTCTCCACTTCGGCGGCGATCACGTTGCGGCGCGTGAAGTCGGGGTTGTCGAAGATCGTCCCGATCAACCGCTCGGTCAAGAGGTGCTGCACGAGCATCTCGTCCACGGCCGCAATGCTCAGGTTTGGGTTGAGCGAGCTGCGGCAGAGCCCGAAAAACGCCTCAAAGGCCGCGATGAAGCGGGGGTTGCTCTTGTGGGCGTCCTGGATCTTCTCGACCAGCCCGCGGGCCAGGTCGGGCACCCGCTCCTGGAACTCGCCGATCGCCTTGCCGAAATCTTCGTGGGCCGGCTCGGTGTAGGAAAAAAAGGCGTTGAGGAGGTCGGCCAGGGCTTGGGCCTGGGTGATGTCGGCCTTCATGGCCAATTGGCCGTTCTGATAGAGATAGGCCTCTCGCGTGTCCTCGAAGATCGTGTTGCCCAGCGGGTAGCCCTTGGCGATCTTGCGCTTGATCTCGGTTTCCAGGTTGTCGTCGGTGTCCTTGGCTTCCCAGTGGCCGCGGGTGATGTAGTAGTCGTCGCGGAAGGTGCCGTCGGGGCGGACGGTCTTGCCCTCGGGTTTGCCCTCGGCAGTCTCGCCGAGTTCGGGGATGAGGGTCCAGCCCATGCGGCGGCCGGTCTCGTCCAAGAGGTTCTGAAAGGCGGAGCGGAGGGCGGACTCGTGGCCCACGTCCTGGCGGGCGTAGGTCTTGAGGGCCTCGTAATAGGCTTTGATTGCCTTGTGGTTCGGCTTGATGGGGGCGTGGGGCATGGGGATTCAGAGCCGGGCCGTGCCGGCCCGGCAGGGTCCGGGGGCCAGGGGAGGGCGTTCACCTGGCCCCCAATGTACGCGCGCACAGACGCCTGTCAATAGGGCAGTGGGCAGTTCTTGGGCGTACGGACTTGGAGAACGCCTACGGGCGCGTCACCTCGACCGGCCGGCCTTCCTGGAGCGAGCCGGCGGGGGACTGGACGACCAACTCGTCCCCCTTCAGCCCGGAAACCACCTCGACGTCGTCTCCGACCTGGAGCCCGAGGGCAATCGGTGTCTTCACCGCCCTGGAGTCGCGGACCGTCCAGCAGAAGGCCTGCTTGCCCGAGCCGGCGACGGCGGACCAGGGGAGGACCAGGGCATTGGGACGCTCCTGGAGAACGACGTGCGCCGTGGCATACATCCCGGGCCGCAGGATGCCGTCCGGATTGGGGAAATCCAGCTCGGTGTGCAAGGTGCGGTTGGCGCCCAGGACCCAACTGGTGCGAGTCACTTTGCCTTCCACGGTCCGATCGGGAAGGGCCTGCACGGCGACCTGCGCCGCGCGGCCCGGCTCAACCCATGGCGAGTCCATTTCCGGGACGTCGACGAAGATGCGGACCACGTCGGTGCGGGCCACGGCCAGGAGCGGCTTGGCCATGGCGCCGGCGGGGGGCTGGACGAAATCGCCCCGGACGACGTTCCGCTCCGTCACCACCCCGGCATACGGGGCGCGGATCTGCGCGTACTGGAGGAGGGCCTTTTGACGCGCCAGATCGGCCTCGGCGCTTTGCAGCCGGGCACGGGCCAGGGACTGGTCGGCCTTGGCTTTCACGACATCGGCTCTTTTCTCCATGAGCGACGCCTTGGCCGACTCCACCTTGGCGGCGGCTTCGCCCCGCGCCGCCTCGGCGGCCTTGAGCGAGTCGCGGGTCTCATCTTCGAGCTTGCGGTCGAGCGAGCCGCCAGAGACCAAGTCGCGGATCCGGGCGTACTGCGACGTCCAGCGTGCGTAATCGCCCTCGGCGCGGATTTTGCCGGCTTCGGCCTCTCTGATCTTCGCCTGCGCAGTCGCCACAGCGGCGTCGACCGCCAGAATCGCCGCAGCGGCTTGCTCGATTCCGGCCCGGGCTTGAACGACCTGTGCCTCCTTCTGGCGGAGTTCGTCTTCCAATTCGGGGATCCACAGGTCCGCGAGGAGCTTGTCGGCCTCGACGCGGTCGCCGATATCGACGTGGAGCTTCTGGACGTAGGCGGGCAGCTTGGCCCATAGCGGCGTGTGCTCGAATGCCGCGATCGTGCCCGGCTGGACGCTCTCCCGGCGGAGCGTCTTGCGCTGAGGCCGGGCGGCGGTCACACGCAGCGGAGGACCGGCCGCAGCCGTCGATGACGCCGCCGGCTTGGGCTCCGCCGGAGCGGACGACTGGCAGCCGGCGATCGAGCCCAAAAGCACGGCAGCCGCGATTACGCGTGCGACGCACACGATTTGAGGGGTGGCGAGGGGACGGGTGCCATGGCGACGCTTGCGTCGCCATGCGACACCGGCCCATGCCCACGCAAGCGTGGGCATGGCACCCAACTCTTTTCGTGTGACGGCGGCAAGAAAGCGATGCATCTTACGGGCCTCCCGGAGCAGTCGGGGGCAGGTAGTAGGCGCTCTGCGGATCATCGGGATCGAGGGAGGCCGACTGGGTGGTGGCACGCGATTGCACCAGCGCGAAAACCGAGGGGAGCACCAGCAGCGCGGCAGCGGTGGCAGCCGCCAGCCCGCCGATGACCGCCCGGCCCAACGGGGCGTTCTGCTGGCCGGCCTCGCCCAAGGCCAGCGCCATGGGCAGCATCCCGGCCATCATCGCGCAGGTCGTCATGAGAATGGGGCGGAGCCGGCTCCCGGCGCCCTCGACCGCGGCGCGGGTTGCGGACTGGCTCTCGCGGCGCCGGTGCTCGGCGAAGGTGACCAGGAGAATGGCGTTGGCCATGGCCACGCCCACGGCCATGATCGCACCGATCAGGGACTGGATGTTCAAGGTCGTTCCGGTCAGCCAGAGCATCGCCGCAACGCCGGCGATGGCCGCGGGGGCCGTGGAAACGGTGACCAGCGCAAGCCGCAGCGACTGGAAATTGGCCGACAAGAGCAGGAAGATCACCACCACGGCCAGCCCCAGTCCGAGGGCCAACCCGCCCAGCATCTGGCGCATCAGGGGAATCTGCCCGCGGACCTCGACCTTGACGCCCCGCGGCGGCTCTCCCGCGCGGGCAATCGCCGCGGAGACCTCGCGCGAGACGGAACCGAGGTCCGTGCCGGCGACGTTGGCCGTCATGCTCACCTGACGCTGCATGTTGTAGCGGTCGATCTCGCCGGGCATGGTGCCGGCGGAAACCGTGGCCACGTCGCGGACGAGGACCTGGCCGGCGGCATTGCGCTTGACGGGAACCGCTTCCAGCTCGGCGACCGAGCCGAGCGGGCTGATCCCACGCGGCGAGCGGACCACGGGGCGCGGGATTTCCACCTGCACCTGGTAGCCGATGCCGGTCTTGGGGTCGGCCCAGTAGTTGGGGACCGTGAAGCGGCTGGACGAGGTCGCCTCCGCCAGCGAGTTGGAGACATCGACCGGCGAGACGTACACCGTTCCAGCTTTCTTGCGGTCGACGTCCACCTGGATCGTCGGGTAATCGAGCGATTGGACGACGTGCAGGTCCCGCAGCCCGGCGAGCGTCCCCATCTGGTCCGTCAGTGCGGCCGCGTAGGGGCGGGTTACCGCGAAATCCGGCCCGTTGGCGGCCACCTCGACCGGCGTGGGCGAGCCGAAGCTCATCACCTCGTTGATGATGTCGGCGGGCTCGAAGGAGAACTGCACGTCGGGGAGCGTCTGGGCCAGCCTTCCGCGGAGTTCCTCTTTGAACTGCTCGATACGGATGCCGCCGTCACGCTTCAGGGCCACCCACATCACGGCGTCCTCCGGACCCCGCATCCATTGAAACACGGCGTTGATCGGATAGGTGGAGGGAATCGTGCCGAGATAGCCCAGGGTCATCTGGACGTTATCCGCCCCGGCGGTATCCCGGATGACCTCCAGGGCCTTCAGGACGATCTGTTCGGTCCGACCGATGTGGGTCCCGTCCGGGGCGCGGATGCGGAGCCGGAACTGCCCGGTGTCGATGGTCGGGAAAATCTCGGTGCCCAGCCGGAAACCCAGCCCCCAGAGGATCCCCGCACACGCGGCGAGATACGCCGCCACGACGGCCCATCGGAAGCGGACGACCCCCGCCAGCAGCCGCTCGTACCCGCCGCGAAAACGCTCGAACGACGCCGCGCGCAGCCAACGGAGTACGCGTGGCGGGTGGCGGGTGGCGGGTGGCGGGCGATGCGCGTGCTGAAGGAGCCACACCGAGAGCACGGGCACCACCGTGTTCGACAGCACGTACGAGGCCACCATCGAGAACCCGACCGCCAGCGACAAGGGGACGAACATCGCCCGCGGCGCCCCCTCCATGAAAAACGACGAGATGAACACCGCCAGGATACAGACCATGGCCAAGAGCCGCGGCAAGGCGGTCTGCGCATTGCCCAATCGCACCGCCCGGGCGATCGAAGGGGCGTGTCCCATCTGGGTGTGGATGTTCTCGATCTCCACGGTGGCCTCGTCCACGAGAATCCCGATGGCAAGGGCCAGTCCGCCCAGGGTCATCACGTTGATCGTCTGCCCGGTGAGCCAAAGCGCGACCACGGCGGCCATCAAGGCCAGCGGGATATTGAGCAGGACGATCAGGGCGCTGCGCCAGTCGCGCAAGAAGAGCAGGATCATCAGCCCCACCAGCCCGGCCCCCAAGGCCCCTTCGCTCACCACGCCCCATATTGCCCGGGTCACGTACGGCGACTGGTCGAACTCGTAGCTGACGTGGATGTCGGGCGGCAGGACGGCCTGCATGTCGGGCAGGGCGGCCTTGACTTCGTTGACCACGCTGAGCGTCGAGGCGTCGGCCCGCTTGGTGACCAGCAAGTACACGCTGCGGCGCCCGTTGACCAGGGCGTAGCCGGTGGGGGCATCGGCGCTGTCTTGGACATATCCCACATCGTGGATATAGACCGGCGCGGTGGGGCCGGTCCGCAGGGGGATCGTCTCCAGGTCGCGAACGTCGCGGACCACCGAGTTGACCGGCACGAAGGGGTACTTGTCCTCCACGGGAAGATTGCCTGAGGGGCTGATCGCGTTTCCCCGCGCAAGCGCGGTGACGACCTCGTCCGGCGTCATGTCGTAGGCCCGCAAACGCTCCGGGTCGATCGTGACGACCACGGTCCGCTGGTTGCCGCCGAAGGGCGGCGGCGCGGAGACGCCCGGCAGGCTGGCAAACATGGGCCGCACGCGGAAGAGGGCCAGGTCCTGGATCTCGCTGATACTGCGGGACTCGCTGGAAAGGACCAGATAACCGACGGGCACGCTTCCGGTGTCGAATCGCATCACAAACGGCGTCACCGTGCCCGGCGGCATGAAGGCCCGGGCGCGATTGACGTAGTTGACCGTCTCGGCCATGGCCTGTGCCATGTTGGTCCCCGGATGAAAGAAGAGCTTCATCAGGGAGAGGCCCTGGATGTTGCGAGACTCGACGTGGTGGATTCCGGTGATGTAGAGGAAGTGGTACTCGTAGTAGTTTGCGAGGAAGCCTTCCATCTGCGCCGGGTCCATGCCGCCGTAGGGCTGAGAGACGTAAATCACCGGCAGGTTCAGGCTAGGGAAGACGTCGACCCCCATGCGGCGGACTGCCAGAAAGAACCCGAGCGTCACGGCCACGAGGGCAACCATGACGGTGATCGGATGCCGCAAGGCGAAGAGAATGAACCGCATGGGTTGGCCGTTCCGCGAAGAGGCACCTTCCCAATGATAGCACCGGCAAATTCTATGAGGGGTCCATTCCCGCGGAAAGGGTTAGGTGGGCCACCTAATAAGGTCGATCCTCTGCGGGCGGGATGGCAGTTTCCGCGCGGCTGAATGGGGAAGGAGGGCAGACATTCCTGTCTGCCTCGGGCAGGCAGGAATGCCTGCCCTTCCTATCTGCCTCGGGCAGGCACGCACGCCCGCCTCGAAAACCTGCGATCTGACGGAAGTCTGTGGTCTGTAACGTTTTTGCCGGTTTTCCCTGCCTCAGGAACAAGGACTTTGACGAAGATTCAAGCATGTGGCGGTGCAACCTCTTGGCAATCGGCTTTCTCCTGCTGGCGGCCGGGTGTGCCGGTACGCAAGGCCACGTGGCCAATTCGCGGCCGCAGGGCGCCGAGACCCCGACTGCCCAGCCGGTCACAGCCGCTCAGTCCGCCGCGGACACAACGGACAGCAAAGCTGAGAGCGAAGTCCAGCTCGTCTCCGACACCAGCATGTCCACCGAGGGGGAAAGTCCCGTTTTCGCTGCGCGAAAACCGGGACAGTCCCCTTCCGCCCCCGATTCCGACACCCGCTCGATCGACTTGGCCGCGGCGCTGGCGGGAGTCTCCGCCAATAACCCGCAGGTCGCCTTCGCCAACGAGCGGATTCGCGAGGCTTATGCCCAGTTGCGGGCGGCGCGGGTCTTGTGGCTGCCGTCGATTCGCGCCGGAGTGGGCTACGACAAGCACGAGGGTCCCTTGCAGGCCAACGATGGCACGATCCCGGTGAGCAGCCGCACGGCGCTGGAGACCGGCATGGGGACCCTGGCCGTGGGCGGCGGCTCACCGGCGGTTCCCGGGGTGGCGGCCAACTTCCATCTGACGGACGCAGTCTTCCAGCCCCGCATCGCCGACCAGCAGCGATCCGCCCGGCAGCACGCGGCCACGGCCACCACCCACGACCTCCTTTTGTTCGTGGCCGTGGCGTACCTCGATCTCCTCCGCGCGTTCCAACAGCAGGCGATTGCCCAGGAGACGCTCGACCACGCGGAACAACTCGCGGAACTCACCGCCGCGTTCGCCCGCACCGGACAGGGCTCGCAGGCCGACGCCGATCGCGCCCAAACCGAGCTTGCCGTGCGGAAAAACGCCGCGGCCCAGGCCGCCTCTCAGGCCAAGGTCGCCTCGGCCCGCCTGGCGGAACTGCTCAACCTGGAGCCCACGCGCTTGCTGGCGCCGCAGGAGCCGACCGTGGTGCCGATCGACCTGGTCTCGCAGGAGGCGACAATGGCCCAACTGGTCGCCCAAGGGCTCTCGCAGCGGCCCGAGCTGGCCGAGAGCCGCCACCTGGTGGCCGAGGCGGTCCAGCGCTTGGACCGCGAGCGATATGCCCCGCTTCTGCCCAGCGTGCTCTTGGGGATCAGCCAAGGCGGCTACGGCGGCGGGCCCGGCTCCACCGTGGCCGACTTCCGCGGGCGCTTCGACCTGGACGCCACCGCCTATTGGGAACTCCGCAACTTCGGTCTGGGCGACGCGGCGACCCGCGAGGCGGCGCGCTCACGCCTGGAGCAGGCCAGATTCCTCCAGATCCAGATCATGGATCGGGTGGCCCGCGAGATCGTCGAGGCGCATGCCCAATCCGAATCCCTCCGCGGCCAGATCGAGGTGGCCCGGTCCGGCGTCCAATCCGCAATCCAGTCGTACCAGCGCAACGTGGAACGGATTCGCGGCGGCCAGGGGCTGCCGATCGAGGTGCTCCAGTCGCTTCAAGCCCTGGACGTAAGCCGCCGCGAGTACCTGCGGGCCGTGGCCGACTACGACGAGGCCCAATTCCGGCTTCATCGGGCGTTGGGCTGGCCGATTGAGCCGTAGCGTGCTACACGGTCATCATCTTCCGCGACCGCGCCGAGGCGTACGCCCTTTCCGTGACGCCGAGAACGTGGAGGGCGTTTTGCGCGTTGTTGATGGCCGGCCGCCGGGCGCGGAGGATGCAGTCGGCAAAGTACTCGCACTCGGCCGTGTAGGGATTGATGGCCGGGAACGGAATCCGTTGGAAGCGGCGGACCACGTCCTTGTCCTGGGCGGCGTCGTAACCGGCCGCACCGAGGCCGAAGATGCCCTCCATCTTGCCGCCCTTGCTCTGGCCGATGGTCCCTTCGGTGAGGATCGCCCCGTGCGAGCCGTAGACCTCCAGGCGCGTGCGGCTGGCCTCGTCGGGGATGCAGTAGAAACAGTCGATCGTGGCGTGGGCCCCGGACTTGAACTCCAGGAGCGTCGTCGAGGCGTCGTCGGACCGGTAGTCCTGCACCAAAGTCCCCACCAAGGCCGCCACGCGGCGGATCGGCCCGGCGAAGTACTCCAGGAGGTCATAGAGGTGCGTCGCCATGTCGATCAGGGCCCCGCCGCCTCCCAGCTTGGGGTCTTGCCGCCAGGCCCCCTCGATCCGCGGATACCAGCAGGACAGTTGCGCCCGCATGGAGACGATCTTGCCCAGCCGGCCGGCGTCGATGAGTTCCTTGATCTTCGCGTGGGCCCCGTGGAACTTCATCATGTAGCCTTCCTGGAGCAGGACTTTGTGCTTGCGGCAGGCGGCCACCGCCTCCTTGGCCTGCTTGAGATTCAGGCACAGCGGCTTTTCGCACAAGATGTGCTTGCCGGCCTCGGCGGCCATGATGATCTCGTGCGCATGGCAGTAGACCGGCGAGGCAATGTACACGGCCTGCAGCTCAGGATCGGCCAGCAAGTCGGCCTCCTTCGCGTAGGCCCTCGACACGCCGAACTCGCCCGCGACCCGCTCCACGCCGAGGGGGTCCATCACCGCCACCAGGCGGCAGTTGCGGGCCTTCAGCATCCCGGGGATCGTCTTGCGATACGCGATCCCGCCGGCCCCGATCACGCCGAAGTTGACCCTACTCGTTTTGGCCACCGGCATTTCTCCTGAAGAAGCCTACTGGCGGTCAGTGTCTGGGATCATCAGGATACCGGACCCAAGGCGACCGTCAAGGGTCGCTCTCCGATTTGGCAATCGCCGGCGGGCCTCCCCGCCGCCAGTGCCCTCTGCTTACTGCCGGCTGTCTGCTGCCTTCTGCCCTCTGCCATCTGCCTACTGCCATCTGCCTACTGCCATCTGCCTACTGCCATCTGCCTACTGCCCTCGGCTAGTACGCCTTCTGGGCCTCGACGCCCTTGGAGGGACGCATCTGCATCTGCTTGAGCTGCTCGACCTGCCGGCCCTGGATGTCGAAGTTCAAGGTTTGCACGCCCTCAAGCAGCGCGTCGCCCTTCGCCGCGGCTTTGCCCGCCTTGAGTCCTGCCGGCGGCGGGGCTGCCGGGCGGGCAGCGGGAGCGGCCTCCCCGGCCCTTTGCCCCCCAGGCACCGCGGGAACGAGGTCCGTCTGCCCGCGGAAGAAGGCATAGCGGTTGGCTTCGACAGGCAGGAATGCCTGTCCTCCTGGCGGCGAAGTTGCCTGTCCGCCTGGCCGCGAGGACGGCTGCTTTCCGACAGGCAAGAATGCCTGTCCTCCTGGCGGCGAGGATGCCTGCCCTCCTGGCTCGGCCCGGGCGATCACGGTGGAGGTGCCCTTGATGCCGTCGGCGATGAAGACGCCCCGCAGGTCGGTCGCCCCGGAGATGAACTCGCCGTTGCGCGTGCCGATCACGCGCACCTGCACGTCGTTCAAGTACCGGCCGGAGAGCGCGTCCTTCACCGTCGTGCGCACTCGGCCGGACGAGACATCCTCCTGGACCTCGACCGCCAGGGGAGTCACGAGCACCAGGCCGCTGGCGTACAAGTCCTCCCCGCGCCCAACGACCAGGTAGGCCCCTTCCTGCTTGAGCGGCAGGGCGAGCTTGCGGGTTTTGTCGGCGTAGTCCTTGCCTTCGCCGAGCTTGATCGTCTCTTCGTGGAGTGGGCGGATGCCGGCCAGATTGATCTGCGTGATCCCGCCCAGGTTCCGCTTCAAGAGGCTGAACTTCAAGAGGTCGATCGTATAGACCTTCACGTCGCACGAGGCCACGTTGCGGAACTTCAATTCCACCTCGGCCGGCGCGCCGGGTTTCACCGTGGTCACCTCCGGCAGCTCGATTGCCTTGCGGATGAAGTACTGGATGGCCTCCTTGGCGTCGGCGAAGCGGTCCTCCACGCGGCGGTATTCCTGGATCGCCTCCGCGGGCTTGCCGTCGCTGTGGAAGACCTGGCCGAGGATGTAGATCGCCCGCCACTTGTTGGCGCTTTCCGTCTGGGCCCCGGTCCGCCGGTCGATCCGCTTGGCCTCGGCCACCTGGCGGCACATCTTCTCCGCCTCCTTGTGCCGGCCGCTGGCGAAGTCGCAGTAGCCGATGATGTACCAGTAGCTGTCCAACAGGTCGCTCTGCTTGTAGCGATCCGCGTAGCGGTTGCACGCCGCCGCGGCCTGGTCGTAGCTCTTCATCTCCAAGAGGGCGTTGGCCGCGGCAAAGGCCGCCTGGTCGGCCGCCGGGTCGTCCGGATAGGCCGTCAGGAAGCCCTCCAGCATGCGCCAGGCCCGCCGCACCAGGTCGACCCGGTTGACCTTCTTCTCGCGGAGCTTGGGGTCTTCACCCGCCCCGGGCGCCTTGGCATAGACCCGCTGGGCCAGGGCGTAGGTCGCGGCCGCCACGTAGGCCTCGGGCGGATACTCCCGTAGGAGCCGCCCCATCACGTCCACGCTCCGCAGAAACTCGCCTTGGCCGTCCAGGAAGCCCGCCACCCCGCTCTCGCGGAAGAAGCTGCTCTCGACCGTCGCCCGGAAGATCAGGTAGCTCCGCTCGTACTCGCCCATGTCGTGGTAGGCCGAGGCGACCTTCATGATCTTGGCAAAGGGGATCTCCTCGGCCGGCCACTTCTCCTTGATGATCTCGAAGTAGCGGACGATGTCGGCGGGCGGGCCAAGCTCCAGGTGAACGTCCAGGAGCATCTCGACCGCGTCCTTGTAGACCTCGCCGCGGAGGTTGGTCCACTTGGCGACCAACTCGGTCAGGTGGCCGTTGGCGGCCTTGTAGTCGTGCTTCTGGAAGAGCCGCTTGCCGAACTCGTAGAGCTCCTGCGGCGTCAGCTCGTACTTGTCCACCGACGTGCCCCCTTGCGCCAGCACCGCCAGCGGCTTGGGGCTCGAAACCGCCAGTTGCTCCGGCCGGTAGGCGTTGCGGATCACGGTCGGGGCCGCACGGTACGAGCCGGGCAGATAGCCGTTGAGCTCGTAGCGGATCGTGCCGACGTAGCGCCGCGTGCCGACGTAAAAGGTGATCGCGCCCGGGCCGATCTCGAACCGCTCGAAGCCGCCCTGCACCGACTTCTCGATCACCGTCGCCCCGCAGGGGATCGGCTCAGTGATCACCAGGTATTCGAGCTGCTCCTCGGGCACGCTCGGGGTGATGTTCTTGCGCCACACCACCAGCTCGACCTGCCCGCGGCGCCCGACCGGCAGTTGCGTGAGCGGGTTGCGGAAGGTGCGGTTCACGACCTCCAGCACGCCGAAGCCGCGCGGGATTTCGCGGCCGTCGAGCTCCAGCGGGGCCGGCTCGTGAATCCGCTCCACGGTCCACTCGTCGGTTGTGCCCTTGAGCTTGTCCGCCGGCACAAAGCCGCCCAGGGTGCACTGGTACGTGTAGCGGCCGCGACCGGTGATCTGGAACTGAATCCGCTGCCTTCCCGGCTTGTCGTGGGGCAGGTTGCCAACCTGCCCCACAGTCGGCTTGCCAACCTGCCGCGCCGGCAGGTTGCCAACCTGCCCCACAAGGAGCTTGGCCGAGACGTCGATCGTCCGGGTGGTGGAGGCGTCGTCGATCTCCAGCACTTGGGCCTGCACGTCGTTGACAAACACGGTCAGCCGATAGTGCTCGCCCTGGAAGCGGCTCTCGCTGAACCACTCGCAGAGGGCCAATGCCGCGGGGCCGCTCGCCTTGTCCGGGCTCCAGCGATACCCGACGCGATGGGCCAGGAGCCAATCGACCAGCGCTTTGGCCTTGGGCTCCTGGGGAGTCACCCGCTGAAGGGCCAGCGCGTACAACCCGCGAAGCTCGGCCGGCGAATGGCTCCACGGGAGCGATCCGGTCGGCACCAGCCGCTTCAGGGCCGCGTCGTCGAGGTTCTTCTTTTCGAGCAGTGCAAGCAGCTCGCCTGCCGTCGCCTTGCGGTCCATCTCCACAAAGGCAAGCGACAGGTACGCCAGCGCAGCGGCCGAGAGCGACGGCCGGTCGCGATAGAGCCGGTTGGCCACGGCGAAATCGCCTTGCCCCGCCGCGGCCAGCGCGTGGACCAGGATCGCCTTGCTCTCGTAATCGCTGTTGTCCGTGGCGGCCATCTGGTTCTTCAGGTACCCAATCGCCTTGTTGTAGCAGTCGTCGGGAACGGGATATCCGCCGGCGCGGGCGAGGCTCAAGGCCCAGACCGCCCGAGCGCTCACGTAGCGGTCGCTCTTGCCGGCGTTGGACGGATTTGAAATCCGTCCCACACCCGTCCAGCTCCAGCCGCCGTCGTCTTGTTGCGACGAGACCAAGAGCGAGACCGACGCCCGGACGCGACCGTCGAGGGCTTGTGCCTGCGGGCTCCCCGCCTCGCGCGAGCCGCCCATGAGCTTCTGGAGGCCCAACGAGGCCAACAGGTCGCTCGTGGCGGCGTCGAGTCCGGAGGCCACGCGGTACACGTCGATCTGGCACATCGGAGCCGCCCCCAGGACGATATCCAAGAGGCTCCGCTCGACCGTCGGGCCGACGAGGATTTGCAGGCTCGGGCCTTCGAGGGTCATGTCCTTGGGCGGCTCGACCCAGACGGTGGTGTCGCTGGTGGCCGAGCCGCTCGCCGTAGCGTAAACGGGCATGCCGTAGGGCAACAGCGGCACCGAGCGCCGCACCACGTCGCGCTGCGTGTAGGACGGATTGGCAATCCGTCCTACGGGAGCGACGGTCAGCTCGAAGCCGGCCTTGGTGTCGGCGGCGGGCTTGTCGTCCTTGGCAGACAAGAATGTCTGCCCTCCTGTGTCGGCGCGCTTGAGCGTGGTCTTGAACGTCACGTCGTGGATGCCCTTGGCCTCTACGTCGATGTTCTTCTTCTCTTCGGTGCTGCGTCCGCCGATCGTGGTCTTCAGGGTGACCTCGATCTGGCCCTTTTCGACTGCGTCGTTGTGGACCGAGACGCTCACCTCGGCCTCATCGCCGTCGGTGAAGGCCATGGGGAGCTTGAGCTGGCCGAACAGGTCCTTCTTGACAACCAGGTCGCCGGTCGATTCGCCGGCCAGGGTCTCTTGCGTGATCCCCTTGGCCACGAGGTTCCACGAGGTCGATCGCTCCGGCACAGTGACCTTGAGCACCGCCTTGCCGTCCGCGCCGGTCACGATCGCGGGATTCCAGTAGCCGGTATCCTGCGGCGCAAGCGACGGCAGGCCGCGCATCACTCGCTGTAGCGAACCGCCACCGGACTCGTATAGCTCCGTGAAGTTCTCCACCGGCATTGATCTGTTCGCAAAGTATAGGTCCGCCGTGGAATCAACGCGCGCGGCAAGCTGCGATTGCCGGCCATCCGTTGCCACGCCGCCGACCCCCATTCCGCCATAGCCGCCACCGCCGGGGCCTGCCTGGCGGTTAACACTGAGGCCGCCGCCTTGAAGCACGGGCTGTCTGCCCGCAGCGAAGGCCTTGTACTCTCTTGAGCGTCGTTCGCTCAGTTGCCTCCAGACTTCGGCATCTGGATAGGCGATGGCGGGCTCGTCGGGAAACTCCAACAGGCCCAAGTCGGAATTGAAATCGCTCAGGGCGGGGCCGTTTGCGTCAAACCTCTGTCCGGCACCGTAAGCCGTGCGCCCAGAGCTGCGGCTCATCTGCGCGATGCGTTGCCTGACTGCGGCAACGTCCCGAGCGTTTCCTCGGACAATGAGAACGTCCAAGCCGTCGATGTTCTCTATCTGCACTTGGCCCAACATCGTTTCCATCTCGGCCAATGCCGGTTCGTCGCCGGACGCGATGAGAGCGCGTTCTCTGCCCTCGGGCGTCAGCGCGTATCTCCCCATGGACCGTGCGGCGCCCGCAGTTTCCCCCGCGGCCGCCACTCGGCTCAACTCTTCCTCCTTGGCCAGCTCTTCGCGGTCCTGCTCGGCCAGGAGTTGCGGGTCGATGGGCTTGGTGGTCGGGTGGTAGCCGAAGGTGATGCTCGCCGTGGTGCGGACCGCGGGCTGGCGCAGGCCGCCGCGGAAGAAGTCCTGGATCGGCGGCACCGGCCAGGAGAAGCGGTCCAACAGGGCCCGCTCGACCATGGCCAGGCTCACTTCGGCCGCGACCGGCTTGCCCTGGGGATCGGTCGTGTTCACCGT
>Ga0315280_10004374_pt1 | contig 20926 bp, 18 predicted proteins | sample YL17G06_40_MG_FD_203697 | JGI IMG/M metagenome (GOLD analysis project Ga0315280, IMG submission 203697) | Sediment microbial communities from Yellowstone Lake, YNP, Wyoming, USA - YL17G06_40 | ecosystem: Environmental > Aquatic > Freshwater > Lake > Sediment | place: USA: Wyoming | collected...
GAAAGATTCTCGCAACACGTGATGACCCAGACTACACGAATAGCTCGCCATTCTGCTTCCCAATCACATTAGTTTCAATAATTGGCTCTCTGACTGAGCGCGGTGTACTCAGAGAAGACTGGAAAATTCTTCAGGACATCTTCACTGGAAGAACGGTGTCGTTCGTTCGAAAACAAGGGGTCTGGAACATGAACATCTCCCATTGCGTATTCCTGTTTCTCGTCATGTCACTCACAGGTCTGCCTCCGGTCTTGCCTTCTGGGACGATTGAGCTGGGACACGACCAAGGAAGGCCCGCTGGATCCCTCTTCCTAGAACGTGGCTACGGACATGCGGTCTCTTTCTCTCCGCCAAACATCCCATGGAGCATACGGACCATCAGAATCCACGGAAGTCGTTTCGGCAACAGCACTGAGGCTCTGGAGTTCAGGGTTGAGATCTGGGGAGGCAACCGCAGCGTACTCAGCTCCCCATTCCCCTACACCACATTCAAGACGACCCCTGCGTGGGTCGGCATAGACATGGCGGATCTGATGACCACCGGAGATTTCTCAATCGTCATCTACACAGGTTCAACTGCGCAACGAGGCATCCTGATCAGCTTCGACTCAGGAACAGAGAACCAGCACTCAGACATCGTATTAGGAAGGAGCGTCGTAACTGACTGGAACCAAGTGAACTGGAAACCAATCACATCGACACCACCCAACAAGCAGCGCACAAGCTGGATGATTAGAGTGGTCGGCTCAGGTCCCCCAGCAGTAACAAGGGCCCTGACAACAACATCAACCCAGATCCCGCCTCCTCCTCCCTCACTGCTTAGCTTCCTTGACTCCCGGATTGTACAGATAGGGGGCGGAGCGATCACAGGAGCGTCGGTAGTCGCCGGATGGCTCTTCAAGACCAAGAAACGTAGATTCGTGTCAGACTACCTGAGAAGAATAGACTCCACCTACAACCTGCACTCCGCAAACCGCGAAGAGTGTAGAAAACACCTGCTACAGATGAAAGACGAAGCTCTAAGACTGTTTGAGAAAGGCAAGATCGACGAACCTCAGTTCTCAGTCATAGACGCCAAACTGACACGACATCTCAAAGATCTAGGCTGAACTACCACAAATTTCGGAATCCGCGTGTATCTGTCCCACAAATAGTTGGGCGGTAACCGAGGGCCTTTCCGGAGCAGGGGACTTGGTGCTCAAAGAGGGCGGACTCGCTCGTTGATCGGTGAACCTAAAAAGGGGCATTTGGAGCCCCGAGCGGGCTACGAACCTCGGGTTCACATCCCTAACTGCTCTGGGCTTTAATTTGGACTCGTTACGGACATATTGCGGTGGGATTCCTTTCTGTTTTGCGGTTGAAACTCGGCTAGCACTCAGAGTCTCGTCGAGTCTGCAAACCCTATTGGCCTGAAGACATATTCTGAGATTGACTGGTGGCCTAATGTCTTGGCTCGGAACTGGACTCAGTTCCACGCCTCCTCTTCTATGGCGAAGAGGCTGGCCGGTAAGCGGCGACAACCATCTACTCGGGAACCAGAATCAAACCTCTTCAAGGAGGCTCACAAAAACCAAGACAGACACAAGTCTTACCGTTTTTTGAACAAGCCACACTTAACATGGGGGGCCCGGCGGGACCAGACACGCTCCAAGCGTGGCGCGTCTACCTTATTCTCGCCACGCACCTCACACACATCCCATATTACCATAAACATTAGTGCACCTTTTCTTTTGTCTTTCTGTCCGTCGCACGGAGTTTGAATCTGTTGAATCAGCGTCTCGGCGGACATGCATATCTTGCGATCTTCTGCGATATGTGCGCGCAAAGGAAGAGATTGACCAGTGGTTTGGTGCGGCCACGAGAAACCCATTCAAAGATAGTGCCCACGGCCGAGCCTTGGTCACGAACCCCAGACGATTGCAACAATGGTTCTGTAAGTATTCTTGCCAAAGGTTCGATGCGGGGGATGGGATTCACGCACCAGTTTACCAGTAAACTAGCTATCTGAGCATGCTTCTGGGTTTATTTCTCACACTATTCTATTGCGAGTTCTATTCTCCCTAACTGCCTTAAGAACTGAAGTATGATGCCCAAAAAGAATCCTACCAGTATTAGGAAGTGAATGATAGCCTTTTCAGCAAAAAGTGCAATCCCATAGGACGACGTTCCACTGGTAAGCCCACGTTACAACCCACACACCGGTAATCAGGACGATGGCCGTCCATGACAGCAATTGTACAAACTGGAGGTATGTTGCATGTCTAAGCTTCAGGCCCTCCCTGGACAGCTGAGGCTACTCAACTCGAAAGAATGCATACCAGTAGCTTGAGAACGAAACGATGGTCCCACTCGCAATGAATACTCTAGCAACGATGCTACGCAGATATTGGGCCTCAGACACACCAGGGCTGCTCCGATGCAGAAATAGATTAGTGCGTTGAGAAACTCAAACACTAACGATGGCGCATTCAGCTCCATTTGCCTATCACGTAAAGCTTCCGGTCAAACTTCGTGAGGAATCTGGCTTCACTCTTCGTAATCACCACAACATCTTCGATCATTGGTCCTCCCCATCCTACCTCATAGTATGGGGTTTCGAAGCAGAATGTCATTCCCTCTTCAAGTGCTGTGTCATCTCTAGGGCCGATGAGGGGAGGATCATAACCCTCGATGCCCCATCCGTGACCTGTGTGATGGCGAACGTAGTGTTCAAGTCCTCGTTTTCTGACCATCGACGCAACTGCATTGAAGATATCGGAAGCCTTGACCCCTACCTTGGCCATTTCTATGGCTAGTTGCTCTCCGGCCAACAGAGCATCATAATATTTCCGCAGTCTCTCACTGGGTTCGCCGAGAACCGCACTCCGCCCCATATCACAGGGATATCCCATATAGCTGCATCCTCCATCAAGACGGATGAGATCCCCTTTTTTCAACCTATAGTCGGAGGGGAATGCAATGTCTGGAAATGCTGTTCGAGGCCCAAATCCGATCGGTGGCCCGTACATTCCCATCATTGATACGATGCTGCCTCCTTCCGAGATTATTGTGTGCTGGTATGCGTCCGAGAACTCTTCCTCAGTTATTCCTTCTCTGGTTTGTTCCAGGGCGGTTTGCCAAGCCTTCTCCGTGATTCTCAGCGCTTCCTGAATCCGCTTTATCTCCTCAGCAGATTTGACCATGCGTATCTCCCTGAAGATCTGTTGCGCAGCGACAGGTTCAAGACTGGGCAGATTGGTCTTGATCTCTTTCCATGGCGGACTCTCAGGGGGTAGATTTGACTCATCCACGCCGATCCTACCCTTTGTGATTCCTCTCTCCTTCAGCAACTTGATCAGAATGAGGGTTGGATCAGTTTGCTTCGTCTTTTCCCAGGCTTCTTGGGCTCTAACCAATTTTCGTTCGGCATCGGTCAAAGGCTCTTTCGCCCAACGTGTCATGACATAGAACTCTCCATAGTATCGTACGTCACTTATCCAAGGAGGAGACATCAAAACAACGGGGGTGGGAGCAGAGATCGGAACTATGAGGGCAGGCTCAACGTTTCGGTCTCGGGGTAGCAGGGCGAAACATCTCCCAAACGGGCAGAGGTCACTTGTGTAGAAGACGTTAGCTGGCGAGGAGGCGATCAGGGCGCCGAGGTCATGTTTCCGCATTTTTTCCTCTGCTCTTCCGCGATTCAGCAACATCTCCATTCACCAGAATTGATTCAGCGTAGATTGACTGATTTCTATCCTAATATGCGTTGGTTCTAACTCGGCCAATCGACTGAAGTTTCGACAAGGCAATCGCTAAACAGCTTTTTGCGAATTCTACTTAAATGGCAATTTGAAGTTTGTTGCAGACCGAGGAACAAAGAATGGTTAGGTTCGGAACAAGACTATTGATGGAACGAGGGTGGGGAGGAATTCGTGAGATCCCTTTGTATGCTCAGCAATTGGAAGAATGGGGATACGATCACCTATGGTGTCCTGACGAAAGATTCGAGAGGGACGTCTACGTTTTGCTGTCTCTAGCCGCTCTGAAAACTGAAAGAGCCATGCTCGGGACATGCGTTACGAATCCGTACCTCAGACATCCGTTGATGACAGCCACAGGGATAGCAACCGTCAATGAACTGTCAGGTGGAAGAGCTGTCTTGGGAATTGGTGCCGGTGCTTCCGCCATGTTTGAGCGTCAGAACATGACGCGTCCCTCTCCTCCGCTCATAGCAATCAGAGAAGCCATTGTGGTCATACGTGCTATGTTAAGCGGGACGAAGGTCGATTACGAAGGAAGAACGATGAAATTCAAAAGAGCAGATCTGGATTTTGAATCTAGGTGTGTACCGATCTACATAGCGAGTCGCGGGCCCAAACTGTTTCAGTTGGCCGGAGAGCTCGCAGACGGAGTGATCATTGGAAGTTTGGCGTCTAGAGAAGGGCTTCGGTTCGCTTTTGAGAACATCAGGAAAGGCGCTGAAAGGGCTGGCAGAGACCCTAAGGCGATAGATGTGGTGTTTTGGTCATATACGTCGATGTCAGATGATGAAGCAGAGGCAAAACAACACGTTAAGAGGATTGTCATATCGTCTATGTGGAGCAGCAAATCCATCTTGAGGCACCTTGGCGTTGACGATGCCGTTTGGAAACCGATTGAGGAGACACTGAAGAAAGGATTTGCCGCTGGCCTAGATCCTGAAACCATTTACAAACAAGCATATGGTCAACTATCGGATGAGATTTTAGACGCTTGGTCAGTCACTGGAAATCCTGACAGAGTGGCCAGAAAGGTCAAAGATATCATAGACGCCGGAGTGAATCAATTTGCTCTTCTGCCTTTCGCGGAAACAGGAAAGGAAAGAAGAACAATGCAGAAACAATTCGCGGAAATAGTCATCCCTAGACTGAAGTAGATCCGTAGTCACACCTGAATGCTTTATGAGCAAAGAGACATGAAGAGACATAACAAAAGGGAAGACTCGCCGTTTATGGAGAAAATGCATGTTGATCAGGTTCGGAGTGTCGATCCCGACTGGACGAGAAGGTCTAATGGTCCCAACAGGTTTTGCGTCAAGAGAAACTATTGTTGATGTGAGTAAGCTAGCAGAAGGCCTAGGATACTATTCCGTTTGGAGCAACGACCACATAACAACCCAGAACTACATAAAGCAAGTCAGGCCGAAGCCATCGTTCTATGATCCTCTCATAAGCTTGGCTGCTGCTGCAGGCGTAACGGAAAGGGTGAAACTGGCAAGCGGCGTTTTCGTTCTCCCTTGGAGAACTCCCGCACTGGTGGTTTGTGCGAAGCAACTAGCAACTCTTGATGTCCTATCAGGTGGACGTTTGATTCTAGGTGTGGGGACAGGCGCATACCGTGAAGAATCAGACGCGCTTCACATCCGCGATAGGGGAAGACGGCTCGACGAGGGACTCCGAGGCCTGAGAGAACTCTTCGAAAAATCTGTAGCCAGCTTCAACGGAAAACATGTCAAGTTCGCAGACGTGGAGTTCTATCCCAAACCGCTCCAAAAACCGCTTCCCATATTCATAGGGCAACACAGCGTCCTTCCAACAGTTCTCGATCGAATAGCCAAATTTGCTCAAGGCTGGATTCCAGGACTTTCACCAGAGCAATTCCGAGACGCACAACCTAAACTGCAAGAAACCTTGAAGAGATATGGACGGAGCCTATCGGAGATAGAGCTTGTACGCGAAATATCTGTAAGCCTTGACAAGGATCGGGAGAAGGCGGCTGCAAAATACAAGAGAACCCCGGCGTACGCACACATGGTATCATTAGCGAAAGGATGGGGAAAGAGACCTTGCTCCTTTCAAAACACTCTTGGAAAGTCACTCATAGGAACTCTAGACGACGTCATTGACGGCGTTCAAGCGTATGTTGACATCAATGTGAAGCACTTTATGCTGAACTTCGCGGTTACAACATCGGCTGAGCTCACAAAGGACATGGAGGCTTTCGCAAAGGAGATAATGCCATCATTCATGAGAAAATAGCGAGAAAACTACACTTTTCGAGGGTTGATGTGAGCCACTCAAGCGCGAATCCAAGCTTTGAAGCTTGCCTACGAAAGCTTTTGAACTCATAGGAAGACTATCCCGTAGACGCTAGAGAATCGGAGGACTCATAGTGCTTCCACATGCATCCGTACTAGGTTGCATTGGAAATACTCCAATGTTGGAGTTGGATGTAGCATTTCAAGGTCGGACATATCACCTGTATGCCAAACTAGAGTTCATGAATCCAAGTGGGAGCATCAAAGATAGAATAGCAAGATACATTGTTGAACAAGCAGAGATGAAGGGCCTTCTTAAACCGGGTCATACGATAGTTGAGGCCACGAGTGGCAACACGGGCATAGCTTTGTCTATGGTTGCAGCTGCGAAAGGCTACCAGATGCTTGTTGTAATGCCCGAACATATGACCGGAGAAAGAATCAAGATTATGACGAGCCTAGGCTCAAACCTCTGTCTGACACCAAAAAACGAAGGTTTCGAAGGAGCCCTGGCAAGAGCTGATAGGATCGCCGAGAGCAATAAGCAGTATTTCCTGGCAAACCAATTCAGAAACCCAGATAACATCTTGGCTCATTATCACACAACTGGAAAAGAGATCTTGCAGCAGATCGATCGAGATGTTAATGCATTCGTGGCTGGCGTAGGTACAGGAGGCACATTGATGGGAGTAGGAAAGGCTCTGAGAGAAAAGAACCCGAATGTGCGTCTTGCAGCAGTGGAACCAGAAGAGGCCGCTATCCTTTCTGGACGAAAAGACATAAGAGACCACAAAATCGCTGGCATCGGCGATGGCTTTGTTCCAGAGATCGTGGACGTGAACCAAATAGATCAAGTGATCGCTATCAAGAGCGATGATGCTGTGGAAATGGCGAAGAAACTGTCTCGAGAACGAGGCCTAATGGTAGGCGTGTCATCAGGAGCAAACGTATTGGCGTCAATCCGAGTCATGGATCAAATCGGCCAAGACAAGGCAATAGTGACCGTGCTTCCTGACAGAACGGAGAGATATTTCAGTACAGATCTGTACAGTTCAAGCGAATGGCAAGTAAGGCAGTGCTCTAAGCACTGCGAATGCCCCTTCGAGAGGCTGTGAGCAGCAAGACTGTATCCTCAGACTCGTTAGATCTCCAATCGAAACTCGAAAGAAAGACAGAGATTTGAAGAATACTATGGCCAAACTGGAAAACGGCATGATGGAAGTCACAGCAGCTCCTGTCATGATCACTAAACTAGGGCCACCGAGCGAACTCTCGAGATGAAAACAGTCACGTTGAGAATCTTCTGATGCAATCCTTCAACGGATTCATAATCAAAATACAAGACCTACGAGCTATTCATCAAAGAAGAAATAGTATCGCATTAGTTGCAGCATCAGTGCCGCACGGCTTGGTGCGGCAAAAGCCTTAAAGCGCAAAAGGCGCGATGCCAAGTTCGGAAAGTGAATAAAGAAATGAAAGTTGTGGACAGCATTCTTGAGCTGATTGGTAACACACCCATGCTAAGACTGCACAACGTGACTAAGGGCGTGCCGGCCAACGTCCTGGTCAAACTGGAGTATTTCAACCCTAGCGGAAGCTACAAGGATAGAATGGCTATCCGCATGATTGAGGATGCGGAAGAGATGAGGCGCCTCAAGCCCGGATACACCATAGTCGAATCCAGCTCTGGGAACACAGCTATTGCCTTAGCCCTCGTTGGGGGTGTGAAGGGGTACGAAGTGAAGATATTCTATCCCAAGGAGATTTGGGTAGAGGAAAAGAGAAAGATACTGCAGCGTCATAGTGCAAAAATCGAAATCGTTCCATTGGTCGAGACTGACGTTGCAAAGAGGGCGGGCGTTCATGGAGCAAGGGTTGAGATTCCTGGCAGGGTGAAATGTAGGGAGATGGAGGAAGGGAACCAGACCGTCTGGTGGGCTCGCCAGTTCAGCAATCCAAAGAACCTGTTTGCACACAGTGAAATGGGCCGAGAAATCTTGAAACAAGCTGAAGGAAAAGTTGATGTCTGGGTATCATCTCTGGGTACTGGCGGTAACTTCATGGGCGTTTCACAAGTCTTGAAAGAGAGTAACCCTCACGTCAAGTGTGTCGCCGTCGAACCTGGAGGGTGGCCGGGATGGGTAGATCCTCTGTCGCCTCAAGCTAAGTATGTGCCTGGAATAACAGGCGGAATCATCGAGAAACTCAGGGACAGTGGACTAGTTGACGAAGTAGTGTTCGTTAGCAACGAAGACGCAAGGAATATGGCCTACAGGTTATCCAAGGAAGAAGGGATGTTCTGCGGTATGTCCACCGGTGCAAATGTGTTCGTGGCCATAAACGAAGCTAAGAAGATAGGGCCTGACAAGAATGTGGTCACAGTTGCCGTCGATAGAGGAGACAGATACTTCAGCGACGAGCGTTATATTACGTGAGCCAAGGAAAGAGGATTCTATCCATGTTCGATCTTGATAGAGCACGGAAACTGATGAAAAGAAGGGACATTGACGGCTTGATCGTATCTTCCCCTGAAAACTTCTACTATGTTAGTGACTACGCTGGTATAATTTTCTCCGGAAAAGGCGGCACCTCCACCGTGATAGTGCCACAAGATCAGAATCAAGATCCTGCGGTAGTTGTGATGGATTGGGAAACTCCTTACGTGCAAAGGGGAACATGGATCAAGGACATCAGGTCCTTTGAGACGTGGATACACATCGACAAGGAGGAACCAGAACCCTCTTCTACCACCAAGCCTCATCGGAAACCCGAACAGTTTGACCCTTTACAGGTTATCTCTCAGACGTTAAAAGAGAAAGGGCTTGAAAGAGGAAGTCTAGGTGTCGAACTCGAGTCCGTTCCTCACCTCTATTATGAAAGACTCAAATCTGCTATGCCAAAAGCGAATTTCTTTGATATAACTGAGCTTCTGCTAGAAATGAGAACCATAAAGACATCGACAGAAATCGACAAATTCAGAAAAGCTGTGATGATTACTGAGAAGGCGTATACCGCTGTTATGGAGGCAGCTAGAGAAGGTGTTACGGAAAGAGAGGTCGCGAAAAAATTTAGACGAGTTGTCGCTGAATCCGACTGCTGGGGGACAGGATACATTCAGCTTGGCACTGGCGTCAATAGCGGCGGCCCTCACTCCCCCTTCATGGACCCAACAGAACACGAGTTCAAGAATGGCGACCTTGTAAGGCTTGACGGTGGCGTCAACTTCCAAGGAATCATAACCGACATGTGCAGAACTTGGGTCGTAGGCAAGCCTTCAGAGAAGCAGAAGAGATTGCACAGCGCGCTTATGCAAGGCCAGCGAAAGATTGTTCAAGCATTGAAGCCGGGAATGAAGTTCTCAGAACTATTCAAGATCGGACTAGAAGCCATCAGAGAAGCAGGCTACCCCCATTACACTCGGGGGCATCTGGGCCACAGCATAAGCTACGGACCCTTTGCAGAAGAGCCGCCCTTCGTAAGCGCGACGGAGAATAGAACGCTGAGTCCAAACATGGTCCTCTGCATTGAATCACCCTACTACATCACAGGTTTCGGCGGCATAAACATTGAAGACATGGTCCTGATAACAGAGGATGGACACGAAGAACTCACAAAGCTAGATCGAGACCTGCGTTCTCTCGGCTAGTGCTGCATCCAACATGTCTCTGCGGCCAAAAAAGCATGACTGAGTTTCGCGCGCTATTCAGAAAAAAAGAGGAAAAACTGGATATGTCTTCTGCGATCTGACTACTTCAGCCCCCTACTCCTTGGATCTGGCACAACTGGATCTCTTGAAGCCATATCCCACGGCCAGATCGTCTGCCACTCCACATCGCCAGGCTTGTTTGGGTCATCAAGACATTGAGCTATGGTGACCTCGACAAGTTCGTTGAAGCCCGTCTTTTCGTTGAATTTCACTGCATAAACCCCTGCCTCTTCTTTGGAGATCTTGACCTTTCGGAGGGCATCCCGCAGGACTGTTGGGAAATTCTTCGAATAGGTCGGGTCAGTCTTCCCAGCGTCCTCGAGCGCATATTTCAGCGTGAGCATAGACGTGTACGTGACCAAGGCGCCCCAGTCAAAATAGTCGAAGTTCTTCATCCAGACTTCATATAGTCCTTTGAGTTTCGGGGTCTTCAAGACTTGGTCCATTACTGCTCCAGCGGCGAATCTCGTGAATTGGTATTTGACGCCTTTCCGCATATCCTCGATATTCCAAAAGTCGAACATTGTTTGGCCAGCGCCCATGGTTATCCATATGGGTGGAAAATAGTTCTGTTCTGTCATTGATTTCACGACTTTAACCCAGTCGGCTGGTGACATGGGGCATCCAAATAGCATGTCTGCGTCGGCGGCCTTCAGTTTCAATATTTCGGGGGTCACGTCAACTACAGGCGCCGCAAACGTAATGTCCTCCACTAGCTTCCAGTTCACTTTTCCAGCCTTCTTCGCTTCATCAATGTATTTCAGCCAGCTTGTTCGGGCGGTTTGACCGAAGAGCGCAGATTCGACAAACATAGCTATGGTATTGACTTTATTCATTAGCCCTTTCTTGTTGAGCAGATCTACTAGGAAGTCCACTTCCCTTTTGGCGTACCAGTCGTCATGTGGGAAATTCATGAAATACCATTCGTAGCCTCGTTCCAGCAATGTGGGTGAAGAGGAATCCCAGTTCAAGTTGGGCACTTTCAGTCTAGCGCAGACTTCCTGAGTTGGGTACGTTAGGCTTGAATACCAGGAGCCCAGTACGCATACGACATTTTCCATGGTGATAAGCCTCTCCGTCTCTTGCAATGCTAGATCTGGCTTGTTCTGGCAGTCACCCCAAACAACTCTGACTTTCGCTCCTTGAAGAGATTTAATGCCACCTGCATCGTTGATCAGATACTTTATCCAGAAATCGATTGCGTCTCTGTTGACTCTGCGTGTGACAGGGCCCGTCAAAGGGTATACTGCACCAATTTTGACCTCTTTCGGACCAGGCGGCGGAAGTGTTGAGGTGTAGTACCAGTATCCCCCTCCGGCAGCAGCAACAACGATTACGACAATGATGATTATCGCTTGAAGCGTAGAGATAGCTTTCTCAAGAGTTGCTTTTGACATGACATACAACTCCAGCCGTCTCTATCTGTCTCTACGTATATAACGGTATCCTAGCGCGCGCTAAGAGAGCCAGTTCTCCTTCAGTATGTGTCCATCAATGCAGAAGGGTCCGCTACCAAACAGGGAACACTATGCCTGACATATACTTCTCTGAGCTAGAGAGACAGATGTGTGGTGAGAACATGCTGTGTTGCATGACTATTTCATCAACACAAAAGCTGTCAAAAGCACACATGAAGAGATTCCTCCCAGACGGAAACTAGCACATTCATGTCAGGAAAATCTGGTCATGCAACACAGCAGTGAGAACACCAAGACTTTTAAGCGCAGATTCTAGATGTCAAGCCGTTTCAATCAGTCAACGAGGAATCTTGAGATGACTATGGAAGCACCTTTGCTGCAGATACTGCTGAATGGTCTTCTGATTGGAGGGATCTATGCAATGGCAAGCATCGGAGTAACTTTGATTTGGGGGGTGATGAACTTCATCAACTTTGCTTCTGGACAAACTGTCATGTTAGGCATGTACGTAACATTAGTGACGACTACAGCTTTAGGGATTGATCCACTCATCGGAGTTATCGCGTCCACAATTCTTCTCTTTCCTCTCGGCTTACTGATAGAGAAATCTATCATCTCCCCAATAATTTCGTCGCCTCGTCTGTACCAATTGGTCGTTTCTCTAGCATTGGGCTTGATGATTGAAAATGTCGCACTCATGCTTTGGGGAGGAGAGATTATGCTTATGCCGAAAGTTGGATCAATGAAGCTTCTATCGCAGGTTCTCGTCGTGGGGCCTCTCAGAATGACTCCTGCAAAAGCATTGCCGCTTCCTGCAGCCATTCTTCTGACAATTGCGCTTCACTATTTTCTAACCCGAACTCGTACAGGTCTGGGAATTCGTGCAGTTGCCCAGAACTCATATGCAGCCAACCTAATGGGAATAGATATCAATCGAGCATACTTTCTTACATGGGGCGTCGGTCTCAGTTTTATGGGACTAGCAGGCGGCCTTCTGATGCTTTTTCAACCGGTGTACCCGGCCGTAGGTTGGGAGTTTATCTTGATTTCATTCATGGCAGTTACGATGGGAGGTGCAGGAAGCTATTTGGGTTCTCTTGTTGGATCAGAACTCATAGGAGTGATAGAATCTCTCAGCGGTTTCTTCCTTATTCCTGCTATTAGACAGGTAATCTACCTCACGATTTTCATTCTGGTGCTGTTCGTTCGACCACAAGGTTTGTTCCCCACCAAGGAGGTAGGATGAAAACGTGAAATCGAGATCGATCTCATCTGTGTCAAAGGGTATGCTTGGCGTCTACGCTGCGGTTATTCTAACGTCCATCGTCCCCTTCATGCTGCGAGACTCTCCCTTCTTTCTGGACGTGATGATCAAAATCGCTCTCTATGCATTCTTGGGGATGGCATGGAACATCACTGCAGGCTACACGGGTCTAATAGCCTTCCATCATGTTGCACTCTTTGGTATCGGTGCCTACACTTCAACGTTGCTACAGGTGCTCTATGGGGTTAGTCCTTGGATCGGGATGCTTCTCGGTGCTTTCTTGTCGGCATCAATTGCCGCAGCGTTTATCTATCCCGCAGTCAAGCTAAAGGGTCTGTTCCTCGCGCTTGCCACATTGGCATTTGCAACGGGATTGCAAGTCTTTTTGATGAATTGGTCGATTGTCATAGAGACGGGGGCCTATCCGAAATACATCGGAGGCGCCGTAGGCATGTTCGTTCCTCTCACAGCGGACTCGCTGGTTGACTTCCAGTGGCACTACACAAAGCTTCCTTACTGTTACATCATGTTGGGGTTATTGTTCTTGCAACTACTGTTCGTGCGCAAGCTCATGAGATCCAAGATTGGCTATTTTCTTCTCTCGATCCGAGAGGACGAGGTTGCAGCCGCGCATGCTGGAATAGATGTCGTTAAGTATAAGCTTGTGTCAATGGCCATCGCAGGCTTCTTTTCAGCAATTGCTGGTACCTTTATGGCTCAGTACATACTCTTTGTTGAACCTCAATCCACCATGAGTCTAAATTTCATGTTTGAAGTAAGCCTCTTGACGATAATGGGCGGTCTGGGAACCTTGGCAGGGCCTCTTCTAGGTAGCCTCATATACATACCAGTATCCACAGTATTGCGCGTATTGCTTGGCGGCACTAGGTTCTCCGGAGTTGCTCTGATCATTCTTGGCGTTGCACTAATAGTAATGACAATAGCGCTACCGACAGGTCTCTACGCACAAATCACAAAGATTACCCACAAATGGCGGATTGGCTGATTATTGAATTACACATTCTAAGCCAATTGCGGGTGTTGCTCACCGCGTAATCGCTCAGTGAGGATTCCTAAACGAGACCCAAGTAAGCCTTCTTTAAATACTCATCGTCTAGGAGCTCTTTTCCTTTTCCGTCCAGGGTGATACGTCCGTTTTCAAGCACGTAACCCCTATCAGCGATTCCCAGCGCATGGTAAACATTCTGCTCGACTAACAGTATCGACGTCCCCATGTCCTGTAGCTTCTTAATAATCTCGAAAACAGTCAGAACCACCCTAGGTGCAAGGCCTAAAGAAGGCTCATCCAACATCAAAAGCTTAGGTCTAGACATCAACGCCCTAGCTATCGCGAGCATTTGTTGCTCTCCCCCGCTCAATGTCGATGCCTTTTGTTTTGTTCTTTCTTTCAATATGGGAAATATTCGATAAACCTCTTCCACAGTGTCATTGAATTTCTCATTTGCTTCCTTTGTATATGCTCCAAGTCTGAGGTTCTCTCGGACCGTCATGTGCGGGAAGAGCTCCCTACCTTCTGGTACATGCGACAAGCCTAGTTCAACCATCTTGTGTGGTGTGAATTTCTCCATTTGTCGTCCTAAGAACTCAATGCTTCCTGAGGCCGGCCGAAGTACCCCAGATATTGTTCTCAGGATTGTAGATTTTCCGGCGCCGTTAGATCCAACGATAACAACGGTCTCTCCTTTCTCAACTCTGAAAGAAGCCTTCCAAATCGCTTGGAGTTCCGCGTAGAACACATCTATTTCATTCACCTTAAGCATATCTTTCACCGAGGTATGCATCGACAACTCGTTGGTCGCAAGCCACCTCCTTGGGCGTTGCATCGGCAATCTTCTCGCCGTGATGAATAACCATGATCCGTTCAGAAGTTTCCATGACAGCTTTCATCACGTGCTCAACCCAGAAGATGGTGATACCCAAATTGTCCCGTATAGTCCTGACTAACTCATTTGCTTGCAGAACTTCCGTTGGATTCAATCCGCTCGCGTACTCATCCAACAGGAGCATTTTCGGAGTAGAAGCCAATGATCGGGCCAATTCAGTCTTCTTTCTGCCAAATACATTCAGATTCTTCGTTACAGTGTCTTTCTTGTCCAGTAGTCCTACGAAGTCCAAGTACTGCTTTGCTTCATCTCGCGCTTCGGATACGCTTGCGCTTCTCTCTCTCCCTAGGATTCCTATCACCACGTTCTCCAACACAGTCATACTCAGAAATGGCCTTACGAGTTGGAACACTCTTGCGATCCCTTGTCTGGAGATTTGATGCGTCTTGAGACTGGTGATTTCCTTCCCGCAGAATCTTATCGTCCCGGAAGTGACAGGATACACTCCTGTGACAAGATTAAATATCGTCGTCTTACCGGCGCCATTCGGGCCAATTAGACCTACAATCTCCTTCTCTCTTACAGCAAAGTCAAAACTCTTTACTGCCACGAGTCCTCCAAAAGATTTCGTTAGTCCCCTTCCTTCCAGCACTTGGATGCCTCACATCGATTCTCGATCGAGTCAGCATCAGGATGACTTAAAAGACTTTCCTTAGTTCCCAACAACACTCTCGATTAAGAAATGAAGTGATGTCCAATCGTAGTCAAGATATCTGAAAAACTTTCGAAAAGTTAGAGTCTTGGGATCGAAATGTCTGCCCCTTAGAATCCAGTAGGGCCAGCTTAGAGAGAAGGTCGCGTCTATCGCGGCCTATATCTTGCATTGGCAATGATCGTCATTATGGTGTTCCTTGTTCTCAGATCTGATCTCAATCATAGACATCTCAGATACGATGCAAACCCTTTCAGAGAAAAACAGCGGGCGTTACGAAAACTTAACTAGGTGAAGCCACGATTCGTTTGAATGACGTGATTATCCCATGTATGGAAAACGTGGAAGAATAGGCCTAATCGTTCCTTCCGCTAATACAGTCATGGAACCGGAATTCCACAAGATGGCTCCACTTGGCGTCACCACATATGCCACAAGGATGTTCATCGCAGAGACTAGGGTGGAAACACTTGTCAAAATGGTGGAAGATGTTGAAAGAGCCGCGAGAGAACTCTCGACAGCACATGTGAATGTGATTCTCTTCGGTTGCACTGCCGGCAGTTTTCTAAGAGGTCACGAATGGGATAAGCAGATCGTAGAGAGAATGGAGAAAGAAGGAAAGACGCCAGCGATAACGACCTCAGGGTCTGTTATCAAGGCACTGGAACAACTTGAAGCGCGAAAGGTCGCCGTCGCGACACCATACATCGACGAATTGAATTCCCGTGTTAAGGAATTTCTTGAGAGATCTGGATTTGAGGTTACCAACGTCAAGGGTTTGGGGATTACCAAAAGCATCGAGATAGGAGAACAATACCCAGAGACTTCCTATGAGTTGGCAAAACACGTCTACAAGCCAAGTACCGATACTATTTTCATAAGTTGCACTGACTTCAGGACAATTGAAATAATTGAGAGACTTGAAAGGGACTTGGACGTCAATGTCGTGACGTCCAACCAAGCGTCGTTCTGGCGCGCGCTTAATGCCATGAAGTTCTCGGAGCCAGTAGAAGGGTATGGCAAGCTATTATCGATGTTGGGCTAAGCCGCCTTCTGCGCGAATGGGAGTACTTTGAGCGTCTTTGAGATTTGATCACCTAGTGCTGTGTTGCATGACCAGATTTTCCTGACATGAATGTGCTAGTTTCCGTCTGGGAGGAATCTCTTCATGTGTGCTTTTGACAGCTTTTGTGTTGATGAAATAGTCATGCAACACAGCATCACCTAGAAGTATCTATGTTAAGCTTGGTGAGAGAGTCTACCTGATCGCCATTGTACCAGTCAAAGATGCTAACTATGCGAATGCCTATGGCAAAGACGTTTCTGATCGCAAGACGATGGTAAAGAGCGTAAAGATCAAAAGAACGCTCAGGATCAAGGACGCTATAGAAGACCTCTCTTTCGTGAACAGAATAAGCTTCACTGTAACGGAAGAGCTTCAACCAATGCTCTCCGAACTAGTAGTACCAGTGCTCGTAGAGGACGCGGTTATTGCTGTCGTGAAAGTAGAGAGCAGTCAGCTGAACGCCTTCACAAATGAAGACCAAGAACTTCTTGGGATGTTGACAATGCCTGTCGCTTCTGCCCTTGGACGTGCTAGATTATGTGTTGGGTTATGCTAAGCTTCAGGGCGTGCTTGGCGGTGTCTTATTGAAGTAGACGATTGCATTCGTCTTCACAAAACGGTGCTATTATCAATCTATTAGAGCCTACAACTGATTCCTAGGTGGAGATCAACAGTGCGAGCGGATCCACGAGTTAGCAAACAAGAAGCGTCAGAACATGAGCTTTCTATTGGGGGAGGTTTTCTTGAAGGCGTATTCGATCTCCATGTTCACGCTGCTCCGTGCATCTATGAAAGACCTTTCGACGAGATAGATCTGGCGAGAAAGGCTAGGGATTCTGGGTATGGCGGCATACTTTCGAAGTGTCATCACGCAATAAACGCTGACCGGGCTCAACTCGTCAGAAAGATTGTAGACGACATCGAGGTATTTGGCGGAATCGTGTTGAACTACCCTGTAGGAGGTTTGAATCCTTCTGCTGTTGAAGCCGCTCTACAATTTGGGGCAAAAGAAGTCTGGTTTCCAACCATGCACGCAGCTCACCATATCAAGTTCTTTGGAGAACCCGAATGGCCTCTCCTGAAGAGGAGAAAGGCTTCGAAGGACAAAGCAAGGGTGAACAAAGGAATATTCGTCATGAATGAAGATGGAGACCTCAAGCCTGAGGTCTATGAGATACTTGACCTAATAGCTGCGTCGGACGTGGTTTTGGGCACTGGTCATTTATCAAGAGAGGAGGTTTACGCGCTGATAAAAGGGGCCCGGAGGAGTGGCGTTAGGAGAATTCTTGTAACTCATCCGGAAGCATTCCATTGGAGTGTCGAGGACATGGTTAGGATGGCTGACCTTGGGGCAGTGCTAGAATTATGCGTGAATTCATATTTGACCCAAGCATACCATGTGTCTATCAAGAGTCTAGTTGAAGCGATTAGAAAAGCTGGCGCTTCAAGGACTGTGATGGCTACCGATCTAGGCCAAGTATACAATCCCCATCCCGTCGACGGCATGCTGCGTTTCATCAACGATATGGTGAGGTACGGCATCAGTGAGAAAGAAGTAGCATATATGACAAAGGATCATCCGGCGAAGCTCCTGGGATTGAGCTAGCCCTTGATCTCGTTACAGAAACACGTGTTCAGAAACGCCGACAGATCTAACTGAGATTCAAAATCACTATGTATTTCGTATTTCGCAACAAACGCTCTTCATGAGCTGGCGAATTAGTTCGAATGTGCGGACACATGACTATCTCAGGACTTGTCATGATCACAGACGGACAGTATTCTACGTGAGTTATCGTTTGTTAGTTTGGATTGATCTACCCTGCACTAGTTATCTTATCTGATGAGAGGCGCGAAATTCACTCTAGCGCATTTCATGTGACTGGAAAGAAATGCGTGAGGGGTTAAATCTACATTCCTCGCCGCGCCGACATTTCCGTCCTTGTCAAGCGCGATAACGGCCAACACCACCTTTCTCTTGTATTCTCTGTTAACGAATTTGATCACGCTCTCCACAGCTTCCTGAGCTTCTACGCCTTTCTCCATGGCGTCGCAGACCCTTTTTCCCAACAGGTGTGTCATAATAACCTCTCCGTGACCTGTCATCGACACGCTGCCAAGACTATTGCAAGGGTAGGTTGAACATCCAATCAGGGCGCTATCGCCAACTCTTGGTACGTAGCAATCAGCAGCTCGTTTCGTGCCAGAGCCTGATATCGAACTTGTCGTTCGTACTATTAGCGCGCGCCAGTCAGTTCCAATAACGTTTCTGTCAAAAGGATTGTTGACTTTCGCCAGTCCATTCCAGTTGGGGGATATGCTTCAATGACTTGCCGATTAACTCTTTCACGCTGCGGTCTCTCTTCCTGTTCAAATAGTTCTTGATCTCGTCGATCATGGTACGCACCGCCGTTGGACCTTTGCGCATAGCAACGCAGTACACTTCGACGGCACACGCTCCGGCCATCAGATATTCAAGCACGTCCAGTCCTGTTGTGATCCCCCCTGATCCGATCAAGGTTATCTTCACTGACCGTGCTGCGTTGACCACGTTAAGTATGCCGGCTGGTTTCGCAGCAGGCCCAGACACGGTTCCTGGAAACTGCAACGCACCTAGTCGAGGTCTGCCGGTATCTACGTCTATGAGCATTCCTGAGAATAGGCCGGCGATGACATTGGCATCAGCCCCCGCCTCCTCGGCCACACGTACATGGCGTGTCTTGGTCCAGATAGGCACACTTACTTCCTTCTTCAAGGTTCCCACCAAGCGTGCAAGACGTTCAGGCGACCCAGACCAATATGCCCCCCATTTTGTTTCAGGAGAGATGTGGACGCATCCGGTATTCAGCTGTATTACATCGGCTCCACTCTTCTCCATCAGTTTGGCACCGCTAACCCATTCGTCTATATCCGCTGCGGTAATGCTCACTATCAGCGGAACCCCGTCCATTTTCGCTTCCTTGATTTCTTCAACAAATGCTTGGAATCCGGGATTTCTGAGTCCGTCGGAGTTCAGTATGTAGGCTTCATGGACATCGACAACTGTCGGGTGTGGATTTCCCCGCCATGGCACTGGCGTAAGGGTTTTTGACGTGATTGCGCCGAATCCTGCTTCCGCGAACTTTCTCAGGTTTGATGGCTTGTATCCGAGAGGGCCAGACGCGAGTATTATTGGGTTTCGAAGGGTTATTCGACCAACATTGACCTGAAGATCCAACTGCTCCTCCATCCTCTAGACCGAATAGTTCGTACAATGCGAAAGCAACATAAAGACTGAATTGCCGCACCAGGGTAGAACACGTCTCTACGGCCGGCCGGCTCCGCGCTCTGGAGAAAAGCGGATGATGAAGAAGCGTTCAACAAGCTTAGATCGGAGCACAAGATCTCCCAGACTCCGAGGCTTCGATGATGACGATACACTCCTATACGAGGCGAATGTCAAGAGAGCAGTCATCTTGACAAACGATGTCTATGACAAGAAGGAGGCATTCGACGAAAACGACCAGAGATATGAAAGCGACGCGATGGCCAAGGTCAGGGAAAGAGTTGCGAAGTATCCTTGGCTGCGCGACGAGACACGGTTCATAAGACACGTACGCATCTTTGAAGAAAGACGCATAATCTTCCACAGAAAAATGCCGCGGGAGCAAGGTCCACCTGGACAACCCCCTACTGAACCTCCGATAGGGCCACCACGAGACCTGTCACGTGAGATACAGCAACTGGAAGGAGAGAGATGTCCTAGATGTGGAGGCAAAATGACATTCGCAGTGTACTGGGATGGGCGGGATGCGGATGGGAAGCCTGCGGGAGGTCTGCGTTATCACTGCCTACAATGCAAGAATGTCACCTACCATCGTGGAGGAGCGCCGCGCCCAGACTACAAGCGCGTGCATCGACCGGAGACAGAGGCGGTCGAGTCCTTCCCGCCTGCGGAATCGCAGGCATCTCAGAAGAGAGAGATAGATTTCGTTCTACCAGAGCAGGAGAGAGGCGCGTCCTACGCTAACGTCCCGCCACTATTGTCGCCCATCACCCAGCCCCTAAGAGATTGGGGAGCATTCTGTGACAATTGCGGCAAGAGAGTACGCGCCGGCGATTACTGCAACCAGTGTGGAGAACCACTTGCCAAGGGTTCGCCGAGGCGGGTCGATGACACATGTTCGAGATGCGGTGGAGTAGTAGACAGGTGGACGCTCCGCTGCGGAGACTGTGGCACCCAATATGAGACGTGGATATGTGACGCTTGTGGTTCACCAATAAGCGCGGAGGACAGGCTGTGCCCGAGATGCAGAACGAAGCTAATCTGGAGGTAGCAGAGCGTCTTTCGACCATCACGAAGATCTGAACAAACCTGTCGCAGGGCAAGGTCGAAAACTCGGGAGAAAGTACGCTGTATGATTCCGTAAGCCTCCAAGTTTCTGCTCCTCGGCAATATCAAAGAGCGCTCACCTCCTCTAGGATGGGCTCTCTGAGGTATTGCTGTAAACGGTTCATGGCTGAGACTTGTAGAAAGATACAGTCTAACGTCCAAAGCAGCTAAGTACCGATCATGGACATATGCTTCAGCGAGAAGATTCAGAATTCTGTGAGAACCATCCGTAACGCCCGCTTTCGGCGGTCAAGATGAAAGGTCGGACCCACAATCGCGAATCGGTTGAGGATAGGTTCAGAAAGGCTTTGTCGGAAGGTATGTGTTTAGCTGTTTTGCCATTTGAGACTTAGGCTGTTCGCTAGCGCGCGCCAGAATAGATGAAAGAGCTGCCTAGTCGTATTCTTTTGTGGTTGGCCGGATTCGGCAAGAAGCTGACCATTGACGGTCGGGCGCTAGAATGAACCCGTAGGCTGAAGCGGCTCTCTAAATGCTCCGTTGCGAGCGGATAGGAGTCTGCCGCAGATTTAGGCCAACCAGACAGGAGAT
>Ga0315280_10004375_pt1 | contig 20925 bp, 19 predicted proteins | sample YL17G06_40_MG_FD_203697 | JGI IMG/M metagenome (GOLD analysis project Ga0315280, IMG submission 203697) | Sediment microbial communities from Yellowstone Lake, YNP, Wyoming, USA - YL17G06_40 | ecosystem: Environmental > Aquatic > Freshwater > Lake > Sediment | place: USA: Wyoming | collected...
CCCGACCACTTCAACGTACGGTAATTCTCTTAGCTCGCGTTTCTGTCCCTCTAGGAAGTCCCTCGAGGTGTTGGGAGAGATAACACATATCCTCAAGGTCTGACAAGTAGGCGCATGTCCCGAGGAAAGTATTAATCACTTGTGACACGCCATCTCAGAAGTGCTCGCGTGTGGATGATGCTCGCTCCAACAAGGGATCCAGATAAGAAACCTGATAGAGGAGCACAGTCATCAGGTCGCTCTGCCCGACACCGAATCAGAGGAGCAACTCACCAAGACCGGGCTCTGGAACAACAATCAAGCCACCGGAAGCATCTGTCTTGAAACAAGTTGATTCACGTCGTCTCGCACTAGCACATGAAAAGATCCCGAGACCGGAGATCTACGTAGACGGAAAACCAGTTCTTGTGTTCGATAAGCGCGCATCAAGAAGAACTCGAGCAGACGCGCTTACGGAGAATCTGGCTGCAGTTGAATTCATGCGGGACCTGGTAGGACGGTTTTTGGACCGCAACGACTAATCAAGCTGGTGCTGGATCAAGAGAGCAAGTACCCGGTCACCTACATCGGATCAGACCTATACGACATCCTGAAAAGGATCAAACTCAAACACCCAGCAGCGCAACTCGTCGCAGGAGCCGCTATTGCAACCTACCGTGAGAAGGGAGATGGCTGCGTTTCCACAATGCTTCTGACTGCCGACATTCTCAACAAATGCAAAGGCCTCCTTAGGAAAAGAACACACGCAAATCAGGTCATCGATGGCCTGTCGCTTGCGTACCAGAAGGCGATGGATCTAGCGCGACAGCTTGTGGTCACAAAGAAGTATGACACATTACAAGTCATATAGATCGCGATTAGAAACGCGCTCACGGGAAAACTTCTCTTCCACGATCACCAAGCAATCTCGAAGCTAATGATAGAAGCGGTAAGGACAGTCGGCGCCAAGAACCTGGCTGGCCCTGATGGGAACGACATCATCGACGCAAAGAAGATTGCCGGCGGGTCACTCGCGGACTCCCAAGTGGTTGATGGAATTGTTCTCACACAAGAGATTCCACATGCAAGAATGCCAAGGCGTGTCGAAGGAGCTAGGATTGCGCTCATTCAGGGAGAGCTCCGAATTCCCGAGAAGAAGATCCATCGCTACCAGGATCATAGCCTCGAATTCGACACACCCCAAAGGTTGAGCAACTTTGAGAGAGACAAGAAAGCGTTCCTAGAAGGCCTAGCCACGAAGATCCTCGAAACAAACGCTAATGTCGTCCTCGTCCAAGGAGGAATTGATGATTTCCTTTTCGAATACTTTGCCGATCGCGGCGTATTGGTGATCCGACGTTTTCCTCCGGTCGAGTTCGCGAGAGTCAGTCGCGCGTTGGGAGGGAACATGGTGCCGAATCCGGAACTTCTCACCGCTCGGGATTTCGCGTGGGCAGATCTGGTTGAAGAAAGAAGAACGGGGAAAGACAAACTCATTTTCGTAACCGGATGCAAGGCACCCAAGACCGTTGACATCATTATTAGAGGACCGAACATGTCAGCGCTTGATGCCTTGGAACGCGTCATGAAAGGAGCCATCAAGGCCGGAGTAGCCGTAGCGAATGATCCAAGACTTGTTTGGGGTGGTGGCGCATTTGAACAGGAGCTGGCAACGGGATTGTACAAGTACTCCGAACAGATTCCTGATAGGAGGCAGCTCGTCATCAAAGCTGTGGCTGAGGCGTTCGAGTCATTCCCGGCAACGCTTGCAGAGACTGTTGGATTGAAGGGCCTGGATATCACGGCTGAACTTCGCCACAGACACTCTCTGGGCGAGACCTAAGCAGGCTTGGACATCAACACGAGCTCAGTTGCGAAAATGTCGTCGCTAGGTTTGCTAGACTCCCTCGACATCAAACTCCAAGTAATACGGAGCGCATTCGAGGCAGCGATAACTATTCTACGCATAGACGACGTGATCCTTGCACCAGATTTGCCAGATTCTGAGCGAGCCTACATGCAGCGAATCAAAGGAACCTCGAAAGAGAAGCTGAAGGAGAAAGCCGCCTACCTAGGATAGCCTGGCATTCGCTGAAAGCCGTCATACACACCAGAACGTTTTTTCCGCCAATGGCACAGATTGCCGGGCGCGAGCCCACGGTAAGTCTTATACTGGCCATGAGACGGTTTCTGCGGGTGTGAATCACTCTTGAAGGTCAAAGTGATAATACCAATAACTTCGCCGGCTCTGGATGCTGAAGCGGTAAAAGAGTTCAGAAGCTACGCGTTTCCCAATACTGAAGTTAGCGTCACTCATCTCGACTTTGGACCTGCCTCGATTGAATGTGAATTGGACGATGCTATCTGTGTCCCTGATTTCCTTAAAAAGGCTAAGCAGGCCGAAAAGGAAGGCTACGATGTGGTCATAAGCAACTGTTTCTTGGATCCCGCTGTCAAAGCCAGTCGTGAAGTCCTTGGCATCCCCGTCGTGGGCGCAGCTGAGGCGTCAATGCACTTCGCAGCAAGCCTGGGCCACCGCTTTTCTGTAGTGACCGTGTTGCCGAACGTTGTGGCGGCAATAGAGAACCTTGCTATGGAATATAGTTTGGACAAGAAGCTTGGATCAGTTCGGTACGTCAACATCCCTGTCCTTGACTTGGACGACAAGAAGAAATTATCCGAGGCACTACACCGTGAGATGCTCTCAGCCATCAAGGAAGATGACGCTCACGTACTCGTCCTCGGCTGCACGGGCATGATGGGTGTCGCTAGAGAGATGGAAAAGCTGCTCAAGCAGAGTGGCTACGATGTTCCCGTGGTCGACGCGGCGGCAGCATCCCTGAAGTTTGCTGAATCTCTGGTTTCAATGAAGCTCAAGCAGAGTCGCCTCACCTACATGTCGCCACCCGAAAAGGCTCGCAGCTATTCACCACGCTAGCTTCAGAACGATGATCATTGCTTGGATTTCATGATTGGCCCCGATGCGTTGGCTGAGCTCTAGACACAACCATTTTTAGACAAATGGCACGAACACCATTGTAGGTGTTATCAGATGGCAACAGCACAGGAAGTTGCTCCTAAAGACAGCTGAAAGTATCCTCAAGACGAGTCTGGCCGCGCAACCTGGAGAAAAGTTCCTCACGATCACTGAAGGCAGGGTCTGGCATGCATAATCAAATCAGGGAGCGAAGCGAAAGTATATCGAGGCGCCAGTTCGATCTGTCAAGACACAAGTGACACGATATGGCTTTCAAGAGACAGGTCATACATCTCGTCGCGGATCCTTTCCCGCCATATCAGTACCTTAGGCATTCGCGCATCACCGGCCTCGACTACGGAATTGTCAGGGCAGCGTTCCAAAGTCAAGGCGCAGACATTGATGTGACTCTGCTTCCTTGGGAAGCTTGCATGAAGAGAATGGACGAGAAGCTTGCGGATGGAATTTTCCAAATAGCCAAGACGCCCGACCGGGAAAGGAAGTTTGTTTTCTCAGATCTTCTGCGGACAGCAAAGACGGTTCTGTACTCAAACAAAAAGAAACCAGTAAGACTGGGGAGAGACCAAGACCGGTACGCGCAGCTTCGGAACTTTACAGTCGGTGTTGTAAGGGGATACAGCTATGCGCCAGATTTCGATGCTCGTCAGGACATGCGCAGAGTTCCCGTCGAAAGTCATGAGCAGGCACTACTTGGACTTGCCTCAGGCCAGTTCGATCTCAACATCATGGACAAAGGTGTGGGCGTCTACCTTGTTGAGAAATTGCGCTTGTCTAACAGAGTTCAGGCGGTGGACAATTTTGAGATCAATCGGCCACTATTTGCGGCGTTCCAAAGCTATAGGCACGAAGTCCAGGAGATGTTTGACAGGGGACTGGCTCAAATTCGCAGAAATCGTGTATATGATACTTTCATGTCGAGGTACAAGCTGCAGGACTAGCATTTCCGTTCTGACTCTGGATAGTTATCTCTCCGCACGTTTTCCTCCGAGATCCGGATGCCAGAACTCAACATGCTTCCTGTCTTCTTCTGTTACGTATTCCGGGAAATAGTTCATGTAATATCCGAGATCAGTGTGGTGTATCTGAAGCAGAGCAGGGAAGTACACCGCAGCAGGGAAGTACACCGCGTCACTGTATTTCGGCAGTCTCCCGTACTCTTCGTATACGTAGCGAAGGTATGCCTCGACGGCCTCTACCAGTTCGCCATACTCTTTGGGGACTGGTATGGCATACCCCTCTGACCCGTATATGCCCTTGGGACCCCATTTCATTCCGACTATCTCATCTACAGCCCGTTCTATGCCTTTGTATGGCGGGCAGAATCCTTCCAGGACATTGTCTATTCCAACAGGGTTCGCGGTTGCCTGGGGAAATCCCGTTCCCTTGACATCCTCAAGCCTCAAGTTCATCAAGCTCATTACAGTGTTGAAGTCTATCGTGTGCATTGCGAATCAGTGAACCTCTAAGCAGAAGGTTCAGAAGAAATCGTGCTACGAGAGCCTTCAGTCTCTTCGGATGTGGGTTCAGTTTTTTGGCACTAGCACAAGTGTTCAACTTGACCGGATACGCTGTAAACACCACATGTGGACTTGGCGATAGCATAATAGTCGGCGGGCAGCTCACAATCTTGCTAGGCGCATACTACTGCCTGAACAACTTCCGGATGTTACTAATGCAATTCGGACGCCCCAGATACATTGCACTCATATGTGCTACCTTCAATAACTGCGGCAAGTACAACCACGCACTTGATGATGCAGATACTTAACATCACGAACCTTTCAATGCTCATAGGCACCCTTACTTATGCCACAATTGACGCCCTTCTCTTTTTCTGTATTTGTGTCAATGTGTTTCTCTTCAGGGGAGGCATGCTTGGCAAACTGTGGAGTGTCATTGGCAGCGGTTTGCTCATACTTGTGATCTGCGATCTACTAGTTACGTATGGCATTGCAACAGGATGGTATTACGAAATGCACCCCATCGAATTCCTCGGCATCACTGGAGGAAGCACAGTCGCTTTGGGACTTGCAAGAGAGCGCATGCCTGCCGCCGCCCAAGGCACACGCTCACCTAACCAAACCCAATGTCCGATATCGGAGAGAGCACTGCGGGAGTAGTCTGCCACCTACGTCAGGTTGGCATTTTCCATGACGGCGGATCGTGGGATCGGATCAGGTGATGTCGGATTCTAGAGGACCCTCCGCTGTCCTCTGGTCAGCATGGTTGCCAGTAGCAGCAACATTGCCAGCGATATCACTGTCGTCAAAGTTCCAAGGGCGAACCATTTCGGAGTCGGAGCCGTGACCGACATTTGGTTGAAGACGTAGGTGGGTATAGTTCCGCTTCCCGAGATAACGAAGGATGTCCGGAGAAGTTCACTCAGCGAAAGCGTGAAAGAGAAGAATAAGACTGATACGAACTGAGTCCGAACTAGCGGGAAAGTTATCTTTCTGAACACTTTCCATGCGCTCGCTCCTAGGCACCTTGCCGCATTCTCATAGTCAACCATCATCGGGTCAAATCTGGCCAGCATTATCACTAGACCGAACGGGACGACGTACACGACATGCAAAGGTAAGGCTGTCCAAAGAGAGTACTCTCTCACTGCAATCTCCTTGTAGAGGAAGTTCATTCCCAGCCCCATGACTATCGCAGGTATCACGAAGCCAGCGATGAGAAGATAGAAAGCCATATCCCGTCCTCTAAACCTGTATCGAAGGGCAAGGCCTGACGATGTCACGAGGGGTGCGGCAATCAGAGCAACTACTATTCCTAACACTACCGAGTTGACTATCGCCGTAACAATGCCAACGTCGTAGAAGATTCCGCTCGTAAACCCGCTCGTGCCCACCAATCCCGGCTTTCCCACGTACCAGTAGAGACTGAAGCCCGTGATCGGGAAGGATACCCTAGCATCAGCCTTGAATGATAGGATGCCCACCATGATAAGTGGGAGATAGAAGAAGAAGAACATGATCGACGTGTATATCCCGAGTATGATCTTGGATCTATCAGTCATGCTTTGCCATCTCACTCATAGAATACCTGCTTGATATTGACCATCCTGAGCAACAGAAACAAGATCAGAAGGGTGACGATGAGCATAAGCGCTGCATATGTCGAAGCAACTGGCCAACGAAACTCGAAGAAGTAGTTCTGAATGGTGAGTCCGAGCATCTGCATTCCACCAGCCCAGAGCGCGGGTGTGACATAGTCTCCGAGTGTTGAGACAAACACAAAAATCAATCCTACGATCGCGCCTGGTAGCGAGAGCTTGAATGTGATATTATAGAAGGCTCGACGTGGCGCCGCACCCAGCGTCTGCGCGACAGAGACCAGTTCAGGATCAATTTTGACGAGTGAAAGGTACGTGGGGAAGATGAAGAAGACCAGATTCGTCTGCACCCAGATGATCACGAGGGTTCCGCGGGTGAACAGCAGTTCTTTCAACGGAGTCTGGATCAGCCCCAAAGACATGAGTGCGTAGTTCACTAAACCTTCTCCGCCCAAGATGGAGAGCCAAGAGATGCTTCTAATGCTCCAGTCAACCCAGTAAGGCGCGACCAGTAGGAAGAGGACTATCCCTTGAAGCCTAAAGTTGCTCACCTTGAAGGCCAAGAAGTATGCTATCGGATACCCTGCGGCAAAGGTAACCAGGGCTGCTCCCAGCGACATACCGAATGTGTCTCTCATGAGGAGGTACGTAGTTGTTCTTTCAAACATGTGTGCATAGTTCTCGAGAGTCAGCTGGGTAGGATTGAAGGCCAATGCTTCTCCAGCATTCAACGACAGCAGTAGAATGAGTATCGTGGGAATCAGCAAGAAAACAGCAAAAAAGGCGACAGGTGGTAGTATCAGTAGGTATTTGGAGTTTTTAGCTAGGAATCCCGTCAAGCTCTTGGGCAGCGCGGGTCACCGTCCATATATGACGTCTTCAATGTTCAGTCCCTCGATCATCGAGGGGCGCTCAAGTATGCTGGCATCCCGCCTACTCCAGGCGATGACGTACTTCTCGCCCATCTTGCACTCGGTCGGCTGCGTCCGTGCCTTCAGCTCAATCCCACCATCGGCCTGGAACAGGTACTCCACAAGTTCTCCGAAATAGTACAGTCCCGTCAGTTTCGCTTGGACCTTGTTCTCAACAGCTGTCTTCGGATTTATCTGAATGTTCTCAGGCCTGACGCCGTACGCGACCTTCCGAGCCATCAAACTGCTATCGCCGGTGAAGGTCCCCGATAGTTCACCCAATTCAGTCTTGACAGTGCAAGTTCCTTTCTCTTGTGAAACAACTTCGCCATGAAGTAGGTTGATGTTGCCGACGAATCTTGCCGCGAACACGGTCTTCGGCCATTTGTAGACATCCATAGGTTTGCCGATCTGCTCTATCACACCATTATTCATGACGAGCAAAGTCTCAGCCATGCTGAGACCCTGTTCCTGAACGTGTGTCGTGAGGATCCAGGTGTTTCCTAGCTCCTTATGCAGAGCCTTGAAGTCTTCCATCAGTTTTCTTTGCAGCCTATAATCGACATGACTTAGCGGCTCGTCGAGCAACAAGACCTTCGGATTCACTACTATTGCCCTAGCGAGCGCAATTCGCTGTCTTTGACCTCCGCTCAGTTCGCTCGGCCACCTCTTCCCGAACCCTTCCAAACCCACGAGCTTGAGCGCTTTGTCAACCTCTTTGTCGATCTCATCTTCTGGTCGTCCGTGCATGCGCAATCCGAAGGCTATGTTGTCATAGACTCGCATGTGCGGAAAAAGAGCGTACGTCTCTGGCATGAGAGCGATGTCACGTTTGTAGGCGGGCACATCTTTCATGCTTTTGCCACCGATGTAGATGTCTCCGTCATTCCAGTCGAGAATCCCTGAGACGCACTTGAGCAGGGTGCTTTTCCCGCAACCGCTAGGCCCTATGGCAACGAAGAAGTCTCCCTCGTCAACGTCGAAGGAGACTTTGTTCAGTGCCAAGACGTCTCTTCCGTACCATTTGAGAAGCTCTTTCACGGATAGGGTCGCAGCCACGAATGTCACCGAAACGAGCACGAAGTCCTGCAAAGGCTTATTAGCTCTTTCTATACAACGCCATGGCCGTTGCCGGCCACTGTCCGGCAGCAGAAGTAAAATGAGCGAGAAACCAACTTCACGACGAACATTTCTGAAAGTAGGTGCTGGCATAGCTGGACTCGCCGCTGTTGGTGCTGCAGGATACTACTACATGACCCAGGCGCCTCCGCCACCGCCGACGCCGACGACAACGGCAGCCGCAACAACTGAAACAACTGCTGCAACCTCAATCGTGCCACCTACATCGATGGAATACTTGGCCAAGTTCCCGCACTGGGAATACTACTATTCAGCCGAACCTCGCCCGACGCTCAAGTACCTCGGCGGAGCTTGGATGATGTATCCCGAGGTTCAAGAGTTCTGGGAAAAGGTACACAAACAGCCCGTCGAAGCAAGCTACTTGGACCTATTCGTCATGGCTCAGAGGATAGTCGCGACAGAAGGGTACGGATGGGACGTTGCAGGAGTGGCTAGGTTTCCGCCAATCAAGAAAGCAGGGCTGATCAAACCGATACCAGTTGACAAGTTGCCCGCCTGGAATGAAAGCAAGATCGTGGACATGTTCATACATCCAGAGAGATACCTTCGCCCAGCCCAGGTTCCAAGATTCAACTACGACCTCTGGTTCTCAGAGGAAGACTACACGAGTCACAAGAACCTCGCCTTAGTCTCGAACAACTGGAACTACGACTCCGTAACCTACCTGCCAGAAAAGCTCCCGTACGAAGAGCAGGGCGGAGAGAAGACATCGATGTCATACTCGGAACTGTGGAACAAGGAATGGAAGGGCAGGGCGATGATGCAGGACGAGGCATGCACAGTCTTCAGCGAGACCGCCAACGAGCTGGACGCGACTGGGCAGATGGCGGTTTCCGGCGCGATCACTAGCTTAACGCGAGACGAAGTGGACAAGGTCTACAACTTCCTCTTGCCCATAATTAAATCAGGACAGGTGAGAACGTTCTGGTTCAAGTATGGAGATGCCGTCAACGTCCTCTCTACCAGAGAGATCTGGATAGCTAGCACATGGCAACCTATATGCCTGGATACCCGAAGGGCTGGAACCCCCGCCTACTACTCGAGACTGGCGAACGGCCCGTTCTTCTGGTTCAACGGGGACATCGCGTCGCCACGCACGGAGATGCTCGACGATGTCTACAAATTCATCAACTTCAGAATCGATACTTGGTGGACTGCCTTCATTACTAGAAATGGATATGGCACAATGACTAGCGACTATGATGAGGTAAGGGAGTACATGGGAGCTGAGTTCTTCAACTATGTTAATAACGGAGCGAGAACCTACCTTCCGATCGATCAGGCAATCAAGGAGCTGGTGTTTCCAGATCGACCCGAACTTTGGAACCTTCCAGAAAGACTGCTGAATGCACTGTTCCTTCCTGACAAGTACTTCCCGCCTGGCGAGAAACCCAGAGAAGGCTCTCCTAACCCACGTGGAAACCTGAGAGACCTAGGATCGACCGCGGACAAACAGAAGATAACGAGATACTTCATATCGCCTGACCTGCCAGATGACTTGGACTACTACACTGAGAAGTACACGGATCTGAAGGCGCAAATTCCAGGTTAAGCCTACGGGGAGCATACTCCCCGATCCTCTTTTTCTCAAGCTGACCTAGCAGGAGTGACGCCGTAGGAAAGTGCTCTTTATTCGAGCTCTAACCTCGCTACCAAAGGCTCCGCCAACTCCTCCAATGGGGATCGGGATAAGGAACAGATTAACCGGTGCAGCAAGGTTCAGCCACAGGAAGTAGCTCGCGAAGTACATCACTACATCCGAGTATTGGACTGCCCGAGACATGACTGCAAGGAGAAACAGAACCCCGCTTAGGCAAGCAATGGTCGAGCCGATCACACCGACATAGAACCCCCTTGATCGGCTGGGCCCAGCTAGGTAGCCTCCAGCTGACCCGGTCAGGAAGAAACCAAGGATAGTTCCTGGAAACTGGAATGCAAGAGTCAGAAGAATGGCCAGCGGAAAAGCTGTCAGTACGACCACAAGAACTGGTAAGACGCCCGCCTTCCAGCCATGTCCATCTTGAGAGCCGAACTTACCAGAGTCTTCACTTTCAGAATGGGCAGACACGGTTGGAGAATCGGCGAATAGAGCTAGCCGCGGCTTGATGATCGCGGGTGAGATACTGTTTTGCATCTGTCCAACCTAGTCGATCTAGGCATCTTTTTCTTTCAGCTTCTCTGGGGATGTTCCCTTGATTCGCTGCAAGTAGGCTCGCTCCGGCTCTGGCAAGTCTCGTGCGATCAGGACATCGTCTACGCGCAGAATAGTTATCGCTGCCTCGAAGGCGCTCTTGATTACCTGAAGTTTGACGTCTAGAGAATCCAGCAGGCCCAAGGATGACATCAAAGCAATTGAGCTGTTGTTGACATCTACGCCGGCTGATACCTTTCCCAACGAGTGTTTGTGACGAAGTTCAGCCGTGATGTCCACAGCATCCAGTCCAACCGTCTCCGCGAGCATTGCGGGAAGAGACTCGAACGCCTGGGCCACCGCTCTGATTACGAGCTGTCTCCTGTCGGGTATCTCTTCGGAGTAATCATATAGCTTCATTGCCAACTCCTGTTCGAATGCCCCGCCACCCCAAACCAGCCTCGGGTCCTTCGCAAGGGTTACCGCCGCCTTGATTGCTCCCTTCATGACCCGCTCAACGTCATCAAGCATCTTTTTAGTCGCGCCTCTCAGAAGAATGTCAACGGTCTTCGGCGCTTTGCATCCGGTTATGAGTACAAGTGTGTCCTTCCCAACCTTTCTCTCCTCAATAAGCTTCGCCTGCCCCAAATCCTCTGGCGTAAGGAGGGATGGGTCCGGAATCATTTTCGCGCCCAGCGAGCGACTGACTCTTTCGAACTCTACTTGTGGAAAGCGACGGATCACCAGAATACCACGCTTTGCGAAGTAGTCAAAGAGAAAGTCGTCGACGCCTTCTTGGACTAGGACAACGTTCGCATTCACTTCAAGAATCTTCGCGACCAGACTCTGCAAAAATGATCTGTTGGACCGATCGAAGCCGCTTAACCTTTCAGGTCTGTCAAACTCGAAACTGTAATCTTGGTACCTGTGTATCTTCCTGTTGGGAAGCTTCAGCTCTCCCTGAATAAGGGCAACTCTGGCATCCTCCACTCGCCGTGGCATCTCTTCGCTTGGTATCTCTTGAGTAAGAACAATTCCGTCGACAACTTGAGAATCGGCAAGTGATCCGCCGGTGGTTTTCTTTACGTCCACAATATCGGTGCCATCCGGTCCCATGAGATTCCGAATCCCGACGATTTTGACTGCGTCCCACAGCAGCTTCGAAACCAAGTCGAGATCGTACGACAGAAGCTTTCCTTCGAGCGAGTTTCGAATCCCAATCTCAATTACGCGTTGAACGTCGTAGTTGTCTGCAATGGCGAGCTTCGGCGCGAGATCGCTCACCCTCTGATATGCAAGGGACAAGCCATCGATGATCAGATTCGCGTGCGTTTTCTTCTTGAGCAACGGTTTGCATGCTTCGAGAATGCCGGCCGCGAGTAGAATTGTAGACACACATCCATCGCCCTTTTCGCGATGTGTTGTAATGCCCGCTCCTGCAATCAGCTGAGCCGCCGGGTGCTTGATCTTGATTCTCTTCAGGACACTCTGCAAGTCTGACGTGATGAAGGTGAGAGGGTACTTGCCTTCTTCATTCGACACGAGCTTGATTAGCCTTCGTGGGCCGAAGATCGTCTTGGCGAGATCCCGCATGAACTCGACCGCGGCGAGGTTCTCCGTGAGGGCATCTGCTTTGGTTCTCCTTATCGTCCGTCTGTCAAGGACAAGAGCTGGTTTTCCGTCAAGATAGATGTCTGGTCTCGGTACCCGCTCATGCTTCAATGGCAGCAGTCGCGAATCGAGTTTCCTCAAGGCGTTTACATCCGAAGAGTTGGCTGACGCTTCGCAGTCAAGATTCTGTGCGCGCCTTTTCACGCTAGTCCGAAGCTGAACGACACATAATAGTCTTTTTCTATCCACCTGATTTCCTTGCCACGCGTGCAACACCGCTCTCAGTCACCGACAGCTCTTGCGAATGTCATTGAGTAGGAGACTTCATTCGGCGAAGAATTGGGCGAGGAAAAGGTCACCGCCGTGTGAAGGCCAGGATCTCAGCCGTCCGGTTCGCCGAGGTTCGCGATGAATGTAAGCTACGCGGTGTCGACGAGTTTACGCACGCCGGGGACGCTGAACTCGCAAGCAGAACACTCGGTTAGGGAATGCATGATCCCGAGGTAGAAAAGCAACAGGCCGCAAGATCTATATCTGGCAAGCCGTACACCGAATCGGTTTTCGAATTGCCGGAATATCTCGAACTGGAGCTCGCAAAAGCTGCCGATTTTCTCGTTAGAGGTAGCCTGAAGGTCAAACCGGGCGAAAGCTTCCTTGTCACAATAGACACGGAGACTGACTTTCGTTCAGCAGCTGCTGTGGCTCGGGCTGCCCAGGCGTTGGATGCCAAAGTTGCGGTTATCTGGCACACTACACCGCCTGGGTTCGGTAAGGCCACCGATCCATACCTTCCAGAGCCGGTAAAGGCTGCGATTCCCAAGGCAGACGCATGGATCGAGTTCAACAATCAATGGCTGCTCTACTCAACTCCGTGGGAGGAAGCGATTAAGTCCAAGAAAGTCAGATATCTTTGCCTTGGCGGCATAGACGTCGATAGGCTTGTCAGGTGTGTCGGAAAAGTTGACTGGGATTTGGCCGGTCTGTTTCTTACCAAGGTTGCTGAGATGACCCGAAAGGCCAAGACGATTCGCATCACCAACCCAGCCGGAAACGACATCTCATTCAGAATGGATGGCCGGCCGGTCGTCGCTGAGACGATGGATTGCTCCGTCCCGAACGTGTGCGGCGCCCACGCACATTTCATGGGAGGACAGATAATCTGGGCGCCAGTGGAAGAGACCATCAACGGTCAGATCGTCTTCGACGGGGCTCTCGCGGGCGGAGGGGAAGCCTACTTCGGGACGTTGAGGCAGCCTGTAGTGCTGGAAATCAAGAATGGGAAGATCGCTGGGGTCACGGGTGGTACAGAAACGAAGATCTTCGAGAAGTGGCTGGCAAAGCTCAAGGACCCGAACATGTACAACCTTGCCCACGTCTGCTACGGGTTCAATCCAGGCGCGAAGCTTACGGGCGTAACCGTTGAGGATGAGAGAGTGTGGGGTTGCACTGAGTGGGGCATAGGCTACCAGTCATGGTATTACAACGGAAAGGGCGTTCCTGTCTCCGCGATATCTCACGCTGATGGCATATGCCTCAACTGTTCAGTGACACTGGATGGAGTTCCGGTCACAAAGGAAGGACAAGTCGTTCATCCGGAGCTTGTTGACCTAGCGGTCCGATTGGGCAAGACCTGAGGCAGCAGCGCCGTGAAAGTCCGGTAGTCATGAATCGCGCGCAGTTCTGTTAGAATTGCATCGGGGTCAACAGTATCCCACTTCGTGGCTGAAGATCTGAAGTTACTGATAAGGTCCTCAGCTATGACTCCAGTACTTAGATCGTTAATGAGACTCCTCTGGATCATCTTGGTACCAGAGAAACCCGTACGCACCGTCTGATTCGATCCAATGCTTACCTTTCCAATGCGCATGCCAAGTTTCAACACGGCACAGAAGTCATGAAATCGTCGCTTGTTTTCCCAGTCGGCCTTGCGCAGAACATTGTAGACTTCATCACCCCATGCGATTTCACACTTGAAAGCTTGGGCAAACAGACTACTCACTCAATCCATTGCCTTGGAATGTTCCAAGGCCTCGGATCCGGCTAGCTTGCCAGCCGCCAGTTCTTTAGGAAATCTGCGATCAACGCGACAGGATTCAGTTCATCTACCTGAACGAGAGAACCGCCGCTGCGGAATACCGGTAATGATCTAGCGGCGCATCGGGTCCGAATTGCTACACCTTTCGCTAGATGCCGTCTTGATCTTTGACCTTCGAGTCTACCGATGCCATGTTTCCATGTGTCTCTTCTCTGCTTCCGTCACGTATTCCGGGAAGTACTTCGTGTAGTATCCCAAGTCTATGTGATGCGCCTGTAGGAGGGCTGGGAAATACATCGCGTTGCTGTACTTTGGCAGTCTGCCATACTTCTCGTGGACGTAGCGTAGAAAGGCTTTGACAGCCTTCACGAGTTCCGCATACTCCTTGGGGACAGGTAGGTTGTATCCTTCCGGGCCGTAGATGCCTCCGAGTCCCCACTTCATTTCGACTATCTCATCCACTGCCTGGTCTATGTCCTTGTAGGGCGGACAGAAGCCTTCTAGGATTCCGTCTATTCCGACGGGGTTCGGAGTTGCTTGCGGGAAGCCTTTGCCCTTGACGCGTTCTAGCCTGAAGTTCATCACCTTCATCAGAGTCCCGAAGTTGATGGTATGCATCATGAAACCTCCCAGACCCACAGCCTGCGCTGCAAGCATCATATTCTGACTGGCTATTCCGGCTTCTAGATTGCAGAGCCAGGGAAGCATGTTATCGTAGCTTGAGATGGTCATCTTCTCTCCGTTCAGCAATCCTTGGCGTATCCATCTACTGACGCCTGCTGGTTTGTTGGTCACCTCGTCCCACATGCGCCATCTGAACTGGGCTATTCCGGTTAGGAGCATGTTGATGTACTCACGGGTAGTGTCGGCTACGGGCATGAAGACAGTTGTTCCCGGCCTATTGACCATATCCACGAAGGCTGAGCCTATGGCCTCTCTGGGCACAGGAAGTCGGCCCTCTCTCAGCTTGACCAGATTCCTCCGGTAGTCTTGAATGATCTTGCACCTGTCCTCCTCGGAGGCGATTCTGACCTTCTCCTTTGGTATGATCTCGGTGGACTTCTCAGGTTTGTAGCAAAACACTCCATCGTCATTAGTGAAGAACAGGTGCAAGGTAAGAGAAGCACACGGTGTCGCCGATGTCCTGCCAGTCACGGTCAGATGCCCCAAGAGATGGCGAATCTCTTCTGTTGTAACCCCTGTGACGCCAACTCCAGCGAAGCAAAGAAGAGCTGTCTCCGTTTCATTCAGAGACACAGGGGGCTCCGAAGACTTGTAGGCAAGGCCCGCGCGTCTCGCAGGCAGTTCCCCGCCTAGAGGAAACCTCTTGGTTCGTCTCCTGAACATCGTATCAAATAGAGGCGCATCAAAAGCAACAGACAAACACTCGACACCTTTCGATTTCTGCAAGTATTCATGAAAGATGATATAAGCCGACCGCACCACTGGACCATTTGCCAAAATCTGTGCTGTCTTTTCTGCATTCCTTGCTGAAATCGAAAGAAGCATTCCAATCTGGAGAGGCCATCCTCAGGAGGAAGGGTTGCTTGCGTACGTGCTGTGCCGCATCAAATCGTTCACCAACAGCACCAAAGGGATCGAGAAGGGCTGGTGCGTCCAAGGAGGCTGGGAACAAACAAGTAAAGATGTGGAGTGCTCGTGTCTGATTGCTCGCGAGTGACATGGCCATGAACAGCACAACAATTGCCTTGAGCGATAACCTTCTAATTCAATGACCATGCTCTATTCAAGGAAGGATCGTGAGCAATCGATGGCCAAGACCATTCGTGTGGGAGAGATCTCAGCAGGACCGGGGGAGATACGGTGGGGCCCCGGTACTTGGGTCGAATTGAGGGATGGGACGCGCGTAGGGCTTCCAGTAATAGTCGTGAACGGGCGTGAGTCTGGCCCGAAGGTTGTGCTGTGTGGTGCAACACATTCTACTGAGTTGTCAGGAACGGCAACGATTCACGCGCTAACTAGGAAGAAGATTGACCCTTCAAAGCTGAAGGGTAGCATAGTCGCCTTTCCCACTGCGAACCCTTTGGCGATGCAGTTCGGAGGATACACGTCTCCCCACGACGGCGCCAACCTCGCAGTCTCGTACCCAGGAAGCCAAATTGGAACTATAACGTCACGAATTGCACACTTCATCTGGAATGAGGCGAGTCTGGGCGCCGATCTGATAATGGATCTTCATGAGAATGTCAGCAACTGTCTCATGTTCACCCTGGTAGGTTCCGGTAAGGACAAAGATGTCGAGGGACGAACCATGGAGCTGGCTAAGGCATTCGGTCTAACAGTAATCCGCACTGCCCCGGTCGACCTCGGTACTCCGGGCATGAAAACAGGCGACCTCTACTGGGCTGAGCTTGCGATGGCAAATGGGATCCCAGGCTTCACAGTCGAGCTGGAAGGAAGGTTCGAGTCACGGGTTGATGAGAACCAGCCTGTGGTACGGATTGGCGTCAGAGGAGTAGTGAACACCCTCAGAAAGCTAGGCATGATTCCCGGGGAAGTAGAGCCCCAGACAGAGACACCCGTGCTCAAGGGTGATTTCGGATCTTACGGTGTGGTCAGATCGAACAGAGGCGGGCTTGTCAACAGATTCGTAGAAGCAGGGGTCAAGTTGCGTAGAGGAACGAAAATAGCTGAGGTCATCAACCCGTACGGTGACGTGGTTGAGGCGATTGAGATGCCCACCGACGGCTACATCTGGGCTTGGACCATCATCGGCCCTGATAACCCCAACTGGTGCGTACAATCGGGATCCCCGGTAGCTTACTTGTTCTCGGATCGATAATGCCGGCAAGATAGGGAGTCTGGAAGCTCGTGAATCCGGCACAGACGGAGACTCCTCGAAAGTAGATGCCCTGGCTCCATGGGACTCTAGTAGCAGTTTAATTGCTACTTGATCAGGTATCCTCCGTCCACAACTAGTGATTCGCCGACTATGAATGACGAGCGTTCGGAAGCGAGGAAGAGAACCGCCTCCGCAACCTCTTCCGGTCTTCCTATTCTTCCGATAGGGTGATCCTCCATTATCTTCCTTCTGAGTTCGGCCGGGTTTTCGAAAAGAGCAAGTTCCCTATCAACCATGGCAGTGTCGATCGCGCCGGGACAGACACAGTTGATTCGAATGCCATATCTTGAGTATTCGAGCGCCATGGCCTTTGTAAGCTGAATAATCGCGCCCTTTGATGCACAGTATGCGGAGAACTTCTCGAATCCCACGAAACCGAGCTGAGAGGAGATATTGATGATCGCTCCTCTCTTCTTGGCAATCATGTATGGAAGGGCGTACTTGGACACGAGAAATGCCCCTTTTGCGTTTGTGTTCATTACGATGTCCCATTCGTCCTCGGTCGTGTCCACGAGAAGTTTCACAAGCTCCGTTCCAGCGCAATGGCAAACAATATCGACAGTTCCGTATCTTGCTACAGCTTCTTCGACAAGATGCTTCACTTGCAGGCTATCTTGAACGTCAGTTCTCACAAACGCGGCTATCCCTCCCTTCCTCTGAATGGCCTCAACGGTCTGGTTTCCTTTCTCGACATTTCGAGCGCCGATTACGACGCGGGCGTTCTCTCGTGCAAAGACCTCGCTTATCGCTCGGCCAATTCCAGAGTTGCCTCCGGTTACTATGGCGACTTTCCCATCCAGCTCCATGACTTGGCCCTCATCGACGCCATTTCATGATAGCCGTATATGAAGTCGGGAGCCCCATCCTCTGAATACTGGGACATACGTGCTGTGAGCTAAACGTCATAGCTCGCAACAGCTGCTTGGAGGGCCGCCCCCTTTCTTACTTCGTAACCCTCTTTTCTCAATGCGGTTTCAAGCGCATCGAGAACTAGGAGAACGTTCCTTCTTGAGGAATTCAGTCCCATCATTCCGATTCTCACGATCTTGCCCTTGAGGTCGCCAAGCCCACCTCCGATCTCGATCCCGAACTGATCGAGAAGTGTTTTTCTCACGCTTGTGTCAGCGATTCCTTCTGGAACTTTGACGGCGCTCAGAGTGGGCAGCCGCTTGTCCCTCTCTTCCGCGAGCATCTGCAGTCCCATCGCCTCGATTCCGCCCTCAAGTGCTTCCCGATTTCGACGATGTCTGGCCCACCTGTTCTCCAAGCCTTCCTCATCAACAATGGCGAGGGCCTCTCGAAGAGCGTAGACCATTGAAATGGGAGCGGTGTGGTGGTAGGCGCGTACCTTTGACCAATACTTGAGAATTTCAGCAAGGTCGAAGTACCAGCTGGGCACGCTAGTTTTCCTGTTTCTGATCGTTTCGACCGCTCTTTCGTTCACGGTGATCGGCGAGAGCCCAGGCGGGCAGTTCAGACACTTCTGAGACCCACTATAGGCGATATCTATACCCATTCTATCCACCTCCAGTTCACATCCTCCGAGAGACGTGACCGTGTCTGCAACAAGAACGGCGCCACGTTCATGCGCTGCTTTCGCGATCTCTGGAAGAGGCTGAAATACACCTGTGGATGTTTCTGCGTTGACGACCGCGACAACTTTTGGTCTCGTGCATTTCGAGAGCGCTTCTCTCAGGGATTCCAACGATATTGGTTTCCCCCAGACTTCCTTAACCTCCACCGCTCTCGCACCGAGTCGGCGAACAATATCAGTCATCCGAGCGCCGAAGAAACCGTTCACGCCCACGACCACCTCATCGCCTTCTTCAGCAACATTGCAGAGTGCCGCTTCCATACCTGCCATTCCAGTTCCTGATATCGCCAGAGTCAGTTCATTCTCAGTCCTGAATGTTCTCTTGAGCAGGTCTTTCGTTTCGTCCATGATCTCAAAGAAGTACGGATCCAGATGACCCACGATATGGGAAGAAAGTGCTTGGTATATGCGCGGATGCACGTTGCTGGGTCCGGGCCCCAGAAGCAATCTCTCCGGCGGACAGATAGCTCTCCTGACGTTGGTCTGCATGTCTATTACCTCGCAAGTCTAGAAGCGCTGTATGAGCTAAAAGAATTCGTCGGGAGGATCAAGATTTCGTCATCTCTCGCAATTTCTCGCGCACAGACAGGATTACTGCTCCAGTAGACGAGTCAAATCTTGATGCCCGCACCAAGTGACTCTCACACACGGATACGCATGAAGGACGACGCACGACGAGTCGGGGGAGGAATCAAAAAGACAACCACTAGCTGATCAGACTAACACAAGTCCCGTCCAGCTTGAACCGTCAGACGTGGACGATTCGAGGGAAAGCTATTTGTGTACTAGAAGGGGACGTAGGCGAGCAAGATCTCCTTGAAGATCATGATAATCAACCCTACCACGGCCGCATCATCCGACGTAGAGACCGAGCAGGAGTTTGCAGGCTACGCCTCTCCTGGCACGCAGATCAGCGTAGCTCGCATTGACTACGGGCCCGCATCCATCGAATGCGAACTGGACAAAGCTATCTGTGTCCCTAGTTTTCTTCACAAGGCACAGCAGGCCGAAGCCGAAGGATACGACGCCATCATAAGCGATTGTTATTGCGACCCGGCCGTGAAACCAGCTCGGGAACTTGTCAGCATTCCTGTAGTAGGCCCTGCTGAAGCGTCGATGCATTTTGCCGCAACGCTCGGCCACCGCTTCAGCGTCGTCACTGTACTGCCGAACATCGTGCCCACGATAGAGCATCTCGCGGACCAGTATGGTCTTGGTGGGAAACTTGCCTCGGTCAGGTACGTCAACATCCCGGTGCTTGAACTGGCAGACAAGGGCAAACTCATTGACGCGTTGCACCGAGAGATGCTGGCCGTCATCAGGGAAGACCACGCCCATGTCCTCGTCGTTGGCTGTACGGGCATGATGGGCGTCGCCAAAGAGCTGCAACGCCGGCTCAAGCAGGATGGCTATGAGGTTCCAGTCGTTGACCCAGTAGGCGCCTCTCTCAAGTTTGCGGAAGCTCTCGTCTCAATGGGTCTTAAACAGAGCCGTCTCACCGCGATGCCGCCGCCCAAGAAAGCTCGCACAGAATTTCCCCCAGTGATCACCAAGAAAACGGTCGTTCCCTAGCGTATCATTTGCTGACAAGTGAGCTACTTTGTCGCTACTCGACTGACTCTGTCTTGTTAGCACTGTAAGGCGTGGCATTGAACGGTAGGATCAGGATGAGTTTCGAATGAGTATGGAATAACCCGCTAGGTTCGAGAAGCAGGGAACTCGCAAGATCTCGGCAATCGACAGAAGAACTGGAAGTTAATCGCTCAACGCTAGTAACAATCAGCAGAGGTGACTCAATTCTTCTTGAGGCGAAGCTAGTTCATGAACTCTAACAACAAGCTGACGAGCCCATGTGGACAGTCATTTCTTGAGAAAGTTCGGGTTCGTGGAGTCGTATTTGTCAGCGTCTTCGAGTTTCCTAGTGATCTCACCTAACCATTTGGCAGCATCATCTCTCTTCCAGTCGCCGATATCATCATGCGCGTTCAGGTAGTTGCGCGGCATCGGATGGGTGCCTACCTTAACGCGAAGCCCGACCACTTTCTCAATGTGGTTCTTGTGGTCTTCGATGTACGGGCAGATCGGGTAGCCTGCGAGGTAACAGCTCGCAAGGTAGATTACCTCGGCGCCGTACTTCTTCATGTCGGCGGGCGCATGCTCTAGTCGCTCGCCAGGGCAGCCGCCGCACGCCATCCAGCCCACAACCTCTATGGGCTCGTCCTTCCTGAATTCTGCGAATGCACCGTCCCGCTCGATGATCGATTTGAAGCACTTGTTTCCCGTGCAGGTTCTGTTCCTATCGCATATCATGATCCCTATCTTGACCATTATGAACCGCAACGCGAACTGTTTGTTTTGGGTCTTGGCCCTATTGCATATACAGTATGGGCAGTTTAGATGCTTAGAAGATTCCCCCTGGTAACAGCCCTCTTCTGTTCCACAGAGAGAGGTGCCATCGAGGAGTGGCAGAGGAAAGTAATTGTGTGTGTGCGCGTATGTAACGTGTTTGATAGTCTTCTTGTGCCGCCTGGCTATGGATGTCTCTTCACGTCCCTATACTCCTTTCGATGGGGGTAACAGCACGCCTGGCTCCGCCTTTTCCACA